>Ga0134126_10006490_pt1 | contig 14660 bp, 13 predicted proteins | sample KB31752_FD_96881 | JGI IMG/M metagenome (GOLD analysis project Ga0134126, IMG submission 96881) | Terrestrial soil microbial communities with excess Nitrogen fertilizer from Kellogg Biological Station, Michigan, USA - KB3-175-2 | ecosystem: Environmental > Terrestrial > Soil > Unclassified ... | reverse complement strand
GTCGGGATCACCAGCAAGAGGCGCCGGACGATATAGGCAAGCATGGCGGCGCTCCTAGTTCACTTCGTTGCCGCCTTCGCCTGCGACTGGCGCACGGAGACCTGCTGCGCCTTGCCCGGCTCGATCCACCAACCGTTGATCACGGCGGCAGGCGAATCGGCGTATTTCGGCTGCGTCGCTGGCTTGCCGAACTTATTCCAATAGGCGACGCGGTAGTAGTCCGAATACCAGTTCGGCACGACGTAATAGCCGAAGAGCAGCACGCGATCGAGCGCGTGGACGATGGTCACGAGCGCTGGCCGCGACTTGGCCTGGATCGCTCGCTCGATGAGATCGTCGACCACCGGATCGCGCACGCCGGCGGTGTTGGCGCTGCCCGGCTGGTTGGCGGCGATGCTGGAGAAGAACTCGCGCAATTCCGTGCCCGGTGCCAGCGAGGCGCCGTAGCGCACGCTGATCATATCGAAATCATAGTCGCGCACGCGGTTCTGGTACTGCGCCGCGTCGACATTGCGTATCTGCGCGAAGATGCCGATGCGCTTCAGGTTGCCGAGGAAGGGGAGAACCACCTTCTCCATGCGCGGCTCGTCGCTGAGGAATTCGAAGGAGAAGGGTTGCCCGGTCTTCGGGTTGACCATACGGCCGTTCTTGACCACCCAACCCGCCTGTTGAAAGAGCTTCAGCGCCTCGCGGATGCCCGGGCGGATGTCGCCGTTGCCGTCGTAGACCGGGGGTTCATAGGGCGTGGTGAAGACCGCGTCGGGGACCCGGCCGCGATACTGCTCGAGCAGCTTCAACTCGTCGCCCTGAGGCAGGCCCCGCGCGGCGAGATCGGAATTCTCCCAATAGCTCTTGGTGCGCTTATAGGCGCTGTAGAGGATCTGCTTGTTGGTCCACTGGAAGTCGAAGAGATACCCGATCGCGCGCCGCACCAGCGGATCGGCGAAAACCGGCCGTCTGGTGTTGAAGACGAAGCCCTGCATGCCCTGCGGCACCTGATGATGGGCTTCCTGCTTCACCACTGCGCCGTCCTTCACCGCCGGGAAATCGTAGAGCGTCGCCCAGTCCTTGGCGGTATATTCGGCGCGGATATCAATCTGTCCGGCCTTGAATGCCTCGAACATCGATGACATGTCGCGGTAATAGTCGACGCGCATCGTGTCGAAATTATACTGGCCCTTGTTCACCGGCAGATCCTTGGCCCAGTAGTTCTTGACGCGCTCATAGGTGATGGAGCGACCGGGATCGACGGCGGCGATGCGGTAGGGCCCGCTGCCGACCGGGATGTCGAGCGTCGGCTGGCTGAAATCACGTCCCTGCCACCATTTCTTCGACAGCACCGGCAGGCTCGCCACCAGCATCGGCAGGTCGCGGTCGCTGCCGTTCTTGAAGACGAATTGCACGCGGTGCGGGTCCATCACCGTGCAGCTCCTGACATTGGCGAACTGCACGCGCCACTGGGGGTGGCCTTTGGTGATCAGCGTCGTGTAGGTCCAGCAGACATCCTCGGCCGTTATCGGCGTGCCGTCGTGGAAGCGCGCTTCGGGCCGCAAGATGAAAATCATGCTGCTGCGGTCGGGTGCGAGTTCGACGCTTTCGGCGATCAGTCCATAGGCGGCGTTCGGCTCGTCGAGCGCGCCGGCCATCAGGCTGTCGAACAGGACGCCCGGCTGCACCATCGAATCCGAATAACGGACGAAGGCGACGCCGCGCAGGATGAACGGGTTCAGGTTGTCGAAGGTGCCGAGATCGCCGAAGCGCACGCTGCCGCCCTTGGGCGCGTCGGGATTGACGTAGTCGAAATGGGCGAATCCCGGCGGATATTTGAGCGGGTCGCCGAACAGCGAGATGCCGTAACTCGGCTTGCCGGTCTCGGCCGAGGCCGGCAGCGCGACGGCGAGGGCGAGAAGGGCGGCAAGCAGCACGCGCATGGGCGTTCCCTCGATTGTCCTTGCCGCTCAGTCTAGTGGAAAGCCCGCGCCGGCCCCAGCGCGATCCCGAATCGTCGCCGCTCAACCGCCGGCAAGGAGCCGTCGCGCCGGTTCGGCAAGCAACGGGTCGCCCGCCGCTACCACGCGGCCGTCGCTGCCGAGGTCGAGCGGCCGCCCCCGCCAATCGGTGATGACGCCGCCGGCGCCGGCGATCACCGGCGCCAGCGCGCAATAATCGTAAGGCTTCAACTGCGCTTCGACGACGAGATCGATGAAGCCGCTGGCGAGTTGGGCATAGGCATAGCAATCGGCGCCCGCCCGCACGAGCTTCGCCGCCGCGGCAAGCCGGGCGAAGCCGGTGGCGTCGGCGCCCTTGAACATGAGCTCGGGCGCAGTGGAGAAGAGCGTTGCATCGCCCAGCGCGGGACATGGGCGACAGCGCACCGGCGCGCCGTTGAGGAGGGTGGAGCGCCCCTCGACACCCACCCAGCGCTCGTGCAGGATCGGCTGGTCGATGACGCCGAGCACCGGCCGGCCGCCTCGTGTCAGAGCGATCAGCGTGCCGAAAAGCGGAATACCGCTGATGAAGGATTTGGTGCCGTCGATCGGATCGAGCACCCAGACATACTCGGCGTCGGCGCGCAGCTTGCCATGCTCTTCGCCGATGATGCCATGCGCGGGGAAGCACTTCTCGATGAGCGCGCGCATCGCCGCTTCCGCATCGCGATCGGCGACGGTGACCGGCGTCAGATCTGCCTTCTCGTCCACCGCGAGCGTGCGGCGGAAGTGCCGGCGGATGATGGCGCCCGCGGCATCGGCGAGGGTCTCGGCCAGGGCGAGAGGGGCGGCGCCGATATCCTCGGTCATGCCGCCCCCGCCGCTACTTGCTGAGGTTCTGCGGGTGGTCGCTCAGCGTGTTGAGATAAGCGACGACGTCCGCGCGGTCCTGCGCCTTGGGCAGGCCGGCGAAGGTCATCTTCGTGCCCTGGGCGAAGCTCTGCGGGTTCGAGAGCCAGTGGTTCAAATTATCCACCGTCCACTTCTCGCCCTTGTGCTTGGAAAGCGCCGCCGAGAACTGGTAGCCGTTGCGGCCCTCGGCGATCGGTGTGCCGATCACCTCGTAGAGATTGGGGCCGATGCGATTCGGCTGGCCCTTCTCGAAGGTGTGGCAGACCATGCACTTCTTCGCCTGCTCGGCACCCGCCTTGGGGTCGGCCTTGGCTAGAAGCGGCGCGATCGGCTCAGGGCCGGCGGGTTTGGCAGCGGCTGTCTGCTGTTGCGCTGGCTTCTCGGAGCCGGCGACCAGATAAGCCGGCTTCGCCGGGATGGTCGGCTTCACCAGCATGTTGGCGATGATGCCGGACACCATGGCCAGTATCATCGCGGCGAGAGCCGCGCCGATGATCTTGTTCCACTCGAAAGACGACATTCCCTTCCCTCGGGCAAGCGGTTCAGCGGCGGAGAAAAGCCAATTTTCGCTGACAACTCAAACGAAATGTGATTGATGCGGCGGGACAATAGCCCGCCCGATGCGCTGGCCGACGCGGATTTCATGCGGCATAACGCCGCAACTTCGAGTCGAGCCACCGGGCGGAGAGGAGTATCGCCCTTGACCGTCTCCCTGCCGAGCTTCCGTCCGATCGTGGTGATCCCGGCCCGCATGGCGGCCACGCGCCTGCCGGGCAAGCCGCTCGCCGACATCGCCGGCGAACCGATGATCGTCCATGTGCTGCGCCGGGCCGAGGCGGCCGCCATCGGTCCTGTGCTGGTCGCCTGCGCCGAGGCCGAGATCAAGGCGGCGGTCGAGCGCGCCGGCGGGTGCGCGGAGCTGACGCGGCCCGAGCATCCCTCCGGCTCCGATCGCGTTCACCAGGCCGTCGAGCGCGTCGATCCCGAGCGCCGGCACGATATCGTCGTCAACCTCCAGGGCGACTGGCCGCTGGTCGATCCGGGTCTCATCCGTGCCGTGCTCGCGCCGCTCGCCGAGCCGCAGGTCGACATCGCCACGCTCGCCTGCCGCATCCGCGAGGAGGCAGAGCGCGACAATCCCAACGTGGTGAAGGTGGCGGTGGGCTTCGCCGAGGGACAGCGCATCGCCCGCGCGCTCTATTTCAGCCGGCTGCCGGTGCCACACGGCGCGGGCGAGCACTACCACCATGTCGGTATCTACGCTTATCGCCGCGCCGCGCTCGAGCGCTTCGTCACCTTGCCGGCGGCGGTGATCGAGCGGCGCGAGAGCCTGGAGCAGCTGCGTGCGCTGCAAGCCGGCATGCGCATCGACGTGGCGCTCGTTGACACCTTTCCCTTCGGCGTCGATACTCCGGCCGACCTTGCCCGTGCCCGCGAGTTGCTCGCGTCACCGGGCCTCGCGCCCGGCACCCCATGAGCTCTCGCATCAACCCGGCCTCGCTGATCGCCTTTCAGGGCGCACCCGGCGCCTATTCCGATCTCGCCTGCCGCGAGGTCTTTCCGCGCCTCACCACGCTGCCCTGCGCCGGCTTCGAGGATACCATTGCCGCGGTGAGGCGAGGGCGCGCGCGTTTTGCCATGCTGCCGATCGAGAATTCGGTGGCAGGCCGGGTCGCCGACATTCATCACCTAATGCCGGATTCCGGACTCCACATCATCGGCGAGCATTTTCAGCGGGTGAACCATCACCTGCTCGCGCCCAAGGGAGCGAAGCTCGGCGATCTCAAGGTGGTGCGCAGCCACGTCCACGCGCTGTCGCAATGCCGCAAGCTCATCCGCGAGCTGGGATTGAAGCCGATCGTCGCCGCCGACACGGCCGGCGCCGCCGCCGAGGTCGCCGAGCGCGGCGACCGCAGTGAGGCGGCGATCGCCTCGGCGCTGGCCGGCAAGATCTACGGCCTCGCCTCGTTGCGCGCCAATATCGAGGATGCCGAGCACAACACCACGCGCTTCCTCGTCATGGCGAAAGAGCCGAAGCACGCAAAGCCCGGCAGCGACCTCGTCGTCACCACCTTCGTCTTCCGCGTGCGCAACGTGCCGGCGGCGCTCTACAAGGCGCTTGGCGGCTTCGCCACCAACGGCGTCAATATGACGAAGCTCGAGAGCTACATGCTGGGCGGCCGCTTCACGGCCACCCAGTTCTACGCCGATGTCGAGGCGCATCCGGAGGATCGGCCGCTCAAGCTGGCGCTCGAGGAGCTGCAATTCTTCTCGCGCGAGGTGCGGATCCTCGGCGTCTATCCCGGCCATGCCTTCCGCCGCAGCGTGACTCAGGGCGAGGCCGATTAGCGGCGCTGCCGCCCCGTCCGGTTGCGCGGCCTGGCGGTCTTTCCCGAAAGCTATAATTCGGAACTTAATCTCGTCCGATACTACCTTGACGGGATTCGGGCGCCTGCCCATTGTGGGCAGGCCTAGAGAGCCGCGCACAGCGGCCGGGCGCCGCCGAGCGGCGGGAGGAGCTCGTGTCGCACATGCGCAAGCGTTTGGGGGTGCTGGTCCTGGTTGCGATCCTGCTCGCCGCTGCGGCGGGCGGACTCTATTGGTGGCGCGTCGGCCGCTTCGTGGAGTCGACGGACGACGCCTATCTCCAGGCCGATATCTCGGCCATCAGCCCCGAGGTCGACGGCTATGTGCGCGAAGTGCGCGTCACCGACAATCAGCCGGTCAAGACCGGCGATGTGCTGGTGGTGATCGATGATCGCGATTTCGCCGCGAAGCTGGAGCAGGCGCGCGGCAACCGCGATGCGGCGCGCGCCGCGCTCGCCATGCTGGAGACGCGCCGCACCTGGCAGAAGGCGGTGATCGAGCAGGCCCTGGCCTCGGTGGCAAGCGCCGAGGCCGAGCAGCAACGCGCCGCACTCGAGCTGGTGCGTCAGCGCGACCTCGCCAAGGCCGATGTGGCGAGCCGCCAGAAATTCGAGGCGGCGGTGGCCGATGAGCGCAAGGCCGAGGCGGGCATGTCGCACGCCCGCGCCGTGCTCGCCGCCGAGCGCGACCAGCTCGCCATGATCGAGGCCGAGAACGGGCGCGACGAGGCGCGGCTGCGCCAGGCCGAGGCCGCGCTGAAGCTGGCGCAGAACGAGCTCGACGACACCGTCATCCGCGCGCCGATCGACGGCGTGGTCGGCAACAAGGGCGTGCAGATCGGCCAGTACGTCAAGCCCGGCACGTTACTGATGGCGCTGGTGCCGCTGCCGAAAATCTATGTCGTCGCCAACTTCAAGGAGACGCAGCTCGCCGGCATGCGTCCCGGCGAGAAGGTGCGCATCACGGTCGATGCCTTGCCCGACCGCAGCCTCCAGGGCTTCATCGAGAGCTTCGCTCCGGCCAGCGGCTCGCTCTTCAGCCTGCTGCCGCCGGAGAACGCCACCGGCAATTTCACCAAGATCGTGCAGCGCGTGCCGGTGCGCATCGCGCTGGCGCCCGATGAGAAGCTGCGCGGGCTGCTGCGCCCCGGCCTCTCGGCTGAGGTCGAGGTCGACACCCGCGCTCCGGCATCGCTCGCCGCGGCCGACGCCGCTCTCGCGCGCTGATGGACGGCGCGCGCGCGACAGCGCTCGCCGACCGGCCGGCGCTGGCGCCGGTGGCGCCCCGCGACGTCGTGACCTTCGTCGTCATGGTCATCGGCATGTTCATGGCGATCCTCGATATCCAGATCGTCGCCAGCAGCCTCGCGCAAATCCAGTCCGGTCTCTCGGCGAGCCCCGACGAGGTCAGCTGGGTGCAGACCTCCTATCTCATCGCCGAGGTGGTGATGATCCCGCTCTCGGGGATGCTCGCGCGCATCCTGTCGACGCGCGTGCTGTTCTCGCTCTCGGCGGCGAGCTTCACCTTGGCGAGCGCCGCCTGCGCCTTCGCCTGGGATCTCCCCTCGATGATCGTCTTCCGCTCGCTTCAGGGCTTTCTCGGCGGCGCGATGATCCCGCTGGTGTTCTCGGCGAGCTTCATCCTCTTCCCGCTGGAGCGGCGGCCGCTGGTGACGGTGATCATCGGTCTCGTTGCCACGCTCGCGCCCACGTTGGGGCCGACAATCGGCGGCTACCTCACCGAGACCTTCGACTGGCACGCGCTTTTTCTCGTCAATCTCCTGCCGGGCGTCGTCGCGGCCGGCGCCGGTTGGGCGCTCATCCGCATCGACCGTCCCAATTTCGCGCTGCTCCGCGGCTTCGACGTGCCGGGCCTCGTCTTCATGGCGCTCTTCCTCGGCAGCCTGCAATACGTGCTCGAGGAAGGGGCGCGCAACGACTGGTTCGAGGACGGTTCGATCCGCGCTTTCTCGGCGCTCTCCGCGGTGGGCGCGCTCGCCTTCTTCTGGCGCGTGCTCGCCTACCGCCAGCCGATCGTCGATCTGCGCGCCTTCGCCAACCGCAACTTCACCATCGGCTGCCTCTACAGCTTCATCCTCGGCGTCGGGCTTTACGGCTCGATCTTCCTGCTGCCGATGTTCCTGGCGCGGGCGCGCGAGCTGAATGCGCTGCAGATCGGCCTCATCATGATGGTGACCGGCGTGGCGCAGTTCCTCTCGGCGCCGCTGGCGGCGATCCTGTCGCGTCGGCTCGACATGCGCGTCATGCTGGCGCTCGGCCTCGCTCTTTTCGGCGTCGGCGTCTGGCTCAACGCCTTCCTCACCGACCAGTCCGATTTCTGGGAGCTGTTCCTGCCGCAGGCGGTGCGCGGCGCCTCGCTGATGCTCTGCTTCATGCCGATCAACACGCTGGCGCTCGGGACCTTGCCGCAGGACATGCTGAAGAACGCCAGCGGCCTCTACAACCTGATGCGCAATCTCGGCGGCGCGATCGGGCTCGCGGGCTTCAATACCATGATCATCGAGCGCTTCGTGCTGCACGCCTCGCGGCTCTCCGAGCATGTGACGCTCGCCCGCCCGGATGTGGCGGCGCTCATGGACCGGCTCACCGCGCGGCTTTCCGAACTCACGCCCGGCGACGCCAACCTCGCGGCGCTGAAGTTCGTCATGCGCCTCACCGAACGCGAGGCGACGGTGCTCACCTTCAACGACTGCTTCGCCGTCATGGCGCTGGTCTTCCTGCTGGCGCTGCTGCTGATGCCGATCCTGAAGAAACCGCCGCTCCCCGGCGGCGCCGGCAATTAGCGACGAATTGCGTGCGTGAGGGCGCTTTCCGGGCGGCGGATTTAACGTTCCGGCAATCCGCTGTTGCGACAGTTCCCGCGACGGAAAATCGCGGGAGCGTGGTCGATGCGTAAAATGCTGGCGATCCTCGGCGTCTTGCTGTTCTCCGGCGCCGCCTGGGCGGTGGCGCCCGATCGTTCGGCGCTCTCCATCGAGGAGAACGACACGATCAACATCGCCTGTTTCGTCTTCGTGAAGGACGGGAATTCCGCCTTCCAGTCCTGCGTCGCGCGGCAGATGGCGGCGCTGAAGCAGCATCCGACCCCCGATCTCTCCGGCCTCGCGCCGTCGCGGGCGCGCGTGGTCGAGGAGCGCTGCCGCTATCTGCGCCGCGCCGGGATCGCCGAATACAATGGCTGCCTCGCCGGGTCGCTGAAGGAGCCGCAGAGGGCCGAGGAGAGGCAGAGCCCGGACGACGTCTTCGCCTTCGACTACTCCAAGGTGTTCGGCGACGGCAAGGCGCCCAAGCCTCAGCCCGAGAAGCCGCAGGTGACGCCGGTCGTTGCGCATTCGCTGCCGCGCCCGGCCGCGCTGCTGCCGCGCATTCCCTCGCGCATCGCCGAGCGGACGCTCACTCCCGCCCAGGTATTCAAGAAGGTCGAGCGCTCGGTCTGGGTCGTGCTGGCGACCCCCAGCGAAGCGGAGTTGCGCGTGCGCAACATCTCCCAAGGCTCGGCGATTGCCGTTTCCGACCATCTGCTGCTCACCAACTGCCACGTCGTCGAGGGCCGCGCCATCATCAAGCTGTGGCAGGACGGCACGCGGGCCGATGCGAAGCTGGTCGCCGGCGACACCGCCACCGACCGCTGCATCCTGAGAACCGACGACCTCGCGCTCACCCCCATCGCCGGCGTGCGCCGGGCGGGCAGCCTCGCCATCGGCGAGCGCGTCTTCGCCATCGGCGCGCCGATCACGCTCGAGCGCACCTTGAGCGAGGGGCTGATCTCGGGCATCCGTCCGGATGGCCGCCGGACCCTGGTGCAGACCTCGGCGCCGATCTCGCCGGGCTCCTCGGGCGGCGGCCTCTTCGACGAGCGCGGCAACCTCGTCGGCATCACCACGCTCGCCTCGCGCTCGGTGGCGCAGAACCTCAACTTCGCCATCGCCGCATCCGAGTATTGGAAATAGCGCGACGCGGCACGCGTCGTCGCTGGCGGCGTCAGCGGTTGCCAAGCAACCGCGAGAGCCCCTAGCGAGCGCCGTCAGGCGCTCGTCAGAGGCGGCGTCAGCGATGGCAGAGCCATCGCGGGAGCCGCACGGGTCGGGTTAGCCCGGCGACGCCGCTACGCGTCGCGCCGCAGCCAATCCTCGATCAGCCGGCGCGCGATCGAATCCTTGCGCGGCATGCGGAACTGGTCGTCGTCCTGATGCGTCAGCAGGAAATTCCGGTCGTACCAGCGCGCATCCTCGAGCTCGCTGTGATCGACGCGGATCTCGGTGCTGCGCGCGCGGGCATGGAAGCCCAGCATGATCGAGGCGGGAAAGGGCCAGGGCTGCGACGAGTGATAGCTCACCTGGTCGACGCGCACCGCCGTTTCCTCCTCGACCTCGCGCGCCACCGCTTCCTCGAGGCTCTCGCCCGGCTCGACGAATCCGGCGAGCGTCGAATGCATGCCGGCGGGCCAGATGCGCTGGCGCCCCAAGAGGCAGCGCTCGCCATCATGGACCAGCATGATCACCGCCGGATCGGTGCGCGGGAAATGCGGCGCGTTGCATTGCGGATTGGTGCAGCGCCGCACATGGCCGCCTTCCTCGCTGTGCGTCGGGCTGCCGCAGATGCCGCAGAAGCGGTGACGGCTGTGCCAGTAGGTGATGCCGCGGGCATAGGCGAGCAGCGAACCCTCATGCCGCGCCAGCAGCGGCCCGACGCGGCGCAGATCCGTGAATTCGAGCGGCAACTCCGAGCGCAGCCCTTCGAGCGGCGCCTCGGCAGGACTCAAATCGAGGGCGAAATAGGCGCGCTCTTCGAAGATGCCGAGTAGCACCGATTCGCCCTCGGCCGCGATCTCGTGCCGCGCCAGGAAGGCTGCCTGCGGCGCCGCGCCGGCGAGGCTCACCACCAGGTTCTGGCTGCGCCAGACCGGCACGAAGCGGCTCTCGGGATCGCTGAGCCGTTGGGTGAGCCAGTCCTTGTCCTTGCGCCGCCAGCCGGCGCGATCGACCACGCCCTGTGCGGCGTAGAAATTGGCGTCCTTCATGCTGCGGCGGAAAGTGGCACGCCCGTCGCCCCGGGGCAAGCGCCGGGGCTTGCCCCGGGGCGGAGCGGACCTGATATAGTGGGGCCGGGAGGCTGGCGATGGACAGGTCCCTCGCCAACCCGGTCAGGTCCGGAAGGAAGCAGCCGTAACGAGTTTCGGCCTGGGTCGTTGTCCAGCCTCCCACCGGATTTCCCGCGACGCCCGTGTGCCAAGGTGGCTCCGCAGCCTCGATGCCGATGACGTGTGATGACTGAGCCGGGCGCGCCCTATCGGGTGCTGGCGCGCAAGTACCGGCCGAGCACCTTCGCCGAGCTGATCGGGCAGGAGGCGATGGTGAAGACGCTCACCAACGCCATCGCCACCGGGCGGATCGCCCACGCCTTCATCCTCACCGGCGTGCGCGGCGTCGGCAAGACGACCACCGCGCGCATCCTGGCGCGCGCGCTCAACTGCATCGGCCCCGACGGCACGGGCGGGCCCACCATCGCGCCCTGCGGCGAATGCGAGCCCTGCCGTGCCATCGCCGAGGACCGCCATGTCGACGTGATGGAAATGGACGCGGCCTCGCGGACCGGCGTCGACGATATCCGCGAGCTCACCGAGGGGGTGCGCTACAAGCCGGTCGCCGCACGCTACAAGATCTACATCATCGACGAAGTGCACATGCTGTCCAAGAACGCCTTCAACGCGCTGTTGAAGACGCTCGAGGAGCCGCCGCCCGACGTCATCTTCATCTTTGCGACCACCGAGATCCACAAGGTGCCGATCACGGTGCTGTCGCGCTGCCAGCGCTTCTCGCTGCGCCGGGTGCCGGCGGAGCTGCTGATCGAGCATTACCGCGGCATTGCCGAGAAGGAGGGGGTTTCGGCCGAGCCTGCGGCGGTGGCCCTCATCGCCCGCGCCGCCGACGGCTCGGTGCGCGACGGGCTCTCGCTCCTCGACCAGGCGATCGCGCTGGGCTCGGGCGGGATATCCGAGGGCGCGGTGCGCGATATGCTCGGCATCGCCGATCGCGGCCTCGTTCTCGATCTCTTCGAGACGGTGCTGAAGGGCGATGCCGCCGACGCGCTCAGCCGCATGACCCGCCTCTACGAGGGCGGCGCCGATCCGCTGATGGTGCTGCAGGACCTGCTGGAGCTCGCGCATTTCGTGACGCGCCTGAAGCTGGTGCCGGGGGCCGGCGCCGACGATCCGGCGCTCGCCGGCGAGCGGCTGCGCGGCCTCGCCCTGGCGCAGCGTCTCGGCATGCCGGTGCTGGCGCGTGCCTGGCAGATGCTGCTCAAAGGCATTGCCGAGGTGCAGCATGCGCCCTCGCCGCTGCAGGCGGCGGAGATGGTGCTGGTGCGGCTCGCCTATGTCGCCGATCTGCCGGCGCCCGCCGATCTCGTGCGCCAGCTCGAGCGCGGCGGCGAGACTGGAGCCTCTCCGGCGCCGCGGCCGTCCGCGAGCGCGGGTACGGCGTCGCCCGCGCCGCGCATGGCGGTCTCCGTCGATGCCGGCGCCGCCGCGCCGCGCCTTCAGGTGAGCGAGCCCGATGCCGCTCCGTCGCTGCCGCAGCCGCAGAACTTTCTCGAAGTGGTCGAGCTCTTCGACCGCAACCGCGAGGCGATGCTGCGCTGGCATCTCCACTCGCATGTGCATCTCGTGCATTTCGAGCCGGGCCGCATCGAGTTCCGCCCCGCCGAGGGCGCACCGCGCGATCTGCCGAACCGCTTGGGCCAGCTGCTCACCGAATGGACCGGCTCGCGCTGGATCGTCAGCGTCTCGCGCGAGGAGGGGCAGCCCAGCTTGCGCGAGCAGCAGGAGCAGCGCGATGCCTCGCTCAAGAGCGAAGCGGCGCAGCACCCGCTGGTGCGCAAGGTGCTCGAGGCATTCCCCGGCGCGCGCATCGAGGCGGTGCGCGAGCTGAATCGCGCCAAAGCCGCGTCCGAGTCCGGCGACGGCGTCGAGGAGTCCGGTGAAGGAGACGAGTTGCCATGAAGAATCTCGGAAACATGATGAAGCAGGCGCAGCAGATGCAGGCCAAGATGGCCGAGATGCAGGCGCGGCTCGATCAGGTCGAGGTGACCGGCGCGTCGGGCGGCGGGCTGGTGCAGGTGACGCTCACCGGCAAGGGCGAGATGCGCAAGATCAAGATCGACAAGTCGCTGGTCGATCCCAACGAGGTCGAGGTGCTGGAAGACCTCGTGCTCGCCGCCTTCAACGATGCCAAGCAGCGCGTCGAGAGCCACGTCGCGGAGGAGATGGGCAAGCTTACCGGCGGCCTGAAGCTGCCGCCCGGGATGAAGCTGCCATTCTAGCGGGCGCCGTCGATTTTCGGCCGTCAGTCGCCGGTTTCGCGGCGAATCGACGGACGGCCGGCAACTGACTAGTGTCGACGCCTATGACGGAACTCGACCGCTTCATCCAGCTCCTCGCCAAGCTGCCGGGCCTGGGGCCGCGCTCGGCGCGGCGCGCGGCGCTCTTCCTCTTGAAGCGGCGCGAGAGCCTGATGGAGCCGCTTGCCGCGGCGATGGCCGAGACGGCGCGGCGCATCCGCGCCTGCGCCATCTGCGGCAATCTCGATACCGGGGATCCCTGCGCCATCTGCCGTGACGGCAAGCGTGATGCAGGCCTCGTCTGCGTCGTCGAGGACGTCGCCGACCTCTGGGCGATCGAGCGCAGCGGCGCCTATGCCGGGCGCTATCACGTGCTCGGCGGCACGCTCTCAGCGCTCGAAGGCGTGGGCCCCGAGGATCTCCATATCGGCGCGCTGATCGAGCGCTGTGCCACGGGCGGCGTGCGCGAGGTGATCCTGGCGATGAACGCGACCGTCGAAGGCCAGACCACGGCGCATTACATCATGGACCGGCTTTCCGCCAGCGCCGTCGACCTCTCGCGGCTTGCGCATGGCGTGCCGGTGGGCGGCGAGCTCGACTATCTCGACGAGGGCACGCTCGCCGCCGCGCTCGCCTCGCGCCAGAAGCTCAAAGGCTGAAGGACGCACCGGCGACTAGGCAGCCCGCGCCCGCCCCAAAAGAAAGAGGCCGGGACTTCCGTCCCGGCCTCCGTCACGAGAGAAGCCCGCTTACTTCTGCGCGGTCCAAATCGGCTTGCCGTTTTCCTTGAAGGTGCTCTGCCAGAACGCCTCGATCTGCGCCACCACCGGCGCCGGCATCGGCACGTAGTCGAGCGCCTTGGCTTCGTCCTGGCCGTGCTTCAGGCACCAGTCGAGGAACTTCAGCACCGGCTCGTTCTGCTGCGCGCTGTAATCGGTGCGCATCAGCATGTAGGTCGCCGCCGTGATCGGCCAGCTCTTGTCGCCGGGCTGGTCGGTGAGGATGAGGTAGAAGTCCTTCACCTTGGTGAAGTCGGCATTGGCCGCCGCCGCCTGGAAGCTCGCCATGGTCGGCTCGAGCGTCTTGCCGGCCCGGTTGATCATCTTGGTGTAGACGAGCTTGTTATCCATCACATAGGCGTATTCGACGTAGCCGATCGCGCCCTGGATCTGCTGCACATAGGAGGCGACGCCGGCATTGCCTTTGCCGCCCACCCCGTTGGGCCAATCGACCGAGACGTCATCGCCGACCTTGCTGCTCCATTCCGGGCTCACCTTCGAAAGATAGTTGGTGAAGTTGAAGGTCGTGCCCGAGCCGTCCGAGCGATGCACGGTCGAGATCTTGGTGTGCGGCAGCTTGACGCCGGGATTGAGCTTCTTGATCGCCGGATCGTCCCAGGAGGTGATCTTGCCGAGATAGATGTCGGCGAGCACCGGGCCGTTGAGCGTCATCTCGCCCGGCTTGATCCCGGGCAGGTTCACCACCGGCGTGATCGAGATGATCACCGCGGGGAACTGCGCCACATGGATCTGGTCCAGCTCTTCGGGCTTCAGCGGCTTGTCGCTGTTGGCGAAATCGACGGTCTTCGCCTTGATCTGAGCGATGCCCCCGCCCGAACCGATCGCCTGGTAGTTGACGGCAATGCCGGTTGCCTTGTTGTAGGTTGCCGCCCACTTGGCCAGAACCGGGTAGATCGCGGTGCCGCCCGCGCCGTTCAAATCCTTGGCCTGAGAGGCCGGCGCGGTCAGAGCGATGGCCGCTCCTATCGCCAGCGTTGCGAGAGCCAATCGCTTCATCATCGGGTCCTTCCCTGTGAGTTCGTCTCCACGGGCCGCGCCACGCAGGCGAGGTGCGCGGGCACCCTATTCGCCCTCGGCTACGCTTTTATTGCGGTAGAATTACCGATTTGTGACAGCGGCGACTACTTCACCAGCCGCGGCAGGGCAGGCGTCGTCTCGCTGTCGATGAGGTCGGCATCCCCCTCGATCAGCAACTCGCCCTCCTGGGCATGAACGCTATAGGCGGGAAGGTTGGCGGGGAGCGGCTTTCCGGGCTGGATGCCCAGGCGCGAGAGGCTGCGCGCCCTAGGCAAAAG
>Ga0134126_10006489_pt1 | contig 14660 bp, 14 predicted proteins | sample KB31752_FD_96881 | JGI IMG/M metagenome (GOLD analysis project Ga0134126, IMG submission 96881) | Terrestrial soil microbial communities with excess Nitrogen fertilizer from Kellogg Biological Station, Michigan, USA - KB3-175-2 | ecosystem: Environmental > Terrestrial > Soil > Unclassified ... | reverse complement strand
TCTTGCTCCGCGTCTTTCAGGACAGCACCCGCTTTGGGGTCGGGCGCCTTCCCTAACCAGTGCCGACAGGTTATCGGCTCATCTTTTCGGAATCGATACCTCTTTCGAGGGGGCGTTACATATCCATTCCGCCCATGCCACCGCCCGGCGGCATCCCGTGGCTGTGCTCCTCGTCCTTCGGAGCCTCGGCCACCATGACCTCCGTCGTCAGCAGCAGACCCGCCACCGAGGCGGCGTTCTGCAGAGCCAAACGCGTAACCTTGGTCGGATCGAGAATGCCCTGCTCGATCAGGTCGCCGAACTCGCCGGAGGCGGCGTTGTAACCATAAGTGCCCTTGCCTTCCTTGATCTTGTTGAGGATCACGGCGGCATCTTCACCGGCGTTGTCCACGATCTGGCGCAACGGCTCCTCGATGGAGCGGGAGAGGATACGGATTCCGACAGTCTGGTCCTCGTTCGCACCCTCGAGCTTGTCGAGCGCCTTCTGGGCACGGATCAGGGCGACACCGCCGCCCGGAACGACGCCTTCCTCGACTGCCGCGCGGGTAGCATGCAGCGCATCCTCCACGCGTGCCTTCTTCTCCTTCATCTCGACCTCGGTGGCCGCGCCGACCTTGATCACGGCGACACCGCCGGAGAGCTTCGCAACGCGCTCCTGCAGCTTCTCCTTGTCGTAGTCGGAGGTGGCCTCCTCGATCTGCTGGCGGATCGACTCGATGCGGGCCTTGATGTCGGACTGCTTGCCGGCGCCGTCGATGATGGTGGTGTTCTCTTTCTCCACCACGACCTTCTTCGCCTCGCCGAGGTCGTTGAGCGTCGCCTTCTCGATGGACAGACCGACCTCATCGGAGATCACGGTGCCGCCGGTGAGGATGGCGATGTCCTGCAGCATGGCTTTGCGGCGGTCGCCGAAGCCCGGGGCCTTGACGGCCGCCACCTTGAGGATGCCGCGGATGTTGTTGACCACCAGGGTGGCGAGCGCCTCGCCCTCGACGTCTTCGGCGACGACCACGAGCGGCCGGCCCGCCTTGGCGACGCCCTCGAGCAGCGGCAGCAGCTCGCGGATGTTGGAGATCTTCTTGTCGACCAGCAGGATCACGGGCTTTTCGAGCTCCGTGGTCTGGCTCTGCTGATTGTTGATGAAGTACGGTGAGAGATAGCCGCGGTCGAACTGCATGCCCTCGACCACTTCCAGCTCGTTCTCGAGACCCGAGCCCTCCTCGACCGTGATCACGCCTTCGCGGCCGACCTTGTCCATCGCATCCGCAATGGTCTTGCCGATCGACTCATCGCCGTTGGCGGAGATCGTGCCGACCTGGGCGATCGACTTCGAGTCCTTGGAGGGCTTGGAGAGCTTCTTCAGCTCCTCGACGGCGGTGATGACCGCCTTGTCGATGCCGCGCTTGATGTCCATCGGGTTGCGGCCCGAGGAGACGGCCTTCAGGCCCTCACGGATGATCGCCTGGGCGAGCACCGTCGCGGTCGTGGTGCCGTCACCGGCCTCATCCGAGGTGTTGGACGCGACTTCCTTCACCATCTGCGCGCCCATGTTCTCGAACTTGTCCTTCAGCTCGATCTCCTTGGCTACGGAGACACCGTCCTTGGTGACGGTGGGGGCACCGAAGCTCTTCTCGAGCACGGCATTGCGGCCCTTGGGGCCGAGAGTCGCCTTGACGGCGTTCGCGAGGACATTCACACCGCGGAACATGCGCGAGCGAGCGTCATCGCTGAATCTGACTTCTTTGGCTGGCATTGTCTTAGCTCCTCGCTTACTTGCTCTCGATCACGGCCATGACGTCCTCTTCGCGCATCACGACCAGCTCCTCGCCGTCGACCTTGACCTCCGTGCCGCTGTATTTGCCGAAAAGGATCTTGTCGCCGACCTTGATGTCGAGCGGACGGACTTTGCCGTCTTCGAGAATCTTGCCGTTGCCGACCGCGACGATCTTTCCCTGTACCGGCTTTTCAGCCGCAGTGTCGGGAATGACAATGCCGCCCGGGGAGGTACGCTCCTCCTCCAGACGCTTGACGATTACGCGGTCATGAAGAGGACGGATCTTCATGGGGGACGCTCCTGGAACATTGTTAAATGAAATGGGGGCGCGGAAGCTATTAGCACTCTCCCTACGCGGCTGCTAATGATAGGCGGCGATCCTCGGATTTCAAGTCCGGCAGCAGAGAATTTTTGTGCGGGGGGCTATCATGGCGTCGAGCCGGACCCCAGGCGCGGAGGTCCCCCGAATGGCACCCCTTCCCGAGCCCATCGTGATATTCACCACCTGCCCCGACGAGGCGGCTGCCGCGAGAATTGCACGCAACCTCGTGGAATCAGGACTTGCCGCCTGCGTAAGCCGGGTAGGCCCGGTACACTCGACCTATCGTTGGCAGGGAGCCATTCAGGATGAACCGGAAGTGCTGCTGGTCATCAAAACCGTGAGCACCCGGTATTCGGAGCTCGAGATGCGGCTGAAATCTCTTCATCCCTATGACGTGCCGGAGATCATCGCCCTGCCCGTGGCGAGCGGCTCGGCCGATTACCTTTCCTGGCTCCGGCAGGCCGTGCGATGAAGGCTGTCCTTCGTAGTCTTGGGGGCGCGGCCGTCCTGCTGGCTCTGTGCGGCGCAGCTGCCGCGCAGGAGCCCAAGTTCCTGCCGCCGGACCAGGTTTTCCACGTGAGCGCGACCGCTGCCGGAGCCAATGCCATACGGCTGGATTGGACCATCCGCGGCGGCTATTACCTCTATCGCGAGAGGATGAAGGTCGCGGGCCCGGACGGCACCCCGCTCGGGGCGCTGCAGTTGCCCCAGGGCCAGATCAAGGTGGATAAGTACTTCGGCCGGGAGGAGATTTACCGCAATGCCGTCAGCGGCACGGTGGCCGTACCGGGTGCCGCCGCTGCCGCCGCGCGCAACCTCCCCCTGCGGGTAACGTACCAGGGGTGCGCGGACGCCGGGCTCTGCTATCCGCCGATCACCAAGACGCTCACCGTCGCCCTGCTGCCTGCGGGTGCCGGGGGAGCCGCGCCGGGAAGCTCGGCCGGTAGCACCTCGAGCAGCGTGCAGCCGGATCAGCAGGGCTACACGGACCTCGCGCGCTCCGGAAGCCTGCTGGCGATGATCGCCGTATTCTACGGCGCCGGACTCCTACTGGCCTTCACCGGCTGCGTCTATCCGACCATTCCGATCCTTTCCGCGATCATCGTAGGTCAGGGCCAGAAGGTGACGACGGGGCGTGCCTTCGTGCTGTCCCTGACCTACGTTCTCGGCATGGCCCTCACCTACACCATTGCGGGCACTGCCTTCGCAGCGTTGGGCGGGCAAGCCCCCGCAGCCGCCTTCGAGCGACCCTGGATCGTAGCCTCCTTTGCGGCGCTGTTCGTCGCCATGGCGCTCTCGATGCTGGGCCTGTTCACCGTGCAGATCCCTGCTGCGCTGCAGACGCGCATCGCAGGCCTGAGCAGCAAGCAGACCGCCGGAACACTTGGCGGCGTCGCCATCATGGGTGCGCTCTCGGCCCTCCTCGTCACCACCTGCGTGGGCCCGGCGCTGGTGGCTGCCCTGGCCGTCATCAGCCAGACAGGTGAGCTGGCCCGGGGTGCCGCTGCGCTCTTCGCCATGTCTATCGGCACCGGTACGCCGCTACTGATCATCGGCACTTCGGCGGGCAAGCTCTTACCCAAGTCCGGTGCGTGGATGGATACCATCAAGCGGCTCTTCGCCGCCGTGATGCTGGGTGTGGCGGTCTGGATGCTCGGCCGCGTGCTGCCGGCCCGCATCACCCTGGTGCTCTGGGCGGTACCGGCGGCTACGGCGGCCGCGGTACTGCTCATCGGCACGCGGGTGGTCCGGAGCTGGCGCTGGCCCCTGCGGGTCGGCGCGCTGGCCGCCGGCCTCTACGGGCTCTCGCTCGTCACGGGAGCCGCACTGGGAGGCACCGACCCCCTGGCGCCCATCCCGGGGTGGGCTACCGCGCGGCAGTCCCTGGCCTTCTCCGCCATCCACAGCGTGGCGGATCTCGATCAGGCCGTGGCCAAGGCCTCGCGCCAGGGCCGCCCCGTGATGGTCGACTTCTATGCCGACTGGTGCACGTCCTGTAAGGAGATGGAGGCGACCACGTTCCTCGACCCGGTCGTGCAGCACGCGCTTTCCGGCTCCGTCCTGCTGCGCGCGGATGTGACCTCGAACGATGCGGACGATCAGGCGTTGCTCAAGCGTTTCGGCATATACGGACCGCCGACCATCGCGTTCTACGGCAAGGATGGCCAGGAGCGCTCCCGATACCGGGTCGTCGGCTACATGAAAGGTGCGCAATTCGCAGCCGCCGTGCGGGCCGCCCTGGGCTCGCAGCCCGCATCCTGACGCTCGATGCGGATCTTCCTGACTCGAATACTTCCGGCAGCAGTAGTCATCATTGCGGCCGGTCTTGGGGGCTTCTTCGCGTATGGCTACGTGGCCAGGCCCGGGACTTTCATGGCGGCTCCGCTGCCCACCACTGCCCAAACGGCCAACGCGGCCGCAACGAGCGACCGGGCGCCGGCTGCCACTTCTGCGGCGCCGTCCCCGGATGCCGGTGCGGCGCCGGGGATGATTCCGCAAACGCTGCCTGACATCGTCTTTGCGGACCAGACTGGCGCCACGCGCCACCTCACGGATTGGAAGGGTCATCCCCTGCTGGTCAACTTCTGGGCGCCCTGGTGCAGTCCATGCCGCGAGGAGATTCCGCTGCTCGAGCGCTTGAGCCGGGATCGCGCACGGGATGGACTTCGGGTCATTGGGATTGCGGTGGACTCCCGCGCCGCGGTGCTCGACTACGCCCGCCGGGCAGCCATCCCGTATCCTCTGCTCATCGGCCGGGAGCAGGGACTCAAGGCCGTGCAGGCGCTCGGATTGCAGGCGGTTTTCCCGTTCTCGGTGTTCGTCGATGCCCGTGGGCGCATCGTCACCCTCAAGATCGGAGCATTACGCGCGGATCAGGCCACCCTCATCCTGGATCACTTGCACGAGCTCGATCAGGGTCGGCTTGACCTCGCCACCGCACGCCAGGAGATAGCGGACGGCATGGCGAAGCTGGGCGTGGCGCACGCACAGGCCGCCACCGGTGCCAGGCTCTGAGCCCCGCCAGGGTGCATTTTTCCTCGGCATTCGCCACAAAAGCGCCCCTGTTTCCTTGGAATTAGGGTAAATTTCCGCGCGTCGCTTGATCGAGCACGCGTGTCTGCCGAATGAACCGTCTGCTGCTGCTGAACGGCCCCAACCTCAATTTGCTCGGAACCCGGGAACCCGGGATCTATGGCGTGCAGACGCTCGAGTCGATCGAGCAGCGCGCGGTGCAGCTTGCCCGTGAGGAAGGTCACGAGCTCGTCTGCTTCCAGAGCAATGCGGAGCATGAGCTCATCGCCCGCATTCAGCAGGCCGCAGCCGAGCAGATCGGCGCCCTGATCTTCAATCCCGGTGGCTTCACTCATACGAGCATCGCGCTGCGCGATGCGGTACTCGCCACCGGCCTGCCCATGATCGAGGTGCATCTCTCCAACCCGCAGGCGCGCGAGGAGTTCAGGCGCACGTCCTACTTCTCCGATATTGCCATCGGCGTGATCTCGGGTTTCGGCGCCCTGAGCTATGAGCTCGCGGTACGAGCGGCCTGCCGGCATCTCGCGGGTGGCCCGGCGCCGGTCCGAGCCGGCAAAGCATCCTCGTCCTGACAAGACGCCGCGACCCAACACGACACCAAACCAGGGGGAGCATTCCCGGCATGGACATTCGAAAAATCAAGAAGCTCATCGAGCTGCTGGAGGAATCCGGCATAGCGGAGATCGAGATCAAGGAGGGCGAGGAAGCGGTGCGGATCAGCCGCATGCCCCCGGCTGGGAGCGTGGCACAGATGCCGGTACAGGCCTGGTTCGGCCCACCGCAGGCCGGGTGGGATCCGGGCAGGGGGGCCGCGGCCATGCCGCTCGCGGCGCCGGAAGCAGCCGGCCAGGGCGCAGCAGCCGGCGAAAGCGCCGCGAAGCCCAAACCCAACGAGCACGTGATCACGGCGCCGATGGTCGGCACCTTCTATGCCAGCCCCTCGCCCGGCTCCAAGCCCTTCATCGAGATCGGAGATGAAGTGAAGGTCGGACAGGTGCTCTGCATCATCGAGGCCATGAAGATGATGAACCAGATCGAAGCCGATCGCGCCGGCCGGATCACCTCGATCATGGCCCGCAACGGCGATCCGGTCGAGTTCGGCCAACCCCTCTTCGTAGTCGAATAAGCGCCGTCCATCATGCTGGAGAAGGTCGTCATCGCCAACCGCGGCGAGATTGCTCTGCGCATCCTGCGTGCCTGCCGCGAGCTCGGCATCAAGACCGTCGCGGTCCATTCCACCGCCGATTACAGCCTGAAGCACGTGCTGCTCGCGGATGAGTCCGTCTGCATCGGCCCGCCACCCTCGGCGGCGAGCTACCTCAACATGCCGGCGATCATCAGCGCCGCGGAGGTCACCGACTCGGTCGGTATCCATCCCGGCTATGGGTTCCTGTCGGAGAACGCGGATTTCGCGGAGCGCGTGGAGAACAGCGGTTTCGTATTCGTCGGTCCGCGGGCGGAGACCATTCGCACCATGGGCGACAAAGTATCCGCGATCCGCGTGATGAAGAGTCACGGGGTGCCGTGCGTCCCGGGATCGGACGGGCCTTTGGGTGATGACCCGGAGGAAAACCTGCGCGTCGCCCGCGAGATCGGCTATCCGGTCATCATCAAGGCTTCGGGCGGCGGCGGCGGACGCGGCATGCGCGTTGTGCACAGTGAGGCCTCGCTCCTCAACTCCATCGGCATCACCCGCGCGGAGGCGCGCGCGGCCTTCGGCAACGATCAGGTGTACATGGAGAAGTTTCTGGAGCGGCCGCGGCACATCGAGTTCCAGGTGCTGGCCGACAATCACGGCAACGTCATCCACCTGGGTGAGCGCGACTGCTCCATGCAGCGCCGCCATCAGAAGGTGTTGGAGGAGGCTCCCGCCCCCGGCATCACCGCACGGCAGCGGCGGATCATGGGAGAGCGCTGTGTCGAGGCCTGCCGGGCGGTCGGCTATCGCAGCGCCGGCACGCTGGAGTTCCTCTACCAGGACGGAGAGTTCTACTTCATCGAGATGAATACGCGCATTCAGGTCGAGCATCCGGTGACCGAGCTGGTGACCGGCATCGACCTCGTGAAGGCGCAGCTCCTCATCGCCAGCGGCGAGCGGCTGGCCTACGTGCAGAGCGATGTGCAGGTCCGGGGCCACGCCATCGAGTGCCGCATCAACGCCGAGGATGCCAAGACCTTCATGCCCTCCCCCGGCCCCATCCGCCTGTGGCACGCGCCGGGCGGTCCCGGCATCCGGGTCGACAGCCACGTGTATTCGGGCTATCACGTTCCGCCCAACTACGACTCGCTCATCGGTAAGGTCATCGCCCTTGGCGATACACGCGAGACAGCCATTGCCCGCATGAAGAACGCCCTGGCGGAAATGGTCATCGAGGGGATCAAGACCAACGTGCCGCTGCACCAGGAGATCTGCAATCACGCGGCTTTCCAGAAAGGCGGTACCGACATCCACTACCTCGAAAGGCGCCTGGGGCTGAGGTAGGCAGCCACGGCTAGTTTCCTCGAGGTGAGCTGGGATCTCGGCGGGATGTCGGCATCGGACGCCGAATCTGCGTGCTTTGCCTGCGGTGCGAGCTCCGTAACTTTCGTCGATGGCGACGACAGCGATGCTGCACCCGTACTCGAGCCTGCGCCCGGCGAGTTCCGGCTCTGGCCTTGCGCACGCATCAGGGCACTCTTCGCACCTGACACAGGCCGGAGCGCCGTCGTCGACGCACTGAGCCGTGCCCTCGGTCTCGAGCCCGCTCTCTTACAGACGCGCGAGATAGCCGATCGTGCCTGGGAGCGCGAGTGGCTGCGCGACTTCCATGCGATGCGGTTCGGGACGAGACTCTGGGTCTGTCCGCATCACGAGCGCGTCGAAGATCCCGACGCTGCAGTCGTAATGATGGACCCGGGGCTCGCGTTCGGCACCGGCACGCACCCGACCACGGCGCTGTGCCTCGAGTGGCTCGATGCGCACCCGCTGCCGGGCGGCGAGGTCGTAGACTTCGGCTGCGGCTCGGGCGTGTTGGCGCTGGCCGCGCTGCGGCTGGGGGCCCGCTCGGCGAGCTGTTTCGATATCGACAGCCAGGCCCTGACCGCCACGCGTGACAATGCCAGCGCGAACGGGCTGAGCGACCGAGTCCGTCTCCACGACCGTGCGGAGGCGATACCACAGGGGGCCGACCTGCTGCTCGCGAACATCCTTTCCGGTCCATTGATCGAGCTCGCGCCCTGCTTTGCGGACATTCTGCGCCCGTCGGGCGCACTCGTCCTGTCGGGTCTGATGGAGCGGGAGGTCCCCGAGGTGACACGCGCCTACGAGGCGTGGTTTGATATGGGCACTTTCGGGGCTCGCGAGAGTTGGGTCTGTCTCTGGGGACGGCGGAACACCCGCCGACGCGACTGAATGTTCACGGTCTGTCCCAAATGCGCCCTGACCCTGGTCGTCACCGCGGCGGATCTGCGCGTTGCGCAAGGCTACGTCCGCTGCGGGCGATGTCTGAACGTATTCAATGCGCTTGCACGGCTCTCAGAGGAGCGGCCGGGTGCCGCGCCCCCACAGGAGGCGGTGGCACTCGAGGACTCGACGCCCGCTGAGGACTCGACGCCTGCTGAGGACTCGACGTCCGCTGAGGACTCGACGTCCGCTGAGGACTCGACGTCCGCTGAGAACTCGACGCCCGTTGAAGAGCCAGCGCCTGTCGAGGAGCTGCAGCCCGACACGCCCCAGCAGCCGCCTTCGCCATCATTCACGGACGATGCCGACACGGGTGAAATCGAAGTAGAGCTCGACGCAAGCATCCTGGTGACTTCGGTACGCGGTCCTGCGGCGCTGGACGCGCTGGAAGAGACGGGCGAGCTGGAGGCGCAGGAGATCTCGCCGGCGCCAGGCGGAACCCCGCCCACCCACACTGCAGCAGCACCACCACACCTGGCAGAACCGCCACCGCACACTGCAGCAGCACCGCCACACGCGGCAGAACCGCCACGGCACGCGGCAGCAGCACCGCCGCAGCCGGCAGCATCGCCGCCGCACGCGACGGCAGCGCCACCACCTCCGGCAGCGACACCACCGCATCCCGCAGCAGTGGCGCCACACCCGGCCGCAGCACCAGCGTCCGCGGCGGCATCAGCTCAGTCCGCGGCGGCACCAGCACGGTCAGCGGCAGCAGGGTTGGCGTCGACTACTCAGCCGCGCGCGGAACCTATATCCGTCGCGCTGGGATCGCCCACGCAGGCATCACACAATACGGACCTGGTGTCGGAGAGCACCGAATCCTCTTTGCCGAAAGATGCTGGCGATGCGTTGCAGACCAACACCGTGCAGCAGGAGGCGGATGCCGCCATCGAGCTCACAACGCAGCCGCCGCGTGCAGGCTTTGCGTGGAAACTCGGGGCTGGTGCCTTGGTGGTCCTCCTGGCGCTTCAGATTGTCAACCACTATCGGGATACCCTGGCGTCCGATCCTTCAGTCGGCAGACCCTTGAGCAGCATCTATTCGGCACTGGGCGTGAAGCTTGCTCCGCGCTGGAACATCCATGCGTATGACGTGCGTCAGCTTGGCGCATCCGCTGCCGGAGCAGCAGATGGCCAGATCGTCGTGCGGGCAAGCGTCAAGAACACCGCGAGCCGCGCGCAGCCCCTGCCGCTTTTGAGAGTGACACTACAGGACAGGTTCGGTAATCGCATTGCGGCACGTGACGTCCCTCCCAGCGACTATCTGCCTTCGTCCGTCGCGCGGACATCGCTGCTCGCAGCCGGCAGCCGCGTGGATGCGACCATGGTCTTCGTGGATCCGGGACCGCAGGCGGTCGGCTTCGAGATCGATGCATGCCTGCATCGGCAAGACGGCGAGGTGGCCTGCGCGCACGGACCCTAAGTATTTTCCAGGATCTCACGGGACGAGAGCGCGTGATATGATTCCTCGCTCCCCAGAGAGGCACGTATGACAGAGAGAAAGCGGGGTCGGCAGCGGGAAGCCTCTGGCGCCAGATTCAACGGGCGCACGCTGAACGATCTGTTGCCGCAACGGCCGCTGCTGCCGTTGCGCAGTCACGCGGAGCGCGCTCTCAGCGATTACTTCACCAGCCTCAACGGCTCGCGGCCGGCGGATCTCTATGATCTCGTGCTGCGCGAGGTCGAGGAGCCGCTCTTTCGCGTAGTGCTCGACTACGTCGAGGGCAACCAGAGCCGGGCGGCCGGAATTCTCGGCATCAACCGGGGCACCCTGCGCAAGAAGCTCAAGCAACTCGGCCTCTCCCATTGACTTCCAAGATTTTGCCCGTTCGGCGGGCGCTGCTGTCCGTCTCCGACAAGACCGGCCTGATCGAGCTCGCGCGCGCGCTGGCAGCGCGGGACGTGGAGATCCTGTCCACTGGAGGCACGGCCCGCCTGCTCGCTGACAGTGGCCTCCCGGTGCGCGACGTATCGGGCTATACGGGATTCCCGGAGATCATGGACGGCCGCGTGAAGACGCTGCATCCAAAGATCCACGGCGGACTGCTCGGCCGGCGCGGCATCGATGATGCCGTGATGACACTGCATGGCATCCAGCCGATCGATCTGCTGGTGGTGAATCTCTATCCGTTCGCCGAGACGATCTCCCGGCCCGACTGCCGCTATGCCGAGGCGATCGAGAACATCGACATCGGCGGCCCGGCGATGCTGCGGGCCGCGGCCAAAAACCACGAGTCCGTGGCGGTGATCGTCGATCCGGCGGACTATCCGGCGCTGCTCGCCGAGCTGGCCTCGCAGGGTGGCGGCACGACCGCGCTGACACGCGCCCGCCTCGCCGCCAAGGTGTTCGCGCATACCGCGCGATACGACACGATGGTCGCGAGTTATCTCGCAGCCCGCCAGGAATCCGGCGCGGAGCGTTTTCCGGCGACTCTGCCGCTGGTCTTCGACAAGGTGCAGGACCTGCGCTACGGCGAGAACCCGCACCAGCACGCGGCCCTCTACCGGGAGCCCATGGCGCGCGGGCCGAGCGTCGCGACCGCGCGGCTGCTGCAGGGCAAAGACCTCTCGTTCAACAACATCGCCGATGCGGACACGGCGATCGAATGCGTGCGGCAATTCGAACAGCCCGCCTGTGTCATCGTCAAGCACGCCAATCCCTGTGGCGTGGCCGTGGCCGGCTCGGCGCGCGAGGCTTATGATCGGGCGCACCGCACCGATCCGACTTCGGCCTTCGGCGGCATCATCGCGCTCAATCGGGAATTGGACGCGGCGCTCGCCGCGACCATCCTGGAGCGGCAGTTCGTCGAGGTGTTGGCAGCCCCTGCCGTCGCAGCGAATGCGCTGAAGATTCTCGCGGGCAAGCCGAATGTGCGCGTGCTTTCGGTCGGGGACCTCGACCTTGCCCCCGCCAGCGACCTCGAGTATCGAAGCATCGCTGGCGGACTGCTCTCGCAGACCCGGGATTTGGCGCGCGTGAGCGCGGCCGACTTGACCGTGGTCACGCAGCGCAGACCTTCGGACCAGGAGACCGCCGACCTACTCTTTGCCTGGCGGGTATGCAAGTTCGTAAAGTCGAACGCCATCGTGATGGCCCGCGACGGGGCGACTTTGGGCGTCGGGGCCGGCCAGATGAGCCGCGTGTACTCGATCCGCCTGGCCGCGCAGAAGGCCGCGGACGAGAAGCTCTCCGTCGACGGGGCGGTGATGGCCTCCGATGCATACTCCCCATTCCGCGACAACATGGATGTTGCAGCCGGGTACGGAATCCGGGCGGTCATCCAGCCCGGCGGCTCGAAGCGGGATGCAGAGGTCATCGCGGCCGCCGACGAGCACGGCATGACCATGGTGCTCACCGGCATCCGCCACTTCCGCCACTAAATGAAAGTCCTCATCGTCGGCGCCGGCGGCCGCGAGCATGCCCTGGCCTGGAAGTGCGCCGCATCGCCTCGCGTCACCGAGGTACTGGTCGCGCCGGGCAATGCGGGCACCGCGCAAGAGGCCAAGGTCCGCAACGTCGCAGTCCAGCCGACCGACATCGGCTCCCTCATCGACCTGGCGCGCACCGAAGGTGTCGCGCTCACCATCGTGGGGCCGGAAGCGCCGTTGGTTGCCGGAATCGTCGATGGCTTCGAGCAACGCGGGCTGCGCTGCTTCGGACCTCGGCAGGCGCCGGCGCAGCTCGAGGGCTCCAAGGCCTTCGCCAAGGAATTCCTGCGGCGTCATCGGATCCCCACGGCCGCCTCGGTCACGGTCACCCGTGAGAGCTTCGATCCCGAGCAGGTGCGGCGGCAGCGCACGCCGATCGTCGTCAAGGCCAGCGGCCTGGCCTCGGGTAAAGGCGTTGTGATCGCAGAATCGGCTGCGGCAGCCATCGCGGCCGCAGAGGGGATGCTGTCCGGACGATTGGGTGAGGCCGGCCGCGAGGTGGTGATCGAGGAATTCCTCGAAGGAGAGGAAGCGAGCTTCATCGTCATGGCTGACGGCGTACACGTACTGCCGCTTGCGACGTCGCAGGATCACAAGCGGCTCGAAGATGGAGATCGCGGACCCAATACCGGAGGCATGGGCGCGTACTCACCGGCGCCCGTGGTCACGCCTGCCATTCACTCACGCATCATGCGCGAAGTGATCGAGCCGGCGATCCGAGGGCTGGCCGCGGAAGGAATGGCGTACACCGGGTTCCTCTATGCAGGAATCATGGTCGCGCGCGATGGCACGCCAAACGTCCTGGAATTCAACTGCCGTTTCGGGGATCCGGAGACACAACCCATCCTGATGCGGCTGCAATCGGATCTCACGATGCTTTGCGAGGCGGCTCTCGATGGCCGTCTGGACCAGGTCCAGGCGAGCTGGGATGCCCGCGCTGCCCTCGGCGTGGTGATGGCGGCAGAGGGCTATCCGGACGCACCCCGCATGGGAGCTGCGATCTTGGGGCTGGGCGATGCCGCAAAGCTGCCGGGGAAGATTTTCCATGCCGGGACGCGGCGCAGCGGCGACGCTGTCCTCGTCAGCGGCGGCCGCGTACTCTGCGCCACGAGCCTGGGCGCAACGGTGGCAGAAGCGCAGAAGGCCGCCTATGCCCTGGCCGATGCGGTGCACTGGCCCGGTGCAGTCTACCGCCGGGATATCGGCTATCGCGGTTTGTAAATTGGCGCAAGTCGCCGCCGGCGCGGTGCTCGGCCCACCCTCGGCCTTGCCCCCTTCGGAACCGGCTAACGCCGTCCAAAATCGCTCCACGCGATTTTGTGCGCAGCCAGCCGTGTCGCCTTTTCCACTCCGCTGCCCTGGGGACGGCCCTGGGCCGCCTTTTCGACTCCCCGGCTGAACACGCGCTGAATCTCTTTCCGATTTTTTGGTGCGCCGCCGGCCACCGCCGGGCGCATAATCATTCTGGTATGGTCGTTGCATTGCCGATAGGGACATCGGGGAGGAGCGTGACGATGACCGCGATACACACTGCATCGGATCGTTTGGCATCCTGGCTGGAGAGCGAGTACTGCGCCTCCGTGGCCGCAACGATGCTCGCGCGCAACGAGTATTTCGAGCTGTTGGAGGACGCGATGATGCCGCCCGCACGCCTCGCGCAAGCGCTCGCCGCCTGGCGGGAGCACGCCAGCCACACCGAAGTACTCGGCGGGCTGGTAGGTACTGCCTAGCAAATCAGGCGCTCCTTCGCGGCGAAGATCCCGGCGCGGACGCGCCGGGTGAAAGAGCCTAGCGCTTCATCGCCTCGAAAAATTCCCCGTTCGACTTCGTGTCTTTCATTTTATCCAGGAGGAACTCGATGGCGGCGAGCTCGTCCATCGGATGCAGGAGCTTGCGCAGGATCCACATCTTGGCGAGCTCTCCCTGATCGGTGATGAGCTCTTCCTTGCGGGTTCCTGAGCGGTTGATGTTGACCGCGGGGAAGACGCGCTTCTCGGAGATGCGCCGGTCGAGGTGAATCTCGCTGTTGCCGGTGCCTTTGAACTCCTCGTAGATCACATCGTCCATCTTCGAGCCGGTGTCGATCAGCGCCGTCGCCAGGATCGTGAGGCTGCCACCTTCCTCGATGTTGCGCGCCGCGCCGAAGAAGCGCTTCGGTCGCTGCAGCGCATTGGCGTCGACGCCGCCGGTCAGCACCTTGCCCGACGAGGGCACTACGGTGTTGTAGGCGCGCGCGAGGCGCGTAATCGAGTCGAGCAGGATCACGACGTCCTTCTTGTGCTCGACCAGGCGCTTGGCCTTCTCGATGACCATCTCTGCGACCTGCACATGGCGGGCCGCCGGCTCATCGAACGTGCTCGAGACCACCTCGCCCTTGACGGTGCGCTGCATCTCGGTCACTTCCTCCGGCCGCTCGTCGATGAGCAGGACGATGAGGTAGACCTCGGGATGATTGGCGGTGATGGCGGTGGCGATGTTCTGCAGCAGCATCGTCTTGCCGGCTTTGGGCGGTGAGACGATGAGGCCGCGCTGGCCCTTGCCGATCGGCGCGACGAGATCGATCGTCCGCGCGGTGAGGTCCTCGGTAGAGCCGTTGCCACGCTCGAGCTTCAAGCGCTTCGTGGGGTGAAACGGCGTCAGGTTCTCGAACAGGACCTTGGA
>Ga0134126_10006488_pt1 | contig 14663 bp, 13 predicted proteins | sample KB31752_FD_96881 | JGI IMG/M metagenome (GOLD analysis project Ga0134126, IMG submission 96881) | Terrestrial soil microbial communities with excess Nitrogen fertilizer from Kellogg Biological Station, Michigan, USA - KB3-175-2 | ecosystem: Environmental > Terrestrial > Soil > Unclassified ... | reverse complement strand
TTTCCTGCGTCCGGTGCGGACATGGACGGCGCGGAGCTCGCCGCGCTTGACACGGTGCAACAGCGTCTGGCGGGAGACGCCGTGCGCCATAGTGGCTTCAAGGATGGCCAGCCAGCCTTCGGGCGAGGGCCAGGCGGCGGATCAACTCGATTGTGTTGTCATCGGTGCGGATCTTGTGTTGGGCCCGTTTGAATGGGACCGTCAAATTCGCTGATCGCGCCGCCTTTCCAACGAATCTGCAGGTCGGCGTGGCGGCCGGCGTCATCGGATGTGATGGTGACGACGACTTCGTCAAGGAGGGTGTGCAGGAGTTGCTTACGCTCCTTATCGGTGGTGGTCGGCGCGGCCCCAGATCCCGTTCAGGTCGTCACCGAGGGCCAATACCGAACAGCGAGCGGTCACCGAGCAGCACGTCATGATCAGCCGGACATGTGCGACTGCGGGCAGCGAAACCGCACTCGTTCCACAGCAATATCCGTGATCATTGGCTGGCCCCTCCACAGGTCAACTGGCGGGATAGCTCGGCGAGGCGGCTGTGCGGTCAGCTGTCGTGGCGGGTGCGTAGCGGCAGTCCGTTCTGGGTATCGATCGGCGTGTCCTCTGGCGGTAGGCCCGGGGCCGGCTCAGCGCCGGGCGTCTCGCCGCGAGCGATCGCAGCCGGGGCGGTTTCCCGACGGATTCCGGCTGCCGCGTAGGCCTCGTCCTCGGCGAGGGTTTCTCGCTGCAGCAAGGTGTGTGCCAGTTGGTCGAGTTGCTCGCGGTGCTCACGCAACGTTTCCAGGGCCTGCGCGTAGCAGTCGTCGACGATTCGACGAACCTCCTCATCGACTAGCTGCTTGGTCGCCGGGGCGGCGCCGTCCTGACCGAACGGGGCCTCCTGTCCCGGCGGTGGCAGCACTGATACCGGGCCGATCGCCGGGGACATCCCCCACCTACCGACCATCTGGCGAGCGATGCGGGTGACCTGCTCGAGGTCGCTTTCCGCGCCTGTGGTCATGTCGCCGTAGACGAGGTCCTCGGCGGCTCGGCCGCCGAGCGCCCCGACGATCCTGCCCCGCAGGTACTTCGCGGAGTAGCCGTACCGATCCACCTGCGGACTTTGGAAGGTCACTCCGAGGGCTTGGCCGCGAGGGATGATCGAGACCTTGCGCACCGGGTCCGCCCCAGGTGTGAGCATGCCCAGCAGCGCGTGCCCCGACTCATGAAACGCGGTGCGCTGTTTGTCCTCTGCCGAGAGCATGATGCCGCGTACCGTGCCCAGCACGATCTTCTCCAAGGCGTCACTGAAGTCGGCCGCGGTGACCCGTTGGTGGTCGCGCCGGGCAGCGAGCAGTGCTGCCTCGTTGACCAGGTTTTTCAAATCTGCGCCCACCATTCCCGGCGTCGAGGCCGCCACGTCGTTTAGATCGACGTCTGCGGCCAGCGGCACGCCACGGACGTGCACGTCGAGGATCTGTCGGCGGCCCTTGAGGTCCGGCGGGCTGACCGTCACCCGCCGGTCGAACCGACCAGGGCGCAGCAACGCCGCATCGAGAATCTCCGGGCGGTTGGTAGCCGCGAGCACCACGACCCCCTCGTTGCCGGTGAACCCGTCCATCTCGGTAAGGATCTGGTTGAGTGTCTGCTCCCGCTCGTCGTGGCCCCCGATCGACTGCGCTCCCCCACGGGAGCGTCCGATGGCGTCGAGCTCATCGATGAAGATGATCGATGGCGCTACTTTCTTGGCCTGCTCGAACAGGTCACGTACCCGGCTCGCGCCCACGCCGACGATCATTTCGATGAACTCCGACGCGGACATCGAAAAGAACGGAACATCTGCCTCGCCGGCAACGGCACGGGCGAGCAGCGTCTTGCCGGTGCCCGGTGCCCCCGACAGCAACACCCCGCGCGGAATCTGCGCACCCAGCCGGCGGTACCTATCGGGGTTACGCAGGAAATCGACGATCTCCATGACCTCGTTTTCGACCTCATCGATACCCGCGACATCGGCAAAGGTCGTGCGTGGTCCCGCCTCTGGTTGGTAGAGCCTGGCGCGGGATCGGCCGATACCGCCAAGCCCGCCAAGGCCACCAGCTGCGGCGGCGCTGCGCCGGAATAACCACACCATCAGGCCCAGAAACAGCAGTGTTGGACCGAACCCGGCCAGCAACTGCTCCCACAGGGGTGGCCCTTTATCTGGCGGATTGGCGTTGATCACCACACCGGTCGCCTGCAGCTTTTGGAACAGCGCGTCGTTGGCGAATGACGGCCGCTGGGTGGTGAACCGGTCGACCTGCTTGGCGTCGCGCGAGCCCGGGGGGTAGGCCACCGCCTTCGTGAAAGCCCCTTCGATCAGGTCCCCGGTGGAGGTGATCTCCTTGACGTTGCTCGCATCAACCTGACTGACGAAGTAGGTGTAGGACACTGCCGTGCGCGGTGCCGGACCGAGCAGCAGCGCGGAGAAGATCCAGTTGATCGCCAACAACCCCAGCAGCAGCCACCAGAACCGAGACCAGTTCGGCCGCTGCGGTCGCGGCGGTTCCGTTTGCTGCTCCGGCAGACCCTCCACCCGCCACGGTGGACGCGGCGGGGGTTCACGACTCAGCCGCGACCGCGCGGAGTCCCGCAGCCGCGCCGGACGGTTATCGGGGCTCGGCGGCGGCGCGTCAGGCATGTTCGGCTTTTTGGGCCCGGAGGCCGACGGTGACCATGTTGACCCGCGAGCGCGCCGGCACCTGCTCGTCCGGCAGCGCCGATAATCCTGCGCGGTCCATTCTCATAACAACCGCGTAGGCCTCGCATCCGAGCTCATCGCAGCCGATCATGACCCCAACCTCTCAGTCGCCAGCCTACTTCGCGAATTGTCAACCCGACCAGTCAGTAATAACCAGATTTAGTCTTCACTCATAGATCATTCGCGGGGCTGACAGGCGCGGCTCCCGCCCTCGGGCGTTGATCTTCGTGATGTTCGCTGGTGTTGTCGTCGAGGTGCGGTTCAGGCTACTGGCCCGACTGTCGCGTCAGGCGCTGCCCGCGCGTGGGGTCGATGGCGGGCCTCAAGCTGCGCGGTCGTACTGGGGTGTTGATGGCCAGGAGTTGGTAGCGCCACCCGTCGGCGTCCTCGAATAGGGACAGTTGCGCGCCGGGGTGGGGTTTCTCGCGGCGGCAGACGATGCGCAGGTCTTTTGGCCAGCTCGCCAACTGGTCGCCGTGGGGATGTTCGCGCAGCAGGGCGGTGAGCTCTACGACACCGGCTTTGTCGAGGCCCCGGGGCTGGCCGTGGCCGTCGAGGACGGCGCCCCAGGCGGATGCGGGTACCCGGCTGATGCGGCGCGTTCCCGGGCGCCGAGCTCTCAGCCGATGGAGTAATGCACCCTGCGTCACGGTGCGGCGTTGAGCGTGGTGATGTGCTCGACTAGGCCGTGGGAGGCGCCGGCACCGTCGAGGGTGATCAGCAGGTCGCGGCGATACCGGACGGGGATCTGCCTGATGGCTTCGTCGAGCATCTGGATGTGATCGGCGGTGGTGTTGGACCCGGCGCACCCCGGGCGCAGCGTCAGCGCCAACGATTCACCGGAGGATCGGGTCAGGGCGCACGTAGCGGTCGACCTGGCGGAACTTCTTTGCGGCGTTTCCGGTGCGGAAGTATTTTCTCCTACCGCACAGGATCGGGTTGAGATCGTCGATCACCGTCTCGATCCTGGTACCGGCGCGACGGCGACCGGTGCGGTCTCGGACCTTTCTCTCGAAGCCGCTTCATCGCCCGCTGCGAGGGCCACCGGTGCAGGTAGTAGCGGATCACCCGCTTCTGCTCCCACAGCCGCTCCGACATCCGGTAGGCTAGGCGGCTTCGTTCGGGGCCGGCGTCGGAACCGACGGCTTCGGACGACACCGAGGTCAGCGAGGGAGAAAACGGTATGGATCTCCTGACCAGGACCAATCTCGACTTGCTGTCCAGGCGTGACCAGGACGGTGAGCACGTATCGTTGTTCATGCCGACGCACCGGTTCGGGAGCGGCACCGAGGCCGACCCGATCCAGTGGAAGAACATCGTCACCGGCATGCAATCCGTGCTGATCGAGCGCGGGATGCGTCAGTCGGACATCGATGACCTCCTGGCGCCGGCGTGGTCGCTGCAGCGCGACACCCCCGCCTGGCAGTACATGAGTGACGGCTTGGCGATGTTCCTGCGCCCGGGGCAGGAGCAGACGTTCCGGGTTCCGGTCGACGTTCCTGCGGTCGCCACCGTCGGTGCACAGTTCGTCGTGGGCCCGCTGCTGCGGATCCTCACCGGTGACGAGCACTTCCTGCTGCTGGCGGTGAGCCAGCGCCGGCTTCGCCTGCTGGAGGGCAGCCGGCACAGGGTGGAGGAAGTCGTACTTCGCGATGTCCCGGCCGGCCTGCGGGATGTCGTCGCGCCACCGGAGGCGCGGTCGAACACGATGGCCCATTCCACGACTCCCGCCGGCCGTGGCGGTCCCGCGGTCTTCTACGGACACAGGGTGGCAGACGAGCATTACAAGACGAATGAGATCGAGCGTTTCCTGCGCCACGTAGCCGACGGGCTCGAGGGCTACCTTGCAGGCCAGGACCTGCCCATGGTGCTGGTGGGTCTGGATCGCCTGGTGTCCATCTACCGAGACGTCAGCCGCTACCCCCACATCGTGGACGACGCGGTGTCGACCAATCCCGACCAGCTCTCCGCCGAGGAACTGCACGCCGCCGCCTGGCCGGTGGTCGCGCAGCGGCTGCGTGCGGACAAGCAGCGCACGGTCGAGCGGTTCGAGGAACTGCACGGCACCGGCCGCGCGTCCACCGACCCGGTCAAGATCGAGAAGGCCGCCGGCGAAGGCCGGGTCGACACCCTGCTCCTCGCCGGCGGTCCATTGTGCTGGGAACAGGCCGCCACCGAGTCACCGGCGGTCGTGCAACTCGGCGCCGACGACGCCTTCGCGCACTGCGAGCTGGTGGACCGGGCCGCCGCGGACACGCTATCGCGCGGCGGGCACATCTACGCGTTCTCCGAGACACCGGTGCCAGGTGGCGGGGACGTCGCGGCAGTGTTCCGTTATTGAGGCGCGAGCGGGTGGCCCAGACCGACGTGCGGATGCGGCCGCCGCGGCCGGCAGTTGACGGGGGCACGTATGAGCACCGTGACCGCCACCGTGCCGGATCGGCGGTGGACGATGCGCTGGACGCCGCGCTGTGGGCCGCGGAACTCCAGGTGACCGACGTCGACCTTCCCGCCTGGCCCGCTGCCGACCGGGCGGCCGCCGCCGCCCGGACGCCGTGCGTCTCAGCGCCACGGCTGAGGAGCCGCCGTATGCCTCCGGGTCGGTACTGGCACATCGGGCTTATACCCGCAATCCCAGTCCATGGTCATGTGATCAGCATGAGAGCAGCAGCTTTTCATCTGGGGCGCATCGCGGGGGTCCGTGTCGGGGTCATCCCTAGTCAATGTGGATCATTGGCTACGCCCACCGAGGCGGACACCCCGCCAACTTGACATGATCGACCAGCCCACCACCGCATAGCGCACGCCCAACTCGCGGACAGTGAAGCGCTGCGGCCGCGAAGTCGTCAATTCAGCGGATTGCGCGGCGTCGTGGTCTTCAAGGCTCCGGGCGACGGCGTGGCGGGCACAGACTGGTTCGTGACCCCTACCAGCCGCTCCGCGGCCTCGGTGAACGCGACCACACCGCGTCGGGCGGGTAGCTTCCGCGTTCGCGCACACATTAGGCGCACTGACCGGCTACACCGCGATGACGGGGTTGGCGGTACTCCAATCAACCAACCGCCTTGCTATAACACCATACCTCCATGATCACCGCACGTGGGATAGAGCGTCCCCATGACCAACCGGACCCAACTCCTGACCCCTGACTGTGGCTATGCGCCAGAAGGCTCTTCTTTGGTGCACCGCATCCGGCCGCTATGGAATTTCCTTTAGCAATCGCTAGGCCGTATCGATTGAATGCCTTGCCCACAGGGAAGCCTCGTTGGCACCACTCTGTAGAAAGGACTCACGATGACGCTGCCCATGAGACGAGGCCGCTACCCCGCCCGCCGGTGGGACCCGCTGGCCGGATTGCCCGGATTCGATGACTTGTTCGATCAGATGAGCCGGATGCTGACCAGCGCGCTTCCCGACGTGGCAAGGATCAGCATCAACTCCTGGTCACCGCCGGTGGACATTCAGGAAACCGACGACGAGTACATGGTTGAGGCCGACCTGCCCGGGGTTCAGCCCGACGACGTCACGATCGACTTAGAAGGCAGAGAACTGCGCATCCTGGGACAGTACAGCGGAGCCGAGGAAGGCGAGGGTGAGCAGCAGCGAGTCCGTCGCAGCGGCCGCTTCGACTACCGGGTGACACTGCCCGGTGAGGTGAAAAGCGAGTCCTGCTCAGCCAACCTGGAGCACGGTGTGCTGCGGTTGCGCCTGCCCAAGGCTTCCTCGGGCGCCCGTCAGCGCATCCCCGTGCAAGCCGACACAGCACGCCAGGCCGATTCCGGGCCAGCCCTGAAGACTGGCACTGAGAGCACCGCCGCGGCGCGAACTAACACGCCCAGCACCGGACAGACCAGCACAGCGCCGACCGACACCGACAAGAGCGACGGGTGGACCGAGTAGGGCCGGTGACAACAGCCAGTTGATCACCAGCATGAGCAGCAATACCCACCAGAACCAGCCACCGGGCGGTCGTCGGCGGCCACCTTTGGCCGACGCCGGAGAGTCTTCGGGGCGTGCCCCTTCCACCCGCCACCGCTTAGCTTCGTCCTCACCCTGCACGGCGTTGCGGGACCGTAACCCCGCATTCTTCTGCAGGTTTGGCCGCGCGGGTGACAAACACTACTGCGTGAGGGGGCCTGGGGAGCCGGCGGGGTAGGTCCGGAGTGGTGTCCTGCCCGCATCCCAGGCCTTGAGGATGGGTTCGACGATAGCCCACGACTCCTCCACTTCGTCGTCTCGCACCGTGAACGTCGGGTCGCCTTCGAGCACGTTGATGAGCAACCGTGCGTAGGCGGGAAGGCCGGGCGGCGCGAGGTCGAGAGCGAGCTGGGCGCGATCGAGGTGCAACGCATTCTGGCTGTTTGTGATGCTGATCTCGAGGGACATTTGATCGGGGACCAACGAGAGGGTGAGCACATTTGGCTCTGGCTGCTCCGCGCTTGAAAAAGCCAGGTGCGGAACCGGCTTGAAGTGGATACGAATTTCTTGGCGGTCGCGGTCGAGCGCCTTGCTGGTGCGCAGAAGGAAAGGGACGCCCGCCCAGCGCCAGTTCTCGACGCGCAGTTCGACGGCGGCAAACGTCTCGGTATTTCGCGTCGGATCGACGCCGTTCTCGTCACAATAGTCGGGCACGAGTCGACCGGAGATGGTTCCGGCGGTGTACCGCGCCCGCACGGTGCGCCTGACCACCTCGTGAGTCGAGAGGCGCCCGACAGCCCGAAGTACCTCGACCTTGCGGTCCCGCAGGTCCTGCTCGTCTAGTCGAGTGGGAGGTTCCATGGCCACGAGTGCGAGGAGTTGAAGCAGATGGTTCTGGACCATGTCGCGCAGGGCACCGGCATGGTCGTAGTATTCGGCGCGTCCTTCGAGGGCGAGCGTCTCGTCCCAGACGATCTCGACCTGATCGATGTGGTGGTTATTCCAAAGTGGCTCGAACATGCGGTTGGCGAAGCGCAGCGCAAGGATGTTCTGCACCGTCTGCATGCCAAGGAAGTGGTCGATGCGGAAGACCAGGTTCTCGGGAAACGCAGCGTGCAGCAGGTCGTTGAGCGCTCGGGCGGAAGCGAGGTCTTCGCCGAAGGGCTTCTCCACCACGATCCGGCTGTCGGGCGGGGTTGGCGCGGCGGCCAGCGCCTCGATCGTGGGTGGGAAGAGCGTGGGGGGCAGTGCCAGGTAGGCGACGATGGGTTCCGAGCCGATCGCGGTGGCGAGATCATTCGCGTTGCTGGCGTTGCCTCGTCGGTAGTGGAGCCGATCGAGGACGGCACGGACAGCGGAGGCCGGGGCGTTGGGAGCATGGCGAGCGAGTCGGGCGGTGGCCTCATGGCGGAATGAGCGCGTGTCGAAGTCACTGCGGGCGATGCCGACGATGCGGCCGACCGGAAGGCGATCCGCGGCGGCCAGCTCTACCAAGGCTGGCAGGAGATAGCGGCCGGTCAGGTCACCCGACGCCCCGAGGATCAGCAGGTCGCTCACCTGGTCCTCCGGGACAGGCGGGCCAGGTTGATGCCGCTTGAGATGACTCCGACATGGCTGAACGCTTGGGGGTAGTTGCCGAGGTATTGGCCCGTGGAGGGTTCGATCTCCTCGGGCAGCAACCCCAGCGGCCCGGCTCGGCTGCACAATGAGTGGTACAGCTCGAACGCCTCGTCCAGACGTGCCTGGTAGGCCAGGTTGTCGACCAGCCAGAAACTGCACAGCAGGAAGGCGCCCTCCTGGCCGGCGAGCCCGTCGGGCGACTCGTCGTAATGGTATCGGTAGAGCAGCCCGCCGCCGGCGTCGAGACGCCGCATGACGGCATCAGTGGTGGCGGCCATGTGAGGGTCGTTGGCTGACAGCACTCGTCGCAGGGGAAGCGCGAGGACGCTGGCATCGAGTCCGCCGGTGCCATCGATGTGCTCGGTGATCGACTTGACGGTGGGGTTCCATGCCTGGGTGAGGATGGTGTCGCGGATGTGATCTGCTTCGGCGTGCCAGCCGGAGGTGTCACCGGGTAGCCCGAGCCGTTCGGCCATCCGCGCTCCCCGGTCGAGCGCCACCTGACACATCGCGGCGGAGTAGGTGAAGGGCCGCCCTGCGCGGCGGACCTCCCAGATGCCCTGGTCGGGCGTGCGCCAATCGGTGCGCGCCGCCTCGATCAGCTCGACCAGGCGTGACCAGTAGGGTTCATCGATGCTGCCGCCGCCTGCCACCCACTGGTAGGCGCAGTCGAGGATCTCGCCGTAGGCGTCGTGTTGGCGCTGGTTGGCGGCGCCATTGCCCCACCGGACCGGGCGGGATCGGCGGTAGCCCTCCAGCTTCGGGTCTTCGCATTCCGGTGGCGGCTGGCGCCCGTCGAGATCGTAGAGCACCTGCGCCTGGCCGGCAGTCTCCACGGCGTCGAGCACCCAGCCCAAGAAGCGCTGCGCGTCGTGGTGCAGACCGATGCGTCGTAGGGCGTATACCGAGAACGCGGCATCCCGGACCCAGGTGTAGCGGTAGTCCCAGTTGCGGTGTCCGGCTATCGTCTCGGGCAGCGACGAGGTGGGTGCGGCCAAGATGGCCCCACCGGCGAAGTGGTCGAGCAGCTTCAGCGTAATCGCCGAGCGTCGGACCAACCCTGTCTCCGGGCCCTCGTAGTCGACACCGCGCATCCACTGGCGCCACGCGGCGAGGGTCTGTTCGATGAGCGCCGGAGCATCGGCACTGCTGGCCCGGCCGTACGGACCCCAGTGCAGCACCACATGGAACTGGTCGCCCTGTTTCAGCTGGATCTCGGTTCGGGTCCCTCGGAGTTCCGCGCTGGCGCTGAGGTGCAGGTCCAGATCCGGGCGATCGGCCATCTGCAGCTGCCAGCCGCCACGACGGCGGCGCCACTGGGCGCCACCGCGCGGGGCGACATCGACGACCAGCCGAACCTCGCCGTCAAGGACCACCGCGTGACGCAAAAGCTCCTGGCGCGCCGCCGACCCGTCCTCGGTGAGATCAGCGCCCCGGTGCAAGGTGAGCGCGTCGGTGATCCGTACCAGCCCGGTTGCGCTACGCAGCTCAGTGACGAGCACACCGCTATCAAGCTCATAGCGTTGCCGTGCTTCGACAATCGCCTCCGGGGCCAACCGAAAGGCCCCGCCTTGGGTGGTGTCGAGGAGCGAGCAGAACACGGCCGGCGAGTCGAACCGGGGTAGGCACAACCAGCACACCGTGCCGTCTCGCGCCACCAGTGCAGCCGTCTCGCCGTCACCGATCAGCCCATGGTCCTCGATCGGAAGGTAGCCACCATCCTGTCGGACCAAAGGAGCGAACTTGGCAACCAAGTGGGGATCGCCTCCACCGGCCATAGCTCACGTCGCCCCGATCACTCGAAACCGCTTCAACGGTGTGGCCAGCCTGCCCGCCTTGCCGGGTTCCACCATGACAGGCCCACCCCCAGTGGCTACTCAGTGCAGGAGGAATCATAGAGGTTCGCAAGCGCATCGAGCGTCGGCTGTGCCAGAACGTCTGCCATATCGTCCGCGACCACGAGGACAACCAGGCGCTTTCGCCTGTCACCGTGTCGTCGTCAGGCACGTCGAACTGGACATCAATACGCTAGAGACGCGTGACCGGCGTTCCATGTCTATACATGAGGGAGCGTCCTCATGTCCGTACACAGTTTCGGCGCCCGCGATACCCTCACCGTCGCCGGCACCTCCTACACGATCTACCGTCTCGATCGGCTCGACAATGTTGACCGCCTACCCTTCGGACTGAAGGTCCTGGCTGAGAACGTGCTGCGGCATTGACCTCGCAACGGCTTGTCGACCCAGGGTTGCGGTGAGGCGCCTTGCGGCCCGGTGATCGCCATAGGTTTGGCTCCGCCGGTTCGTCCCGCTGTCCGGAAGAGCGGAGCTGGGACACTGACGGCAACCGTCGTCGGCTCCGGTGAGCTGTGTACCGAGGTCGCGGGGCCGAGCCTGCAAAGGCGGGGAGTCACGGCGTGTCCCACCGCCTGGCTCGCTCCCGCGACTGATAGATCGAGTTTCGACAACCCCAGCCTGCACCACAGATCAGCCATGGGTATCTAATGCTGTTCGTCGTCGACGTGAGGGAGTGTCGCGTGCTGTTGACGTTGCACGAACGCGAGCGGTTGATGATTTACACGGCGGCGAAGCTCGCCGTCGAACGCAGAGACCGCGGCGTCAAGCTCAACCTGCCGGAAGCCACCGCGCTGATCACCTCCTTCCTGCTCGAGGGCGCCCGGGACGGCCGCACGGTCGCCGACCTAATGGACGCCGGCCGCGACGTGCTCCGCCGCGACGAGGTGATGGAGGGGGTGCCGGAGATGCTGGGGCAGCTGCAGGTCGAAGCGACGTTCCCGGACGGCACCAAGCTGATCACCGTCACGGCGCCGATCTCATGACCCGTCGCGGCGAGCACCCCAGCGACGACCCCGGCGGCCGCGAGCGGGCTCACCGGCTGGAGGCGGACCGGCACCCCAGCAGCGGGCCCGGCGGGCCAAGCCTGCCGCGCCGCTGCGGCACTGGTGAGCGCCAAGCGGAGCGCCGGCACTACACCGGCGAGCAGCCGCATGTCGACGAGCCGCTGATCCCCGGCGAGGTGGTCTACGGCGACGACCCGGTAGTGATCAACGCCGGCAAGGAAGTGATCACGCTGCGGGTCGAGAACACCGCAGACCGCCCGGTCCAAGTGGGGTCGCACTACCACTTCGCGGAGGTCAATCCCGCGTTGGAGTTCGACCGCAAGGCGGCCTGGGGGCGGCGGCTGAACGTGCTCTCCGGCGGGTCGATGCGCTTCGAGCCTGGCGCCGCCGAGCAGGTGGAGCTGATCCCAATCGCTGGGCAGCGGATCGTGGCCGGGCTGCGTGGCGAGTGCGGAGGCAAGCTCGATGACTGAGATCAATCGGCAGGAGTACAACTCCGCGTTCGGCCCGACCACGGGCGACCGGATCCGCCTGGCGGACACTAACCTGTTCATCGAGGTCACCGAGGACCATTGCGTCGGTGGGGACGAAGCCGTGTTCGGCGGCGGCAAGTCGGTGCGGGAATCGATGGGTCAGTCCCGGGCCACCCGTGCGGAGGGCACCCCCGACCTGGTCATCACCGGTGCGGTGGTGCTGGACCACTGGGGGGTTATCAAGGCTGACGTCGGGATCCGGGATGGGCGGATCGTGGCGTTGGGCAAGGCCGGCAACCCCGAGACCATGGACGGAGTCCACCCGGACTTGGTGATCGGGCCGTCCACCGAGGTCGCCGCGGGCAACGGTCTGATCCTGACGGCTGGCACGGTGGACACGCATGTGCACTTCATCGGTCCGGACGCGCTTGAGGAGGCCCTGGCCGCCGGCACAACCACCGTGGTCGGCGGTGGCACCGGCCCGACCGAGGGATCCAAGGCCACCATGGCCACTCCCGGCTCGTGGTGGACGCAGCGGATGCTCGAGGCCTTTGAGCCCTGGCCGGTCAATGTGCTGTTCCTCGCCCGCGGCAACACCGTGTCCCACGACGCGCTGTGGGAGCAGCTGCGCGGTGGCGCCGGCGGGTTCAAGGTCCACGAGGACTGGGGCGCCACTCCGGCCGCCGTCGACGCCGCACTCGCCGTCGCCGATGAGTCCGGCGTGCAAGTCGCGATCCACAGCGACACCCTCAACGAAGCCGGCTTTGTGGAGGACTTGCTCGCTGCGGTGCGCGGCCGGACCTTCCACGCCTACCACACCGAGGGCGCCGGCGGCGGGCACGCCCCGGACATCATCCGGATCGCCAGCGAGCCCTACGTGCTGCCGGCATCGACCAACCCGACTCGGCCGTTCACCCGCAACACCATCGCCGAGCACCTGGACATGGTGATGGTCGCGCACCACCTCAACCCGCAGGTTCCCAACGATCTCGCGTTTGCCGAGAGCCGGGTGCGTGCCGGCACGATCGCCGCCGAGGACGTGCTGCACGACCTCGGCGCGCTGTCGATCATGTCCTCGGACGCCCAGGCGATGGGCCGGGTGGGCGAGGTCGTGATCCGGACCTGGCAGACCGCCCACCAGATGAAGCTGCTGCGCGGCGCGCTCCCCGGCGACGGGCGGGCCGATAATCACCGGGCCCGACGCTATGTCGCCAAGTACACGATCTGCCCGGCCATCGCGCACGGGCTGGAGCGCGAGATCGGCTCGGTCGAGCCGGGCAAGATGGCCGACCTGGTGCTGTGGCAGCCAGCGCTGTTCGGCATCCGGCCCACCATGGTGCTCAAGGGCGGCATGGCCGCCATGGCGGCTCTCGGCGACCCTAACGCCTCCGTGCCCACTCCGCATCCGGTGCTGCCTCGGCTCGGGTTCAACGCCAAGAGCCCCACCGCCGCCACCACCAGCGTCGCGTTCGTCGCCCCCGCCGCCATCGAGGACGGTCTGGCCGACCGGCTTGCGATCGGGCGCAAGCTCGTCGCCGTAGAGAACGTCCGCAGGCGCAGCAAGCAGGATCTACCCGAGAACATCGCGATGCCTCGCATCGAGGTCGACCCGGATACCTACAGCGTGCGGGTCGACGGCGAGCTGATCGAGCACGACCCCGCCACCGAGCTGCCCATGGCGCAGCGCTATTTCCTGTTCTGATCATGCACGACGGGTCCGCCGCGCTGCTGCTGCTCGCCGACGGCCGGTTCCCGGCCGGCGGGCATGCCCACTCTGGCGGGCTGGAGGTGACCGTGGCCGCCGGTCGGGTTGCCGACGTGGCCACGTTGGAAGAGTTCCTCCGCGGCCGGGCCACCACCACCGGGGCGGTGTCGGCCGCGTTCGCTGCCGCCGCCTGCGACGCCCTGACTTCCTGCGATACCGGCCGCTTCCAGGTCCTCGACGCCGAGCTCGACGCCCGGCTGCCGTCCCCGGCGCTACGGGCCGCGTCCCGCAAGCTGGGACGCCAGCTGCTGCGCGCCGTGCGCGTCATCCGGCCTTATCCCCGCCTCGACGACCTCAGCTCCGGTCCGCACCAGCCTGTCGTGTTCGGCGCCGCGTGTGCCGCGTTCGGTCTGAGTCCGTGGGCGGCGGCGCTGGCCGCCGTCCACGACGCGGTGGCCGGATCGGCTACCGCCGCGGTACGGCTGCTTGGCCTGGACCCGTTCGCCACCCACGCTGCGCTCGCCCGGCTCGGGCCGCTGCTTGACCAGGTCGCTGACCACGCGGCTCAGCACGCCCGAACCGAGCCCGCCGAGCTGCCCGCCTTCAGCGCCCCGCTGCTTGACGTCGCCGCCGAACACCACGCCGCCTGGGAGGTGCGTTTGTTTGCGTCCTAACCAACCCCACGGCCACGAGCACTCCCATGATCGCGGGCCGGATCACGAGCACCCGCATCCGCACAGCGATACCGCCGCCTCGCTGCCACGCACGCCGGGCAGGCCGCTACGCATCGGGATCGGTGGCCCCGTCGGCTCCGGCAAGACTGCGCTGGTCGCCGCGTTGTGCCGCACCCTCGGTGGTCAACTGGAGCTTGCCGTGGTGACCAACGACATTTACACCACCGAGGACGCCGACTTCCTGCTGCGCAACGGTGTCCTGCCCGCGGATCGGGTACGCGCCGTGGAGACCGGCTGCTGCCCGCACACCGCCATCCGCGATGACATCTCCGCGAATCTGGAGGCCGTCGAGGACCTCGAGACCACCCTGCCCACCCTGGATTTGCTGCTCGTTGAGAGCGGTGGGGACAACCTCACCGCGACTTTCAGCCGCGGCCTGGTCCACCGCCAGATCTACGTCCTCGACGTCGCTGGCGGCGACAAGGTGCCCCGCAAGGGCGGACCGGGAGTGACCCGCGCCGACCTCCTCGTGATCAACAAAACCGATCTGGCCGACCGCGTCGGCGCGGACCTGGCGGTGATGGACCGCGACGCCCGCGCCCAGCGCGGCGAGCTGCCCACCTGTTTCCTGTCCCTGGTCGACGATCCCGCCGCCACCCCGGTCGCCGGCTGGGTCCGCGGCTGCCTTGCACCTCTGTCG
>Ga0134126_10006486_pt1 | contig 14666 bp, 15 predicted proteins | sample KB31752_FD_96881 | JGI IMG/M metagenome (GOLD analysis project Ga0134126, IMG submission 96881) | Terrestrial soil microbial communities with excess Nitrogen fertilizer from Kellogg Biological Station, Michigan, USA - KB3-175-2 | ecosystem: Environmental > Terrestrial > Soil > Unclassified ... | reverse complement strand
GGACCGCCGAACTCCTGCACGAGCGCTCCTTTGACGCCCTGCTCGATCCGGCGGCGCGCGAATTGACGGCCCACTTCGGCGGCCTGCCGCTGGACCTTTCTGGCCTGGACAGCGAGCACGCCGGCAACTGGAAAGTTCCCCAGTACCGCACGGAAAGCGTCTTGGCCGAGCGTGCGGTGGCGCTCGGCGCTGTCTTGCTCCGGGCACATGACCTCACCGATATCAGGGAGTTCGATGACCATGTCAGCTGTGGCGTCGACACCCCCGTCGGCCGCCTCGGCCTCGAAGCCCGGTACCTGGTGGGCTGCGACGGCGCCGCGAGCACGGTCCGCAGGCTGGGCGGGTTTGACACCTCGCTGACGGCCGCGACCAGGGAACTGCTCCGGGCCGATGTGATGGGCATCGAAATACCCGACCGCCGGTTCGAGCGGCTTCGCGGCGGGTTCGCTGTGGCGTCAACCCGCGGCGGGGTGACCAGGGTGATGGTGCACGCGGCCGGTCAGGCGGCGGCCACCCGCAGTTTTCCGCCGGAATTCGCCGAGGTCGTCAGGCTCTGGCAGAAGGTCACGGGGGAAGACATCGGTGCGGGGACAGCGACCTGGGTCGATGCGTTTGACAATGCCATGGGTCAGGCCCGTACATACCGGCGGGGGAGGGTCCTGCTGGCAGGCGATGCCGCCCACTGGCATATGCCGATAGGCGGGCAGGCACTGAACGTCGGCCTGCAGGACGCTGTGAACCTTGGCTGGAAGCTCGCGGCAACGGTGCACGGCTCGGCACGGCGGGGGGTCCTGGACAGCTATCACCGCGAGCGGCACCCCGCCGCGGCGCGCGTGCTGGACTATGTGGCGGCACAGGAGATCCTGCTCCTCGGCGGACCCGAGGTTGAAGCGCTGCGTGCCGTGCTAGCCGAATTGCTTGGGCTTCAGCCGGCGCATGATCACCTCGTGCGGCTCGCGGCCGGTCTCGCCGACGCCCCCGGCGCGGATGGCTGCCCGCCGTGACGATCGCAGGAAGGCACTGCCGGCACGTTCAACCGCGCTGAGTCCGCAGTCGCACAGCGGCCCGGCAGCACAACAGCGAACGGCTTCACCCTGCCGGCGGTCATATTTTGCCGAAAGGAATATGAGGGCAACAGTTACTGCGCATGGTTAGATGTTCGGTTAAACTAATCGTATTGAGTATTCAAAGGCCTCCAAATTTTCTGGCGAAATACCGTCCAAGAGCCGCTCCGGCCCGCGTCACGCTAATATGGGAGGGCAGTGCATAATGGCACAGCAACAGCAAGCGGCGGGCACGACTGTGCTGCCTGGCCGTGCTATGCAAGGCAGCGGACTGCGCGTTCCTGTGGGAATACTCGGCACCGCCGTTTATCTGCCGGAGACGGTCATCACCAACGAGGAACTGACGCATCATCTCGATACCACCGACGCGTGGATCAGGGAGCGGACGGGCATCACGGAACGCCGCTTCCTCGAACCTGGCTTGACAACGTCAGACATGTGCATAAGTGCGGCGCGGGACGCGCTAGCCGCAGCGGGAGCGGACCCTGAGGATATCGATGCGATCGTGGTGGCGACCTTTACCCATGATCAGCCGCTGCCATCGACCGCGATCATCGTCAAGGAAGCACTCGGGGCGTATCGGGCGATACCCATCGATCTGAACCAGGCGGCGTGCGCGGGCGGCGTCCTGGGAATCTTCGTCGGCTCGCATCTCCTGCAGAACACCAGTTTGCGGCGCGTGCTGGTGATAGGAGCCGAATGCATGTCCCGTGCGACCGACCCGATGGACCGCACAACCCGTGTCTTCTTCGGAGACGCTGCCGGAGCCGTGGTGCTGGGAGAGGTGTCCTCCGGCTATGGCGTGCTGTCGTGGGACATCGGTTCCGCCTTGTCGTACGGGGTGCAGATTCCCGCCGGTGGTGCGAGCCTGCCTTCCAGCGCCGCGACGGTGCGGGAGCGCCAGCACTACCTGCAAATGGACGGCCGGCTCGTCTGGGATGTGGCGACCACGTCTCTCCCGGCCAGCATCAGCAGCGCCGTCACGCTTGCCGGGTCATACCTCAAGGACATACGGCACTTTCTCATCCACCAGGCAAACCTGAACATCATCGCCGAGGCGATGGCCACCCTTGGTGTCCCACTGGAACGGGCGGCCATCACCGTTGACCGGCTCGGCAACACCGGTGCGGCCACGATTTTCACCGTCTTGAACCAGGTCACCTCGCAGCGGACACTACGCCGTGACGATCTCATGGTCATCTCGGCAATCGGGGCGGGCTTCCTTTGGGGATCGCTTTGCCTGCGGCAGCACTGAGAACCCGCCATGTTCGCGGTCAGTGCAACCCGCACTGATGCAACGAGCCCACTGGACGGAATGCGCTGTGGTGACCAAGCCGAGCCGTCCGTCCCCCATGGATGGGCTCTGGTCACTGTGCGGGCCGCGGCGCTCAACCATCATGACCTGTGGACGCTTCGCGGAGTCGGCGTCAAGACACAGCGGCTGCCGGTCATACTCGGAACTGACGCCGCCGGGGTGGACGAAGAAGGCAACGCGGTCGTTGTACATGCCGTCATCGGAGACCCGGCGGCCGGGCACGGTGATGAAACGCTCGATCCGCAGCGCGTGATCCTCTCCGAAGGCTGCGACGGAACGTTCGCGGAGCGCCTTACGGTCCCCCGGCGGAACCTTCTGCCCATGCCTGCCGGATTCTCGTTCGCCGAGGCGGCCTGCTTGCCCGGTGCCTGGCTGACTGCGTTCCGCATGCTGTTTGACAAGGCCTGCCTCCTACCGGGAAGCACAGTCCTGGTGCAGGGCGCAGGAGGCGGCGTGACCACCGCACTCATCGCCCTTGGCGCGGCGGCTGGCTATCGCGTATGGGTGACGGGCCGCAGCGATGACAAGCGGGAGCGTGCGCTGAAGCTGGGGGCCGATGCGACCTTCGCCGTGGGTGAACGGTTACCCGAACTGGCCGACGCGGTCATGGAAACCGTTGGCGAGGCCACCTGGGCTCACTCGCTCCAATCACTGCGGCCTGGCGGTCGCGTCGTGGTGGCCGGAGCGACCAGCGGGCAGTTTCCAGCGGCTCAGCTGGACCGGCTGTCTTCCCAGCAGTTCTCGATTCTCGGATGCACGATGGGGACACGCCAGCAACTCGCACAGCTGATCCGGTTCTGCGAACATTCCGGTATCCGGCCGGTCATCGACCGCGTGCTTCCACTGCAGGCCGCGCGTGACGGCCTTGCCGCGCTGGCTGCGGGCGAACTGTTCGGCAAGCTCGTCTTCACCGTCGATAACGGTTCATCCGCCGATTACAACTAACCTTAGTTGAATACCGCAGAAAACCTTAGTTGAATACTTTTGTTTATAAGATTCTAGAGAGGATACACCGTGCCAGTGATCAACGGCTCCAGTGCGCCCGTCTTCACCTACACGCTGCCGGGGGTGGATCCACAGACGGCCATTCCGCACCTCACTGTCCGCGGTCTCGCATCGCCGAGCAGAGGTTCCAAGGAGACCTGCGTGTGGCGCATGACCGTCAATCCTGGGGCTCCGAAAAGGATGGGCACGGTAGATCGCGAAGAGATTTTCGTCCTACTGTCGGGCAGCGCGGCCGTGACGCTCGACGGTGTCGAGCACGACCTCAAGACGGGTGATGTCCTGATCGCGCCGACGGACACCATTTTTGGCATCGGCAATTCGTATGACGAGCCAGCGGAGTTCGTAGTGGTGTTTCCCGTGGGTGGGCGGGCGATCGCGCCAGGTATGGAACCGTTCGTGCCACCATGGGCAGAGTAGCGGTCCCGGCGGAAGGTGGGCCATGAACTCCACAATGAATGGTTCTTTGAGAATGCTGCGGTCCGACGGGCTGCCGGTGATCGGGATATGCGCACGCACCTCGCCGGTTAAGTGGCTGGGCTTCGAGATGACCGCCACTCTGATACCGCAGGCGTATGTGGACCTGCTCGCCTCGGCGGGCTGCACACCGGTGCTGCTGCCAGTGCTGCCCAGAGTCGAGCAGATCATCGACCGGCTCGACGGCCTACTGTTGCCCGGCGGCGGAGACGTGGATCCGGCGCTGTACGGGGCGCCGGCACACCCGAAGACCGGTGGAATCAGTCCGGCCACAGACGCTGCCGAGCTGGCGCTGCTTGAGGCGGCGCTCAGCACTGGGCTGCCGTTCTTTGGCATCTGCCGCGGGCTGCAGGTGCTCAACGTGCTCCGCGGGGGCACGCTGCACCAGTATCTGCCCGAGATCACCGGCAACCGCGGTCACGAGCCAGAACCTGGGGCGTTCGGGACGCAGCTCTTGAATCTGCGGCCCGGCAGCCATATCGCCGAGATCTATGGCGGCGGCACGGCCAGGGTCTCCTGCTACCACCACCAGGCGATTGACCAGCTCGGCGCAGGTCTCGTCACTACCGCGTGGGCGCCGGACGGGATGATCGAGGCGGTGGAAGCGGTCGATCATCCGTTTGCGATCGGCGTGCAGTGGCATGCCGACCAGATCGGGGATGAGCGGCCTTTCCTGGCGTTCGCCGAAGCCGCCAGGCGTGCTGCCACCCGGATCGCTGCGCAGAGCCACTAAGCACTGGCGATCATGACCGTAGCTCGGCGATCCGGTATGGCTCCTTGTCACCGTTCCCACCGGGCGCACTCCGCAGAAACGAGATGCGTGCCACCTGGTTCGCCATGAACGCCACCGAAATCAACGTGATCCCGATCGCCAAGACCGTTGATGGCCACGGGCTCGCCAAGGTCACAGCGCGGCTCTGTCACCAGCCCCTCGGCTGGACTGGCCGTACCCGCTACCCCGTACACCTCCACGCAGCCGAGCAGATGGACCTCGATCACCCCAGTACCGGCGCTCCGCACTCGGCGAGGACACAGCAGCCGATTCAACCGGGGAGCCCCGGATCGATGGCTCCCCTATCGAAGAATGAAAACCACGGCCAGAAGCACTCGCACGCCTAACGTAAACGGTCCTTCGGCAGCCATCCCGACCTAGCCTTCCACTCCTAGTAGATCGCGGCGCTTTCGCGGCACCTTGAGACGTGTGCCATCCTCAAGCGGGTGAGCGGACAGAACCAGCACTACCTGCCCCCTCCTGATCGGCGGCTTCGGTCTGCCAGCGGCAAGCGGCAAGCTCCGCGAGGCCGCGGTCGCGGTGCGGCGGCAGGCGACCGGTGCCGTGGACGGGTACATCAAAGGTCTATTCGCTGCGACCGGGAGCCCCCTGCCTCGACGTGGTGGCTGGCGTGCCTGGGAAAAGCAGCAGCGGCGCTGGAGAGGTTCTGTGGCACCGGATGAATCCCTGGTTATCGGCTCCTGCACGTAGTATTTCCTCGGAAAACTCTGGCCGCATGCCGCGCTGGATCAGGCATGCCTGGCAGGCGACGGGGGTCGGTGTATGACACGGCGCGTGCGGCGCTGCAGGCGCTGACCGATGACGAGCTGTTCGAGCGGGTGGCAGTTAAGGTGCTGTTCCCCGAGTTCCGGATCACCGGGCCGAGCCGGGACTTGAATCGCGACGCCTTCGGCCGTCCGGTTTCGGCGAGCACGACAAAAAAATATGGCACGCGCCCAGCCCATGAAAGGTCAGACAAAGCGATCTTCGTCACGAACCGCTCGACGAAGCAGACGATCCGCGACGCACTCGCCCAGGCGCGCCAGCCCGGCGCGGCGAGGATCGTCGTAATAGAGAGGGGCCTGCCGGCACCGGGAAGACCCCCGCCACCGGAGGGGACACGGCGTGCCGGTCACTGGCGGGGACCTAGGCGTAATCCTTCGGGACCATGACAGCTTGCGCCTTGCTGTTCTGAATGCCTGCGAGGGGGGACGTACCGATCCAGCCGACCCCTTCGCCGGGGTAGCGGACACGCTGGTCCGCCGTGGCATCCCTGCTGTCGTTGCCATGCAGTTCGAAGTCAGTGACGAGGCGGCGATCGAATTCGCGCCCGCGCTTTACGGCGCACTCGCCGCCGGGCGGCCAGTCGACGCCGCCGTCTCCGAAGCGCGCAAGGCGATCTACACGATCAGCCCGCTCGAATGGGCCACTCCCGTCCTCTACCTGCGGGCAGACGACGCGCAGCTGTTTGACATCAGCCAGCGGGAGTCACATCAGCCGAACGGCAGCGACCCGGCTGCCAACAGCACAGTCACCGCTACGCGGCACGTCGACGAGGGAGACCTCCTCCAGGGCCAGCACCGGTTCACGGAGGCCGAAGCGGCCTATCGAAGCGCCCTTGCCTTCAACCCCCGCCTGGCACGCGCCCACGTGGGCCTCGGCGACGCCTTGTACCGATTGAACCGGTTCCAGGAGGCAGAGGCGGCCTGCCGACAGGCGATCCGACTCGACCCCACCTCCGCTCGCGCCCACGCTGCCCTCGCCAACGCCCTAGGCCGATTGCGCCGATTCAAGGAAGCGGACACTGCCTACCGGGAGGCGATCCGCCTCGACCCCACCAACGCTAAAGCCCATGACCGTGTCGACCTTGCTCTCCAGGGCCCGGACGCGGAGGCCGCCTGTCGGGAAGCGATCCGCCTTAACCCCACCGACGCTACGGCCCATGTAAGGCACGGCTTTGTCCTGAGTAATCTGGCGCGGTACGCGGAGGCGGAAGCAGCCATCCGCGAGGCGATCCGCCTCGACCCCTCGCTTGCATGGGCGCACCGCGAACTCGGCCTCGTCCTGCAGAATCTCAGGCAGTACGCCGAGGCCGAAGCAGCCTACCGGGAGGCGATCCGCCTCGACCCCACCGACGCTACGGCCCATCAAGGCATCGGCCTTGCCCTGTTTTGCCTGAATCGGTACGCGGACGCGGAAGCCGCCTGTCGGGAGGCGATCCGCCTTAATCCCACCGACGCTACGGCCCACGGCAGGCACGGTATTTTCCTGCGTGTTCTGGAGCGGTACGCCGAGGCGGAGGCGGCCTTCCGCGAGGCAATCCGACTCGACCCCTCGCTTCCAGGAGAGCATCGCGAACTCGGCCTCGTCCTGGAGAATCTCAAGCAGTACGCGCAGGCGGAGACCGCCTATCGGGAGGCGATCCGCCTGGACCCCACCGACGCTATGGCCCACAGCGGCCTCGGCTTGGCCCTGGCTCATCTGAATCGGTACGCGGAGGCAGAGACCGCCTATCGGGAGGCGATCCGCCTCGACCCCTCGCTTGTTGCGGTATATGAGGACCACAGCTAAACGAACCACAGCTAAAACACGGTCTCCACGCCACACACCGTGGCACCTTCGTGAGAGCCGCCCAACAGCGGGCTGATGCGGGCGCGGTGATCGGGTCGGTGCTGGAGGCTGCCGCGGCCGGGGCGGTGTGCCGGGCTAGACCCGTCCCTCGCCGCCCAGGTCACCGCAGGTCGCCCAGACCATCGAGACCCTAGCCCGCGCCGGCGTCAAGGCCAGCGCCAGCCAGTTCGACGCGTCGCTGCTCTCCGACGCCCACGCCCTGATCGGCTGACGAGGGGTCGGCACCAATCCAGCATGCGGGCCCGGAGGCTACTTCAGCCCCGCGACCGTGTGGACCTCGAAGGTCGTCTCCTGCGGCGGCGTTCGGAGCCCGCCCTCGATACCTTGCCGCGCTCGCGGGCTGGCATGGTCACGGAACCGCTCCCAACTTTCCTTCGAGTCGTGGATGGCAATGATCGTCCAGCCGCCAGGCGTGGCGCCGGCGGCGTGGAAAAGCTGGCCGTCGGGCAATTGTCCCGCGCCTGGGTGCAGCGCCGCCATATTGGCCTCGTACTGCTCCGCAGTTCCGCCGGGGAAGAAGTGCATAATCCCGAACGCCACGACGCTCTCCCTTCAAATCGCATACATGCATCTGGCCAGGTGACATCGGATCGGCTGTGCCCGTTTGCAGGCTTTTCGCGTCGCATGAACAAATAACCGCATCGCCGAACCTTGCCAGCAAATGATAACCTTCCGGCCCGCTCCCGCGGCAAGGGAAGCAAGCCATTTTCAGTCGATTTCTCTGCCATTTTGTCGGCGGCAAACAGGACGGCCCGCTCCATCCGCAACCAGGCCATCGCCTGTGCGCCCCCAGTCAGGTACCCCGGCGTGACGCCGGACGGAGTCGGCGGATGCGTGCGGCGTAACGCCCAGCGGCCTTGATGACCGCGATCGCCTCGGGCGGATGGTACGTCCCAGCGGAAGCCGAATCCCCCGCGGCGGAACACCCCTCGGCTCAGCCAGTGCGGATAGGCGGATGTGGCATACGCGTAGATGGTTGTTAAGGTCCTGGCCAGCCACCAGCTTGGCTTGGGTTCCCTTCGAGGCCAAGGGTCGCCACCGCCGCCGCGTTGATGGCTGTCGCCGCTCACCGTAGGCTGGCGGTCATTAGCGGTACGCCACCAACTGTTTGATCTCGCCGTTGAAGCCATAGCTGGATCGTGAGTGACAGCAGCGTGCCCACCACTCTGGGCGCCTGCGGGCGTTGGGAGTGACTGACCTTGCATCGTCCTGCCAAGACCGAACTGTTCACCACGGTTGTCATGGCTCATCCACGGCGGGCCGAAGCCGCCAACCGGCTGGCCAGGAGCATAGGACCCGGCGTGCGAGTCATTTTCGATCCCGACCCAGACGGGCCACCAAGCAGTTTGCGCGCGGCCGCGCACGCCTGGCAGTACTGCGACGCGACCGTCAGCCATCACCTGGTGCTGCAGGACGATGTGGAGCCGACTCCTGTGCTTCTGGAGTCCGTCGGCCGGGCGATAGCCGCGTATCCGGACGCGGCACTCGCCTTGTACGCGAATTCCAATAGCTGGCACGGGGCAGCCGCACGGGTGGCATTGCTGGCCGGTTACGGATGGGTCAGTTGGATGCCGCAGCAGTACTTTCCCACCGTGGCAGCCGTCCTGCCATGTCATGTCGCGCATGAGTTCGCTGAGCTTGCCGAGCAGCAGGGCAGCGGCGACGCGTACGGCAGACATGATGACGAGCTGATGCTTTCTTTTCTGACATCCGGGCAATACCGCGCGCTGGTCAGAACGTCGGCCCTGGTGGAGCACAAGGCCATGCCCAGCATCATGGGAAACGACACCGAGGGAATCCGCCGGTCTGTCTGCTTGGCAGCGCCGGATGAGTTCCCAGCCGCCGGGGAAAAGCACCTGCCAGAGTTGCCGGCCTGGCCGAATTTCGCTTATCGCCGGGCCATGCTGAAGATGCCATCGAAACGTAGCCGGACCGGTTTGCGGAGACAGGACCGTGCGCATCACCTGATAACCGTCGGCCTGCACTGGGAAGATCTCTGTGCCCTGTCCAACGAGCTGTGGCACGAGCTTCCAAGAATTCCGGAGCCGACCGCCACGGCGCGCAGGTACCTGCAGGAGTTGTGCCTTGCCTCGTACACGCTCGGCTGGACGCTGGCGGCGATCCAGGGACCAGGCCCCTGGTCGCCCTCCAGGCTGCCCGCCACCGACGCCCCGCTCCGCTCGTACGCCGAAGCCGGCCTGGCGTATCAGAGCGCCGTCGACCGCTGGGCAGATCATTTCGACATCTTGATCAACTTCATGTGGCGCGTGCTCGAACTCGGGCGGACTCGCGCGTGGGCCCGGTTACCCGAGCTAGCGTGCAGCTGATAAGCGATCGGCGACGTGGCGGCAGGGTTGCTTCGCGGGCGTCAGGAAGCGCGCGTATCCGGCGGTTCGCGGAACCTGATGGCATCTCGTTCTGCGCCCAGACTCTCGACGATGGCTAGCGCGTCGGAGAACCTGGCGTGCGCGGCGGTGTCGTTTCGCCGCTGGCGGTCGAGCAGGCCATGAGCGTGGAGGAGGCGCGCCTCGCCGTAAGGAAAGGGCATGGCGCGGGCACGCTCCAGGCCCTCCTGATAGGCGGCCTCGGCCAGGTCGTGGTCGCCGCAGCGCGCCTGGACCATTCCGTGCACTTGCAGCGCCCAGATCCCGTGGAGCCAGGCTCCGCTGCGGCGGGCGACTGCGACAGCCTGCTCGGCGGCCGCTCGTGCCTGCTGCAGGTCCTCGAGCTCCAGGTAGGCCGCCGCCAGCGCCGACCAGAACGTGACGGCATATTCCCAGGCCAGCTCGCTGGCGATGTACGGGCGCAGCCGGATAATCGCGTCCTGGGGACGGCCCTGCAGCACGTCAAGCTCGGCGAGATAGGCCAGTGCCGTACGTTCGACGTCAGCGACGTCCATCACGCGCGCGGTCTCAAGGGAAGTTTCCAGGTACGACCGGGCTTCTTCCCATGCACCCTGCCAGGTCAGGATCGTAGCCAGCCCCGGAACGACACGGATGGTAAGAGGCGAAGGGTCCCCAGCGACGAAGCGCTGCTTGACCCTTCGGACGAGGTCCTGGCCGCATGGCCAGTCTCCCCGCGCGTAACACGCCGCGCCGAGCACGAGAGTGTGCATGGCAGCGATGACTTCATCGCCGACCTCTTCCGCCGCGCGGAGCATGCGCGCGCTAAGCGCCTGGCAGCCTTCCACACGGCCCATCGCCAGGTAAGCGCCGCTCAGCATGACCCCGGCGTCGGCGATCCGCCCTATGTCACCCGTTGCCCCGCCAGGCGGCATTACCTGCTCCATCAGCGCGGTCCCCTCGACCAGCCGACCCTGGCGGATCAGGCCCGCGCCTTGGACGCCAGCACCGATTGCCTCAAGCTCGCTGTTCCCGGCGGTGCGTCCAGCCTAGGCGAGCGACCGGCCGACGGTCACCATCTGCTGATAGGAGCCTTGCGCGTAGAGCAGCCGGAACAACCCTCGCCACCGTGTCATGGCGCTCTGCGAGCCGACGTCTTGGACTAGGCCGAAGTCGGCCAGCTCGGCAAGGAGATCGCCGCTGGTGCCCTGGCGGAAGTGCGCATCTGCCAGATGGCCGGTCACCCGGTGAACTCCGTCTTCGTCGCCGACTGTCTTATAGCCCGCGAGGGCGTGTTCCAAGACGCTGATCGCTTCGCGGTGGCGTCCGGCCCGGTGCAGGGCCACGCCTTGCTTCTCGGAGACAGGCACGGCATCGGCTCGCTGGCCGACCAGCTCAAGCCGTTCGGCCGCCTGTGCGAAGAAGTCCGCGGCCGTAGCGTAAGCTACCCGCTCCTGCGCCTGCTCGCCGGCCAGCTCGAGGTAGGTGGTCGCCTTGCCGTCGTCGTCGGACAACCCGAAGTGGAGCGCCAGCGACTCGGCCGGTGCGCCGGGCTCACGTTCCAGCGCCTCGCCGATACGGCGATGCAGCAGCCGACGCCGACCCGCCGACAGACCGGACTCGATTGTGTCCCGGATTAGGTCATGAGTAAAGCAGTAGCCGGATGGCCCGTCCTCGGCCAGCAAACGGGCCTGGAGTGCTGCCTCAGCCGCATGCAGCACCTCCTCGTCGCTGCTGCCGGTGACCTGGGCCAACAGCCGTTGCGGTACCACGCGCCCGATGACGGCGGCAACGTCGAGGTGTTCCTGCACCGCGCTCGGCAGGGCTAGGACCCGCTGGCGGATGACCTTCGCCACTGTCCACGGCACCATTGAGGTCGGCAACCCTTCACCGCGGTGCCGTACATCATCGACATAGCTGACAAGAAAGAACGGAACACCACCAGCGCGCCTCACGATGGCTGACAGCGCCGTCGGCGTAGCCGGTCGCTCCGGGACGAGATGGATGAGGAGCTCTTCCGCATCCGCGTCGGACAGCGGTTGGTGGCGGACGCGAGTTCGGGCAGCAGGAGGTCAAGGTGCCCGGCCTGCCGGAGCACGTCGGCACGTCAGTGTCCGCCAGCCGGTCCAGGGCATCAGCCAAGGCGCCGGTTAAGGGTGCGTACGGATCCAGCGCCCGGCGCTGACAGGCTCCTCGGGCGATCCCCCAACCGCTGCGGGCCGCACGCGAGACAGCATCATCCAGCAGGCGAGTTTTGCCCATGCCCGGTTCAGCGGCGAACAGCAGGACCGGCGGGCCGAGACCGGCCAGGTGCCCGCGGATCTCGGTCACCTCGGCGTCCCGGCCGACCAGCAAACGGCCGGGCGCTTCTTTGTCGCGCGCCGCTGCCAGCGCCGCCCGCTCCTGGTCGCCCAAGCCTAGGACAACGGCCAGACGATCGAGGGCGGCAGCGGGAAGCTCGCGCTGATCACGTTCCAACTTGCCGATGTAGTCGGCGGTGTACCCGGCTTTCTCGGCCAGCCCCTCCTGCGTCAGGCCGACCAGCGAGCGGTAGCGCTGCAGCAATTGGCCACGGGTAGGCGCGACGCCATCGTCGTTCCGCCCGCGCGCACGCCGGGAAGGACCCGTACCCATCGTCCGGTCCGCCCCTCCGCCGGGACCCCGGCCTAACCCAGATCATGCTAACCCGCACTGACGCTTTGTCCAGGTAGCTTGTCCGCTCTTGTCCGTGTACCCGCGCCGGAACGGAGAGCAGGCTGGCACAAAAGGAGGCTCTCATCGCTTTGTTCGTCGCGCAGCACCGGCACACTCCCGAAGACTGCCCTGCTCTGTCCGGGAGGGGAGAGATGCTGCTTTCCCGAGTCTCGGCGGCCGCTGCCGCCCGTCATGGCGTCGCCATCGAGGCCGAGGCATTCATCGGTGAGCAGCATGTGCTGCTGCTGGTGGTTGAGGCAGCCAGCCTGGAGGCGGTTGGCCAGTTCCTGGCACTGCTGCCCGGCCCCGGCGACCTTGTGATCCTTCCCGCGTTCACCGCAGAGGAAGTCGTCGGACGCGGCGGCTGCGGACCTTCTGCTTAGATCCCGTTTCTGTGGCCGTTTGTCCAGGCCGGCTGTCCGCATTTGTCAGTGGAATTGAGCCCGCCGCGAACGCAATCTAGGTGCACGACGGTCGCTACGGAAGGAAAGCACATGAACAAACCATCGGGCCCGGTACACAACGCGCATCGACACGCCCAGGACAATCCACCGCCGCCAATCCCTGGCGCGAGCGTGGTCGGGTGCGGCTTCAACATACTCGGCACTTACAGCACAGAATCGATTACGTCTCAGATCGTCAGTCTTGGCGACCCCAACAGCTCGACGTACCAGTACGCCGGCAACACCTATTCCGTGCCGCAGAACGCCAGTCCCGTCGACTACAGCCACAAGACGGGCGCGTCGTACCTATACAACACCCAGGAACAATTCCAGGGCCATTACGCACAGAAATCAGGGGTCTCGGCGTCGTACGGCGCATTCAGCGGGCAGTTTAACCTCGCCTACTCGAACACGGTGAACAGCGACGTCGCCTGTTACTACGGCATCTACGAAACCGATATCACCACGTGGGAGCTTAAGGTCAACCAGACGGCGGCGAACTGGCTCACCTCCGAGTTTGTCAACGACCCTGACGTCCAGGCGCTGCCTACCACCTTCACCCCGGAGAACCAGGAGCAGTTCTTCGCAGTCTTCCGCAAATGGGGCACCCACTACGTGGCTCAGGTCATTCTCGGCGGAAGCCTGGACTACTACTCGGCCGTGATGACTTCGTACTCCTCCAGCCAGACGCAAGTGAAAGCCAATATCGAGCTTGAGTACAAGGCAGTGTTCACCTCCGGCAAGGCCACGTCGGAGGTTCAGTGGGCACAACTCGGCCAGAACTGGGCCAACAGCCGCACCGTGATGGTGGACGCGACGGGCGGGGACAGCACACCGCTCAAGGCGCTGAGCCCCACCTACGGGGACAGCGACTCGGACATCTTCGACACATGGTCCGACTCTGTGGCGGCGAACCCCTCGGTCGTGGAGTTCACGCTGCGCCCGATGAGCCTCCTGTTCTCCGGCGCTCAGGCCAGCGCGGTACAGCAGGCCCTCTTCGCCTACACCAATGGCGCGATCGTTGCCTGGGGTGCCAGCGACTACACCCCAGGCACCGGTCCCGGGGCGGCAACATCACCACTTCATGGGGGATCAACGTCAACGACATCATCACCCAGCCGGACCCGCCGGTCGTCCAGCCGCCACCAGACGTGCTGGCACCCGGCGAAGTGGTCCCGATCGGCGGCTATCAGATCGCGCTGCTCGACCCGGTCAGCTTCGAACCGCTGATGAGCCATCTCTACTACCAGTCATACCTACCAGATAGCCTCACCCCTGATCCCGCGATCTACGACGCGATCATGGCCGACATTAACACGATTCCCCCGGACAGCTATGTCGCGGTGGTGGTGGGATTCGCGATCGATCTGCGGAACTATCCGTCACAGTCGTTCTCCCAGTGGCTGCTGAGCGTCGCTGCCACGATGACGGGGTGGCATAAGTTCATCGGCTACACCTTCAAGGGCGGCCTATCCAACTATGTCGTCGTGGGCAGGCAGAGGCTCGTGCCAGGCAGCGCGGTAGAGAACTTCAAGGCTGTCTACGAATCGAGCTGGGTGAACCAGCCTTATCTGTACACGATGGAGGCCATGTCGGTCGAACTGACCTATGGCGGCAGCGGGTTCAGCGCTGAAGATGCGCTCACCTCCGGGTCGACGGTCGAACTGGTCAAGGCTGGCTGATCGCTGAGCTCGATCACCAGCCGACCGCTGGAAAGAGGTACCACTGGTGCCCTGGCTCTCCGGGAGAGCCAGGGCACGAGTTCGTCTCGCCCACCAGGCTAGGCGCAACGGCCCTAGCTGTAGTAAGAAACCCCAGTTCAACGACCTACCGAGCCGACTCGGGCCCGTTCTTCCCAGGGCTCGGCGGCCGCGCCGGCTAGCGCGGCACGCGATAGCGGAGGTAGACGACTGCCGAGCCGAAGGT
>Ga0134126_10006484_pt1 | contig 14668 bp, 9 predicted proteins | sample KB31752_FD_96881 | JGI IMG/M metagenome (GOLD analysis project Ga0134126, IMG submission 96881) | Terrestrial soil microbial communities with excess Nitrogen fertilizer from Kellogg Biological Station, Michigan, USA - KB3-175-2 | ecosystem: Environmental > Terrestrial > Soil > Unclassified ... | reverse complement strand
TGCTCCATTGCTCCACTGCTCCATTGCTCCGTTGACGGCACATTGCTCCGTTGAAGGCACAGAGCTCCGTTGAAGGCACATTGCTCCAATGAAGCTATAAAAGAAGCTGTGAATTGTGTGTTTTCTTCTTCTTCTTCTCTAGTTTCAGCATAGTGTGTGTGAGCAAAAGTGAAAATGGATGGTGTCCATAGTGCAGCAGATTTCCCTTCTCTCTTCGATTCGCTAGCTCAACTGGACAACGAATTGCAATCACCAAAAGTGTTGTACGGCACATATCTGGCAATTTGTCGTCTTACAGGCAGCAATCCCAATTACTGCCAAGTACCATTTCCCCCACTACCACTGCCAGAACACCAACAGGCCATATGGGACCGGATTTACTTGCAACTCTTAATGTTGCCACTTGAACCCGAATTTTGCACAACCGCGCAAGAAGTTTTGGAGTTTCAAACTTACTGGACCGCATTGAACAGCGATCTTCGACTGAGATGTCAGGATATGATCAATTTGATTCAAAGTGGCAATGAAAACAGCACTACCAATCAGTCAGCAGCTCAAGTTGGAGATGGCATTGGCCAACAGAACGCCAACAGCACGGACAACAGTGATGACGACGACGATGATGCGGACGGTGAACAGGATGAAGAATTTAATCTGCCAGGATACAATGTGGTTCGCGATGAGCAGGTCGTCATTGACAGATTCAACTTCATAGGCAGAGAGGTTGAAATTCACTTGCCCAGTAGGCAAAATCCCATAGCCGCACTCGATGCACTGCACAATCTGATGTCACTGTTGCTGGATAGCTGCAGAACAGGTGATATGGTTGCCATCACACTATCTGCACCAGAACAACCTGGACTTAGCATTGAGCTGCCATTCCGCCCAGCAGACCAGCTCATGCCTGGCTCGGTTATGCAAATGATCGAGTCTGAGCAGCAAAGTGCTGATGAAATTTTGCTGCATGGCAATTTGATAGTAACATTTCAAAGAGTGCACATGCCGCATGGAGCAGGAAGAAATAAACGAGGCATTGCTTCATTGAAAGCATACACTGCGCAATCACAGTCATTTATTCGCATACGCAATGATGACAATCTATGTTTGGCTGCCGCACTGTGCATGGCACGCGCACATGATGCTGTAAAAGAAAGCAGAGATCTGGGCGAACCCGAAGATGTCAGGCAACAAAAGGAGGTATTTTACAAGCGAACCCGTAATTCAGTTCCACAAACACTTGCCAGGTTTGCCAGGGAATATATGGTGGGCTGCAACATCACCGAAGCAGAATGTGGTTCATTGCAATCTGTGCAGAAATTTCAAGATCAAATGCCACGTCACAGAATCATTGTGTTTGGCTCTTTCCCAGCTCCACACAAGGTGTTTGATGGTCCAGCCTTGAGAGCCAATGGTGAAATGCGCAGACCATTATATTTGCATCTGGAAGATAATCATTATGATGTCATAACCAAACCTCATTCTGCTTTTGAATGTGCATACTACTGTGATTCCTGCGTAAAGTTCTTCAACAACAAAAATCTCCACAACTGCACAAAGGTTTGTTCTTCATGCAGAAATGCTTCACCTCCATGCAGGCAGCATCAGCAGCAACAGCAGCAACAACAACAACCCATTCAATGTGATACATGCTTGCGTTTCTTTCCAAATGCCACCTGCATGGCCAATCACAAAAAGGCAATACAAGGTGGAAAAACAACATGCGAGCTGGTAAAAGTTTGCAACACTTGCCTGGTGCATCTGGACTACCTGCGAAGAAAGGACCGTCATGTGTGTGGTGAGATATACTGTGCAGTATGCAGCAAATACACACCATCAGGGCACTTGTGCTATATGCAAATTGATCGAAATCGCAAGGATAAGCCCACAGCAGCAGCCAGCAGCAACACCAGTGATGCCAACACTAGTGATGATAACCCTCCTCCATTGGCCAAGATATCTAAGCAGATTCCATTTGTGATCATCTTCTACGACCTGGAAAGCATTCAGACTGAAAAAGTTGATGGCGGTGAAGCATTGAAGCATCAAGCTGTACTGTGCATCAGTCAACAAGTGTGCCCTGCATGTATTGAAAATGACAGCCTGCAATTTGTGTGCACCGATTGCGGGGAAAGAGAACACACATTTATGGGCACAGATTGCATCGTTCGTTTCTTGGATTTCGTGTCCGAACAATTTGGAATGACAAAGGAGGCTGTCATCGTTGCGCACAATGGTCGCAGCTACGATCACCAGTTTGTGCTGAAAGAGTTCATCAGGAGGAAATGGAAGCCAAAGTTGATAGTCAAAGGAACGAAAATTACGCTGATGGAGTATAAGAACTTGCGCTTCATAGACAGCATTAATTTCCTTCAAATGGCACTTGCAAAGTTTCCCAGCACATTTGGGATCTCCGAGCTCAAGAAGGGATACTTTCCACATTTTCTGTTCAATGTGGTCAGCGATCATAGATTTGATGCGAACAATGCAGCAGCAACAAATTATGTTATACAGGGCATGCCACCAATCGCTGCATATGAACCTCAGAAAATGACACCCAGTGCACAGCAAGAATTCTGCAAATGGTACGATCAAGAGTGTGGAAAACATTTGGAGTTCAACTATGTCCGGGAATTGAAATCATACTGCAGCAGCGACGTCACACTACTTCGGTTGGGATGTCTTCATTTGCGCACCTTTTTTCTGCAGTTCGATGTGGATCCACTTCGTGAATGTTGCACTATTGCCAACGCATGCAATAAGGTGTTCCGGAGAACTCTGCTGCGACCGAACACAATCGGAATCATTCCTGCTGGTGGTTACCGTGCAGCAGACAAGCAATCCCTCATTGCACTGGAATGGTTGCACTGGAAGGAAAATGAAACCGGTGAAGCCATTGAAACTGCTGCAACTGGCCGTGAAGTTAGGATTCTGGGTATGAAAGTGGATGGATTTCAGCCTGCCACAGGCACCATTTATGAATTCGATGGGTGCTATTTCCATGGATGCCCTGCATGTTTCCGCAAACGTGACACAAACCTTGTAAACACTGGGCATGATACGCCAGAGTCAAGGTACCAGGCGACCAAAGTCAAGAAAGCCAGATTGGAGGCTTCCGGCTATCATGTTGAATCAATATGGGAATGCGAATTCAGGCGTCTGAAGCAAGAAAGAGATGACATTTCCGCATTCATAGCTGGAAATCCCCCGCCATCGATTGTGAATATTATGGAACCTCGGAAGGCACTCGCTGGCGGTCGCACCAATGCCATCAAACTTTATCATTTGTGCAGCAATGGTGAAATAATTCGCTATGCAGACGTATGTTCTCTGTATCCATGGGTGTGCAAGTTTGGCATCTTTCCAGTTGGACATCCTGTGATTCACCTGAAAGATTTCCCTGATATCAACTCCATAATTGGTCTAATCAGTTGCAAAGTTCTTGCACCGAAGAAACTCCTTCATCCGCTGCTTCCATTTCATGTCGACAAAAAACTGCTGTTTCCACTTTGCAATGCGTGTGCACATGAAAAGCGCCAAGCCAGTTGCAATCATTCGGATGCTGCACGCTCGTTTTCCGGCGTGTTTGTGACGCTAGAAATTCATAAAGCATTGCAACTTGGGTACAAGATTGTGGAAACCTATGAAGTATGGGAATATAACAGGATGCAGTATGATCGGCAAGACCCCAACACTGGCCTAATGACACCATACATCATGAAAATGGAAGCAATAAAGATTCAGGCATCTGGTCCACCTTCAAGCTGTCAAACCCCAGATGAAATCATGACCTTTGTGCGGCAATACAAGGAACGAGAAGGTGTCGATCTGGATCCAACGAAATTGCAGTTCAATGCAGGGATGCGTAGTCTGGGCAAAATTGCCATGAACAGTTTCTGGGGCCGCCTGGCCATGCGCGAAAACCTGAACAATGTGGAAATTATATACGAACCATCAGATTTGTATGAGAAACTGTTGGATCCTGATGTTCAAGTTTCTTCACTGATACCACTCCCTGAAGACAACTCACTGGTCATGAAATGGAAATATGATGCAGATGTTGCGCAGGTGCAGCCCACAACAAACCATGTGCTTGCATCTTTTGTCACAGCACAGGCCAGACTGAAACTGTACAGCTTCATTGAACAACTGCAGCAGCGAGTCTTATATTTCGACACAGATTCGGTGTTCTACATTTTGAAACCTGGCGACAAGGATCTGGAATTTGGACATTTCCTTGGCGAACTAACCGACGAACTGGCAACATATGGACCAGGCACCTATATTGAAGAGTTTGTGTCAGGCGGGCCAAAAAACTATGCATTTCGCACGATCACACCTGGCACGGGAAAGCAGAATGTTATGGTCAAGGTCAAAGGAATAATGTTAAATTCTGAAAATCTGGAAAAGATTAACTTCAAAGTGATGAAGAAGCTAATCCTGGAAGATTCACCAGACTCTGTTGCCGTTAGCACAAAGCAGATTAAACGCAACAATCAATTTGATGTGCTCACCGAGGAGAGGCAGAAACTATACAAGATACACTATGATAAGCGCAGAAGGATTGCAAACTTTGAAACTCTGCCTTATGGTTATGTCGATGATGATGATGATAATGATGATGATGATGATGATGATGATGATGATGACCTTTGAAGACATCCATTTCACTGTGTTATTTGTAAATATGTAAATTTAAATATTATTCAGACAAATAAATCTATATAAGCAACAGCACCAATTCTGTAATATTAATAACAATAATAATGGATCTCAGATTTAAACACCCCTTTTCAGCAATAATTTGTGGGCCAAGTTCATGTGGAAAAACTTGCTTCGTAGAGAGCCTAGTGGCCAACAAACACACACTATTTGACACAGAATTTTCAAAGATTGTCTGGTGCTATGCTGAATGGCAACCTCGTTATGCAAATATTTGCGCAGAATTTAATGAAGGTTTACCTGACATGACAAAATTCACCTCCATGGTACCAACGCTCATGATTGTCGATGACCTGATGCATGAGTGCAACGAATCCATTTCGAAACTGTTTACAAAATGGTCGCATCATCGCAACATCAGTGTGCTGCTGGTGATGCAGAATATTTTCCATCAAAAGAAAGGTTTGCGCGATGTCTCTCTAAATGCACACTATTTGGTTTTGTTTAAGAACCCCAGGGACAAGGCCCAAATCTTGTACTTGTCACGTCAAATATTTCCAGAAAACCAAAAATTTCTTCAAGAAGCATTCAATGATGCAACAAAAAAAGCACATGGATATCTGATGATTGATTTGACACAGGGCATGGCAGATGATTATCGTGTGCGCACAGGAATATTTCCCCATGAAGACCAATATGCATATGTTCCAAAAAACTAGGGAAAAGTTATATAAGGGGGGGGGAGGATGCAGGATATGATCAGATTATCTCGAATATGAAGCGTCTCCGACGAAATTTGGATTTCCTGCAACTCTACAGGAAAGGCGACAAGCAATTTAGAAAAAATCTCCTAAAAAAGGCAACAAAAGAGCATATAAACACAGTTTGCGAGTGTGCACATAACACACTGTGCGGAAACATCCCACTTTCATCGGCACAGAAATCTAAACTTGCAAAGCACAAGGCATTGCTTAGAAAATTGGGCAATCGACGCATTGCACTGCAGAAAAAGCGCAAACTTCTTGTCCAGAAAGGAGGAGCTCTGCTTCCACTTCTTATTGGTCCAATACTATCTGCCTTGCTGAGTACGGTTGCCTCATCTTAGCATGCATCATGCAAGAAAAATGGTTCTCGTGCCTGAAGAGACACTAAGCAGATTCAGAAATAGCAGCAGCAGCAATGCATTTGCAGACCCACTGGCCACCGAATCAAGCACTCTTGATTTTGAAATGCAACGAATCTTGGCCAGGAAAGATTTGCATCCACATGACAAATGGAAACTCTATCAGCAAAGTCTGCATCGCTATCTGCAACTTGCTGATCAATCAAGGCAACCCCTAAAACTGGAAATTGAAAGTAAACTTCCTCTTCAGACAGGAATGGAGGTAGCAGCAGCAGAATCGACTGAAATGCCCAACAATGACCTGCAACATGTGCAGCAGCAACTGTCCATAGATGATATTGTGCAATTTATGCCACAAAACAGACAACAAAAGGCAAAAGTGCTGCTGAACAGTTTGAAGACAAATGGCCTCTCATGGAACGCAAATGGTGAAGTTTTTGTTGACAATGGACAGAAATTGAACAGGTCAAATATTACCGATCTGATGTATGATCTAATGACCAGATCGAACCGTAACCCAACAGGATGGCAAGAGTTTGCAACATTTATTTCGCAATCAAACTTGCCACAAAGTGTCATTCTAAACCCAAAGAGATTGCAGTTTTTGCAAAGGCTGGGAAATGGTGCGAAGCAGCAGCAACAGCACATGATGCCAGGCACCAGCAGCAGCAGCAGCAGCAGCATTGGGAAAATGGCAAAGTCTATAAAAGACATGGAAATTCCTATATTGCAAAAATTCAAGCAACAGCGAAAATCATCTCGTATAGTGACAAAGAGATTGCAGCCAAAGTTGTCGTCGTCATCATCGTCATCACCACGACGACCAAAAGCTATTACAAAATGGCAGAGCTTTCCGGCAGGGGTGTAGATCGGAAACTGAAGAAAATATACTTTGACCCACAGCATCCAGCTTCATTTGGAGGTTTTCGCAAACTATTCGAGGCTGTCAGAGATGATGGGATTTCTTTGTGGCAAGTGAAAGCTTGGCTTAGTGGCCAAGATGCATATACATTGCACAAAGTTGCACGGAAAAAATTCAAAAGGAGCAAAGTGCATGTGACGACCAAAGATGAGCAGTGGCAAGCTGATTTGTGTGATGTTGGCAATTTGAAAAAATTCAACGATGGAAATAAATTTCTGCTCACTGTAATCGATTGTTTTAGCAAATATGCCTGGGCGGTTCCCTTGAAAGACAAGACTGGAGAATCAGTGCGAGCAGCTTTTGATGAGATTTTTCAACAGAGCAAAAGAAAACCTCTCAATTTGCAGACAGACAAAGGAAAAGAATTTATAAACTCTGTGTTTCAATCATTTCTGCAGTGCAACAAAATCAATTTCTTTACGACTAACAATGCTGATATCAAAGCATGCATTGCAGAGCGATTTAACAGGACACTCAAGTCGAAAATGTGGAGATATTTTACCCAGAATAATACTAGGCGTTATGTGGATGTGCTGCAGCAATTGTTAGACTCTTACAATTCAACTTCTCACTCGACAATAAAGATGAGTCCTGTCGATGTGAACGACTCCAATCTGTTGGAGGTGTACCATAATATTTATGGGCACAACCACCCCAGCATTAGCAGCAAGATGGCAGGAAGGTATAAATACATGGTGGGTGATCATGTGCGCATCAGTAAACAGAAAGCTGTTTTTGAAAAGGGATACGTTGGCAATTGGACAGAGGAAGTTTTTGTCATTACACAAATCATTAATCGTTGGCCACAGTGTGTGTACAGGTTGAAAGATTTAGCAGACGAGTCCATAGATGGTACATTTTACCAGTCGGAATTGCAGAAAGTTGAATTCGATCCCAAAGCCGAGTTCAAAATCGAAAAGGTTCTGCGCACAAAGCGAGAACGTGGTGGCAGGATAAAGTATTTTGTCAAGTGGAAGGGATATCCATCTAAATTCAATAGCTGGGTTTCTTCTGCTCACAAACTGCCCTCAACATCATCATCATAATGAAGGAGGAATTTTATTTGACATTGCCCAGCAACAGTTCAATGGATATTTTTCCGCACAACACACTGGCGAACTATCAGACAAAGTTGCATAAAACTGTTGAACTTGGTGGTGCTGGCGAGTGGGAAGTGGCCATTGTGGAAATGATGTTTCCACTAACCATGTACAACGTTGGACAGCATGAAAATTTCATTCGCCTTGTTGCCGAAAACGAAAAAGCTGACAGCAAATATTCCGTGCCATCACAATTCTATTCTTCAAACGAGCATCTTTTGTCATCGATCACATGCATACCTGCTGTCAACGAGCAATTCAAGTTTGCATATCAGCAAAGCACTGGCCGATTTTCTATAAATAGGACCAAGGAGTGCAAGGCAGCTATAAATATGGGCAAAGATCTTGTGAAAATATTGGGTTTTGAAATTGATGCACCATTTGCATTCGGTGTGGCAAAACATCCTGCAAATCTTCTTGCTTCGGTTCCACAGCAACTCTTTGTCTACTCCGATATTGTTGAACCGCAGTTGGTTGGCGACACGATAGCCCCTCTGCTTAGAATTGTAGCCATACGCTCGAAATTTGAATTTGGAAAGTGTGTGGCAGTAACTTATGAGACACCTCACTACATACGAGTGCAGCGACGACAGTTTGAAACCATTGAAATTGATATAAGGGACAACACAGGGAAGCCAATTCCATTTGAATTCGGCACAGTTATTGTAAAGTTGCATTTTCGGAGACAAATACCTGGCTGCTAAAATGGTTAGAAAATATTCGGGCCTGCAAGGTCGAGCACCCATCACCTGGCAGCACAAATATTATGCTGCGCAAGCAGGTGGCCATTTGTCGGACGTATTCTATGGAGCTCAGTTTCAGCGAGGCCATGGTCTTGGCTCTCTGCTCAAAGGATTGTTTCGCTGGGCGGCACCATTCATAAAATCCGGTGCAAAACACATTGGGAAAGAAGCTATGCGTGCATCGTCAAATGTTCTTGGTGATGTAATGAAGGGTGTTAACATTAAGGAGGCTGCAAAAAGCAGGTACACTGAAGGAGCTCGTAATCTTTTGGAACAGGGTGCAGATCGAATCGAACAACAGCAATATGGTGAAGGTTATAAAAGGAAGCCCCGAAAACGAACTCGGCATGCGAACACTGTTTCAGGCAGAGCAAAGCGTGCAAAAAAAAGTAGAAGTAGTAAAGGGCAGAGACTGAAGAAGAAGAAGAAGAAGAAGAAAGCAACTGGAAGGGGCAGAGTGGCGAAAACAGCAAAGACTCGTAGTCGTCGTCGTCGTCGTCGCCCAGCAGTAACTGGTGGCAAGCAGAAAAAACGAAAAACTAGTGTTGCAAGCAGACGCAGCAAAAGTGTGAAAACAAGGCGAAGAAGAAGAACAGCCATTGTTACCCCCAAAGATGTCTTTTCTACATTCCCATTCTCTGGAGGCCACAAAAAGTGAACTTGATTTGTTTACTGTACCTCCAACGCAGACCAGTATTGAGAAGGGGCAAGTTATACCCTACAAACCATTCTCATCCATTTCAAACAGTGGCCCAATTGAATTTGTGGTTCCCGGACACGGGGAAGACTACATTGACCTGGCACACACAATGCTATTTGTCAAGGCACAAATTTTGGATGGCCAAGGCAATCCACTGCACAACAATGAAAATGATCCTGCTGCAGCAGCAGCTGCAGTCGGGCCTGTGAACAACTGGCTACATTCTCTGTTCACGCAGGTTGAAGTGTATTTCAATCAGAAGCGTGTTTCACCATCTGCTGGCAATTATGCATACCGTGCATACATTGATACACTGCTCACATATGGATCGACAGCAAAAAATTCACATCTGGGCTGCGCATTGTGGTACAAGGACACGGCAGCAAAATTCAGCACACCTGCAGAAAACGATGGGTTTAAAAAGCGAGCGCAATTCACTCGCAACTCACAGGAAGTTGAACTGTATGGCTCATTGTACTGTGATGTGTTCAACATGAACAAATTCCTTCTCAATGAGGTTGAATTGAGAGTTATACTTTCACGCTCCAAGTCGGAATTTTGTCTGCTTGGTACTGCTGGGGGTAATTATTCTGTGAAAATTACCGATGCCTCGCTATTTGTTCGCAAAGTGCGCCTAAACCCAAAGATTCTACTGTCACATGCATCAATTTTGAACCAAACAACTGCAAAGTATCCTCTGACATTGGTGGAAACCAAGTCATTTGTAATCGGGGCAAACGTGAGAAATAAATCATTTGACAATATCTACCTTGGTCAACTGCCAAAGCGGTTGGTCATTGGATTTGTTTCCAACAGGGCATACAATGGCGATCTGACACTTAATCCATTTAATTTTCAACATTTCAATGTCAACTTTTTGGTGTTGTTTGTTGACGGAGAGCAGATTCCTTCAAAACCATTGCAGCCAGATTTTACCAGCATTGGTCAATATGTGCAGTGTTATCATACTTTGTTCTCAGGCATTGGTACACACTATGAAGACGATGGAAACGATATTTCACTGGAAGAATATCCCAATGGCTACTGCTTGTTTGCTTTCGATCTGACACCAGACATTTCTGGCAGCACTGCATCGCACTGGAGCCCCACCATGCTTGGCAATTTGCGAATGGAAATTGGGTTTTCTGCACCGGTTGCCGAAGCTATAAATTGCATGGTGTACGCTGAATTTGATTCGCTCATTCAGATTGACAAGCAACGCAATATTATTGTTGGAAATGGTAGCTGATATATCCATAGCAGCAAATGGATACAAATCAGCTTTGTATGGCACTGGAAAACGATTTGGTTGCAGCAAATTCATTTCAGGGTGTGTACCCACGTGATCGATTGCCGCACACCATTTGCCGCCCATGTTCCATAATTGCTAACACTGATGTGGCACAAAATGCCGGACAGCATTGGGTGGCGATGTATATCGATCAACTTGGATTTGGAGAATATTTTTGTAGCTATGGCATGGCGCCTATGCATCAAGAATTTGTTAGATTTCTTAATCGCAACAGTAAAATGTGGGCATATAATATTTGTCAACTGCAAGATTTTAATTCGGCAGTTTGCGGGCAATATGCAGCTTGGTTTGTGTCTCAGAGAGCACGTAACACATCAACGAATGAAATTTGCCAATTGTTTTCTCTGAGCAATTTCAAATTTAACGACAGAACAATTGTCAAATTGTTTTCTCAACGCTTCAAAGTATCATTGTCATCATCATCATGGAACAGCAGCAGCAACAACAACAACAACAAAGCAAATCAGCAACGAAAATCTGGGGGGAAATTTAATTTGGATGAGGGAATATGCCAGCATTGCATTGCATATTCAAAAAATCTGAAGCCATCCAACGGAGTCAAGGGATTCAAATAATGGAGCAGTAATTCCAATAACGGAGCAGCGGAGCACAATCTGCAGTGGATAGATGTGTATGGGTGTTCCCATGTTGTTGTATATTCTGTGCCAACTTTACTGTCGTGTCAACTCATATTATCTACTTACTGTGCACTGCTGCTGGTGCTGGTGCATATCCAAGGGGACAACAACACATTCAGTGCTGGTGATCCAAAGGTTCGTTTTGCAATTTTTTTATTATAATATCGCAATTGGATTTTATACTTTTGTGCAGTAGGATGGTTGTTCAATTGGAATGTGGTCAGAAGGCCTTTTTGTGCATATAATATTGATACACACAACCTCTGAAAACCTTTATCCTAATCAACTGTATTCTTGGTTTTCAGACAGCTTGCAAATCATCATCAAAATGAGCCAACAGCCGCTAGACAATCCACAGGCTGTTCGTCAGCGTATTGGTGAAAGAAAAATTCAGCAGCAGCCAAAACTTCGGTTGATGTTCTCCGAGAGGATGAAGACGTTTCAGCTGTGGCCAAAGCAGATGAAACAAACACCAACGGACATGGCCGCTCAAGGATTCATCTATACCGGGCTAAGTGATGCTGTGATGTGCGTCTTTTGCTTTGTCAAGATCAGTGAATGGGATGCAGCGGATAAGGTGTGTGATGAGCACAAGAAGCATCGTCCAAGCTGCGTTGTTGTGTCGCACGATACTCCGCTCACTCAAAAGTGCTGCGTCTGTTTGGAGGAAAAAGTCAAGTTTGCTCTGACTTGTGGGCATACGTTTTGCACTGGTTGCGTTCTGCACTTGGATACATGTGGACAATGTCGCAATCCGATCGAGAAAATCATTCCTCTGTACTTTTCAGTTGATTAATTGACTGTGCTGGCAGGTAGGATGCGTAGGTACTATTATTCGGAGAGAGATCCTAGTTAAGGCTTTTCAGTACCTATACACTCTGTAATTATTCTGATTATAATAATAGTAGTAGTAGTAAAGAATAATCAAGAAATCTAATAAAAGCATCCAAAACACACAAATAATCAATCTGCTAATAATGGCGGCTGCGTGTCCCTGATATTGGAGCCTAATATTCCAAAATAGGAGCAATGGAGTCCTAATAATGGAGCAAATTCCAAAACTGGAGCAATGGAGCAAGCAAAAACTATAAATAGGGGTATCTGCCCTTCAGTAGAGCATTAAGCGTGTCTGTGTGTGTGTGCATACAATGGTGTTTGTTGTTGATATTGAGTGCCTTAGAGGACCAGACTCTGAATTCGTTGTCAAGGAACTGGCGATCTGCAACTTGAAAACCTCACAAATCGAAGTGTACCATTTGTTGCCACCATATCCGGAATATTATTTGCAGAAGCAAACAAGAAAAACAAACAGTTGGATAAGCAACAACATTCACGGCATTGCCTGGGACGACGGCTACATAGGGTACGATCAGTTGACGAACATATTGCAAAAGGCAGTCGATCAGGAAGCATCATTGGAGCCGATTTATGCCAAGGGAGTGGAGAAGTCAGACTTCATTCTGTCAGTGCTCGATCGTCCGAACCTCGTAATCAACTTGGATAACGTGGGCTGCCCGAAACCAAGAGACTTGTTCTACACTAGCGAAAATCCATTCACTTGTTTTGTCCACACGGGCAACTCGGATCATTGTGCTCTCCTGAAGTGCGCCAAATTTGCAGCATGGATGCACATCCGCACTTTCCTGACACCGTTTCTTCCCAAGCAGATTTCAACATCAGCAGCAGCAACAGTAGCAGCAGCAGCAGTCAACCCTGCATAGACAGTCAGTATGGTGACCACAACGATGACGATCCAATGGGTTTGTTAACAGTTGTCATGTTCGTTTTGCTCATTATTTCGAATATTACTCAGTCAATTTACATTTTATTCAGGAGATTGAACAGGAGAGATTGCTAGACAGACACTATGTAGTGAGTGCTTGGTATAATTTATTTAGGTTGCAGTTGTAGTACATTGTATATGGAGGGAGAGAAAGGGTGAATTAATAAAGCCGCTATTCAGAATGAAAATTAGGTTTTTTTAAAATTTTCTTTGCGCGAATTGACACACCGACCCAGGATAAAAAGAGTATGAAAATGATGTATTCTGTTTACGGAGCCCTGCATCCGTATATGGTGACAAATCATAGAGCAGACAATTATCTTGCAAGAGTTTATTCGTTTTGCGCAGTAGTACATACCTATAGTAGAGGAAGGTGCACTGATTTAGAAATAGCAGCAAGTCTAGCCAGCTGAGGGGGGAGTTTATAGTTTTGCAGTGCAAAGTGTGATTATGGATCAGCAGCAGCAGCAGCAGCCGCAGCTGCCTCCACCACAGCCACAAAATGTGGATGGCTTGAGCATCATCAATGAAAATCAACAAGCAGGGCATCACCAGCACCCGCAAAATGTCCAAGAACCTGCCAGCAGTGTGCAGCAAAATAGAGCAACCCTGCGTGAACGAAAACCACTGGCAGACATTACATTTTCCAATCGAATCAACAAAAACTGATTTTGAACTCAAGATTGACTTTATTATTATTCGGTTTTACAACATTGTCGCTTAATTAGTGTCTATGAACTGCAATGCTAATAATTATTATTAATCATGTTATAATTTCGAAATAATAAATAAATATAGGTTGGTGGTGGTGATGATATAATTGAAAAATGACAAAAGTATTGAATTCCACCAGTGGAGCAGTCAACAAAGTGCTATATTCCCTGAGTGGAGTGCAGTGACCAAAAGCGGAGCCAGGTAAGTTTTTAATTCCTCACTAGAGCGCACAGTATGCAATTGGCAAGGTCTGCAGTGGTGTTGGTTGGTTGGATGATCAAATTCTTTGTTTGATTGTTGTTTTAGTTTCAGCAAGTACAGCATCTTCTGTGATCCCAGCAGTAGTGGTCTTCGTCTGTGCGTGCGTGCGTGTGTGACGTGATCATTGGTGGTGGCACTCAGCTGTCAGGTAAGGTTCTATTGATTATATTATGTTAGACTTTGATTTAATTGTTAATGTTAGTCTTGGTGCAGTGAAATGTTTTATGTTAGACTTTGTGAGGTTTGATTGTACGTGTGTATGTGTGTTAGACTTTGTACTATATTATTTATTGCAGATATAAGCACGATGGATGATCAAGTCCTATGGTCCGACATGGATAAGAATATCGTAGATGTACTGGACGACTACTTTCTCGACAAAGAACTGCCATCAAACTTTTGTCAATTGGACTTTGAACCACCAATAATGCCTGAGCCAACATCAACACCCGCATCAGTAGCTGCTGCTGCTGCTGCAACCCCTGCAATGGCAGTAGAAGATTTGGAAGTTCTCGACACAATCGATCTTGATCAGTTGCTGAACTTGAACGCACCAATCGCCAAAGCGCAGGTTACCAGAGCAGAAGTTGCAGGACCTTCATCATCATCATCATCATCAGCTGACCCATTGACAGAAACTACTCCACCAGCAGCAGCAATTCCAATCAACTACATAATTTCGGCAGATGTTTCAGCATTGCTCGAAGATTTTC
>Ga0134126_10006483_pt1 | contig 14669 bp, 12 predicted proteins | sample KB31752_FD_96881 | JGI IMG/M metagenome (GOLD analysis project Ga0134126, IMG submission 96881) | Terrestrial soil microbial communities with excess Nitrogen fertilizer from Kellogg Biological Station, Michigan, USA - KB3-175-2 | ecosystem: Environmental > Terrestrial > Soil > Unclassified ... | reverse complement strand
GGCCAAGTCGGCGCGGAGTGACCGCGAAATTCCGAAGGGCGGTCCGCCCCCGGGGATCGAAGCGGCGCGGGCCCGGCAGGGCTGGGGTCCCAGGGACCCAGCCCTGCCGAGCGTAAAGCGGGTGGCGCGGCGCAGCCGCGCCAGGCCCCGCGCCAGTCAAAGCCGTCCCACGCTAAACTAAGGCGCATGCCTGCCCCCGCGCCGGCCTCGATGACGCGCCTGCTGCGGCACGACGAGGAGTACCGCGCCTGGGTGCAGGAGCACGGCGCCCCCGGCCGCGACCTGTTCACCGCGCTGGCCGATGCGGTGGCCCAGGAAGCGCGCTCGCATCCGAGCGAGGCGGTGACGCTCGCCGCGGTCCTGCTCCAGCGCGCGCGCGCCACCGGCGACGCCGCCTGCGAAGCCCTGGCCTGGCGGGCCCGGGGCAACATCGCCTTCTTGAGCGGCGAGCACGCCCCGGCGATCGAGTGCTATCAGCGCGCGCTGGGCGGATTCCCGCTCGAAGACGACCTCGAGCGCGGCCGCACCCTGAGCTCCATGCTGCATCCCTGGGTGATGCTGGGCGAGCGCGCCAAGAGCCTGGAGGCGGCCGAACAGGCGCGGGCCTGCTTCGAGCGCTGCGGCGCGGCCCACCGCATCGCCCGGCTCGAGATCAACCTCGCCAGCGTGTGGTTCCGGGAAGACCGCTTCGCCGATGTGCTGGCCGCGCTGCAGCGCGCCGCCGACGGCCTGGAGCGCGCGCCCGAGGGCGCCGGCGACCACGAGGCCTGGGCCGCCATCCGGGTGACCCGCGCGGCGGCGCTGATCTATCTGGCGCGCTTCGAAGAGGCCGAGCTCGAATATCAGCAGGCGCGCGCCTATGCCCTGTCCCATGACCTGCATGGCTTGGCGGCCCAGGCCGACTACAACGTCGGCTATTTGTATTTCTTGCGCGGCCAATACGTCAAGGCCATTCGCGCCCTCGACCATGCCCGCGAGACCGCGGCCCGCTACGGCGACAAGCACCATCTCGCCCTCTGCGACCTCGATCAAGCCGACGTCTGCGTCGAGCTCAGCCTGTTCGAGGACGCCCTGCAGCTCGCCCATGCCGCGCTCGAGCAGTTCAAGTCGCTGGGCATGGCCTACGAGCAGGGCAAGGCGCTCACCAACATGGCCGTGGCCGAGCAGTTCCTGGGGCGCGACACCTCGGCCCTCGAGCTGCTCGAGCGCGCGCGCGAGGCCTTTGCCAGCGCCCGCAATGAATTCTGGACCCACTTGGCCGATCTCTACCGCGCCGTGGTGCTGCTCAAGCTCGGGCGCTGCTTCGAGTCCATGCAATTGAGCGAAGCCGCCCGCGCCTTCTTCCAATCGCGCCAGATTCGCACCAAGGCCATCTACGCCGGCATCATCGCCGCCCGGGCGCGGGCGGCGGCGCTCGATTTCGCCGCCGCCGAGGCCGCGGCTGCCCAGGCCCAGGCCGCGCTCGGCGACTTGCGCGCGCCCTGGCTGCAGGTGCAGGCCCAGGTGCTCGCCGGCCAGTTGGCGGCTCAGCGCGGCGACCATGCCGCGGCCCTCCACGCCTACGGCTGCGCCTTGGAGGAGTCCGAGTCCACCCGCGGCAACATCAACTTCGACGAGCTGCGCATCTCCTTCATGCGCGACACCGGCCCGATCTACGAGCGCTACTTGGAACTGCTGCTCGACTCCGATCCTCCGCCCGGCCCGGAGAGGGTGTGGCAGCACATGGAGCGGGCCAAGTCGCGTTCCTTGGCGCGGGTGATGGCGGGCGGCTTCGGCGCCATCCAACCCCGCCTGGCCGAGGGCAGCCGCGTGGTGCACGAGATCAACCGCCTGCGCGAGGAGCTGAACTGGTATTACCGCCAACTAGATCCGTCGCTCACCGGCTCCGGCGGCGGCGAGGCGCCCAAGGCCAGCGCCCTGGGCGGCGTCGAGGGTGTGCTGGCCGCCATCCAGCAGCGCGAGCATCAATTGCTGCGTGCCATCCGCGCCCTGCCCGACGACGAATACCGCATCTTCGACCACGATGCCGGCATCACGCTCGACCGCCTGCGCGCCCACCTCGCCGGTACCGTCCTCATCGAGTATTTCCACGCCGGCGACGGCTTCGTGGCGGTGGTGCTCGATCAGCAGGATATCCATGCCATTCCGCTGCCCGGCGAGCGCGCGGCCGTGGACGCCGCCTTGCGCCTGCTGCGCTTTCAGGTCGGCAAACGGGCCATGGAGAGCACCCACTTCCGCCGCCATGCCCAAGCCTTCCAGCACGCCGCCGAGAGCCATTTGCGCCTGCTGCACAGCGCCTTGATCGCGCCCCTGCTGCCGCATCTCCGCCAGCGCCACCTGGTCATCGTTCCCCATGGCGTGCTGCATGCGCTGCCCTTCTCGGCGCTCGAGGGCCCCGACGGTCCGCTGATTGAGCAGCACAGCGTTTCGCTCGCCCCCAGCGCTGCCGTGTTCGCGCTCTGCGCCCAGCGCGCGGCCAGCCCCTTCGCCGATTCGCTGCTGGTCGCGGCCGCGCCCGATGCCGCCGCCGACGAGGTGGCGGCCGTCGGGTCCGGCTCGCCCCATGCCGTCCGCCTCACCGGCGCGGCCGCCACCGTGGATGCGGTGCGTGCCCACGCCGAACGCAGCCGAGTGCTGCATATCGCCGCCCACGGCGGCCTGCGCGGCGACAACCCCTACTTCTCGGCGCTCGAGTTGGCCGACGGGCGCCTCAACGTGATTGATCTCTACAACCTCCGCTTGCAGGCCGATCTCGTCGTCCTCAGCGGATGCGGCACCGCCCTCGGAGACCTGTCCGGAGGGGACGAGCTTATTGGCCTGACCCGGGCCCTCCTCTACGCCGGCGCGCGCGCCGTGGTCGCCAGCCTCTGGGACGTGGACGACCGCACCACCGCCGAGTTCATGCAACTGTTCCACGCCAACCGGCGCAGCGCCGCCCCTGCCCAGGCCCTGTGGCAGGCCAAGCGCGAGTTCCGCCGCCGCTACCACCACCCCTATTTCTGGGCTCCCTTCCAGCTCCTCGGCGCCCCCGGCGCGCCCCCTCCTAGCCCCTAGCCCCGGCGGCGGCCCTCAATGCAGCTCTTGGATCGTGACTCGGTTCAGCAGGTTCGGGTACTCGGGCACGTCGCTGCTCGCGCCGCCCTTGTGCGCCCCCTGCGAGAGCGCATCCACCACCTCCAGCCCCTGCACCACTTGGCCGATGATCAGGTACCCGTCCTTGTCGAGCGTGGGCACGGCCTTCACGGTGATGAACACCTGCGAGCCGCGCGAGGTCGGGTCCCCGGACGCCTGCGCCAGCGCCATCCGGCCCGGCTGGTCGAATTTGAGGTTGTTCTTCTCCTCCGGAATGCTGTATCCCAATCGCCCGGTGCCGTTGTTCAGCGGATCCCCGGTCTGGATCATGTAGCCCTGGATGGTGCGGAAGAACAGCAGTCCGTTGTACAGCGGCGCCATCGAAAGCCGCGCCACCCGCGGATCGTTGTACGGCTGCTTGCCGCTCGCCAGCCCCACGAAGTTGGCCACCGACTTGGGTGCCAGCTTCGGGTACAGCTCGACCACGAACTTGCCCTTGCTGGTGTCGAAAGTCGCATACTCGCCCGGCCCGAGTTTGGCCGACGCGGCCGCCGCTTTGGCGGCCGCTGCCGCGGGCTTGGCCGCCGGCTTCTGGGCGTTGAGGCAGGGCGAGCAGGCGGCGGCAAGCGCGGCGACCGCAGCAAATCGGGGCAGGGAAGTACGCATACCGCCGATTATACTCAGCCGCGATGAATTTTAGAATCTAATCCAGCGGCAGCGCGTCCAGGCTGTAGCCCGAGGCCCCGATGCGGATCAGCAGCCGGCTCAGCGGATACCCCGCCGCAATTTCCTTCCGCACCACCGGCTGCAGGATCTGAAGGAACTCCTCGTCCTCGGCCGCGAACGTCACCAGGAAGTTCCGGTTGGGGATGGCCACCGAGAATTCATCCGCGTGCAGCAGTTCGGAAGCCCGGTCGTGGAACTGCGGTGCCAGGATGAACGCCGCTTTATGCCCGTGCGTCACCTCGACATGGAACGCGCGGATGACGTCCTGAATCGTCCACGCCACCACCGTGGCCTGGTTCCACAGCCGGTCCAGGTTCTCCAGCGCCGCCGCCAGCACGCACTCCTCGGCCACATCCCATGCATCCAGATGGTCGGCCGTCAGCCAGATGTCGAACTCGCCGCACGACAGCACGTACCCCAGCTCGCCCGCCAGCGGGTAGAACAGCGGACGCTGCTGGCGCTTCACCAGCCCCGAGGTCAGCAGCTTGGGGTAGATCAGCGGCCGCGCCGTGTCCCAATCCGTCGGCACGCGGTGCTCGATCGTCCCCACCACCCGCGTCAGGTAGGTGTCCATGTCGAACCGCTCGCCGTTCTGGCAAAACGCCGCCCACGCCCGGCTCAGCCGCAGGCGGTGCGCCGTCGGGCGCCCGGAAGGGCTGCGCAGAATCGCGATTTCGAGCTGGCCCGCCTTGAGGAATCGAGCTTGCGGGTAGAGGCGTTGGAGGCGAAGAAGCGCACTGGCCTCAAACTCGTCCCGGGTCATTGCCATGATGATACACGCAATCAGTAGTGCCCGCGCCTGCCCTCAACGCCTCCGAATCAGTGGGCGCGAAGCTGCAGCGGGCGGTCGAGCCGCACGGTGAGATGGCTGCCCGGGTTGAGGTCGAGATGGCGATGCCGCACCAGCCAAATCCCCACCGCCACCGCCGCTCCCACGCCCGCGCCCGCGACCGCGCCTTCGCCGCCGGCCAGCAGCGCGCCGCCCACCAGGCCGCCGCCCGCGCCTATCTCGGTGTGATGCACATCGCTGGTCATCATGCCGCGCGGCTCGCGCAGCACGCCCTCCGAATCCACCGTCGCCTCATGCTGCGGATCGCTTTGGATCACTTCCGCGCTGATCGTGTAACGCGCCCCGTCCGGCGTGGTCAGCAGATCGGGCTTGAGCAAGAGCTCGGAATCCGAAACCGCCGGGCGCTCGTCCCGCACCCGCATCACGTGGCCCTCGAGGATCGAACCGGCCGGGACCACTTCCTGTCCGTTGTAGAACACCGATTTCATCACCCGCGCCGCGAACCCGTCGCCGAACTGGTTGTCGCGCGTGCTGAGGTGGGTCTCGAGCTGCAGCTCGATCGGCGTCTTGTCCGGCACGATCATCGCCGGGGCGGCTGCCGGCGCCGCGGCCGTCATGGGCGGAAGATCCTGCACCGTCGGCCGAGGCGCATTCTGCGCCGCCGCCGCCAACGCCAGGAAGGGAATCGCAGCCAGGGCAAGGGTGGGCTTCATGCCTTCAGCATAGCTCCGAAGCCCGCCCCCGCCCATTCCCCGCGTCCTTTCAGTAAACCCCGCCCGCGCAAGCTGGGACCGCAGGCATCCCGCCCGCACAAGCTGGGACCACAGGCATCCCGCCCGCACAAGCTGGGACCACAGGCATCCCGCCCGCACAAGCTGGGACCACAGGCGTCCCGCCCGCACAAGCTGGACCGCAGGCGTCCCGCCCGCACAAGCTGGGACCGCGTGCGTCCCGCCCGCGCAAGTTGGGACCGCGGGCGTCCCGCCCGCCCAAGCTGGGACCGCGGGCGTCCCGCCCGCACAAGCTGGGACCGCAGGCGTCCCGCCCGCCCAAGCTGGGACCGCAGGCGTCCCGCCCGCCCAAGCTGGGACCGCGGGCGTCCCGCCCGCCCAAGCTGGGACCGCGGGCGTCCCGCCCGCACAAGCTGGGACCGCAGGCGTCCCGCCCGCCCTTTCCCCACGCAAGTGCCGCGCCGTGGCACAGCGGGTGGCGCGGCCCAGCCGCGACAGGACCCGCGCCAGGCAATGGCCCGCTCGCCACTCGCCCCGGCCCACTCGCAATGGTTGTTGTATCCTGTTCCTTCGCCTTGGGGGAATCGCGAAGGAGAACATGGGTGTCTTCGGTTGACGTTCCGCTGGAATCTCTAGAGAAGCGCGGCTTCGGCCAGACCGCGCGCCCGGACTTGTGGTGGCTGAACCCGCTGCTGGTCTTCCTCGGCCTGGGCGGCTTCGTCGTCTACTCGACTTGGGCGGCGCTGCAAGGCGATTTCTATCGCTTCGGCCCCTATCTCTCGCCCATGTACTCGCCGCTGCTCTTCACCGCCCGGCCGGGATGGTGGCCCGCCTTCCTGCCCTTCTCCGCCGCCCTGCTCATCCTCTGGGCCCCCGGCGGCTTCCGCGTCACCTGCTACTACTACCGCGGCGCCTACTACAAGGCCTTCTGGGCCGATCCGCCCGCCTGCGCGGTGGGCGAGCCCCGCAAGAAGTACTGGGGCGAGCGCAAGTTCCCGCTCATCCTGCAGAACGTCCACCGCTACTTCTTGTATTTGGCGCTGCTGTTCCTGGTGCTGCTGGCGCATGATGCCTGGAACTCGCTCTGGTGGACGCATGCCATGGACGCCTCGGTTCCGCTGGGCCAGAAAATCTTCGAGCTCCGCCTCGGCACCTTCGTGATGTTCATCAACCCCATCCTGCTCGGCGGCTACACCCTCGGTTGCCATTCGCTCCGCCATCTCACCGGCGGGCGCAAGGACGTGATCGGCGCTGGGCGGCGCAAGGTCTACAGTTGCGTCACCTGCCTCAACGGCCGCCACATGACCTGGGCGTGGTACAGCTTGTTCTGGGTGATGTTCACCGACATCTACGTGCGCCTCTGTTCGATGGGCATCTGGACCGACTGGAGAATCCATTAATGCCGGGGTACGAAACCCACGAATACGACGTGCTGGTGGTCGGCGCCGGCGGCGCCGGGCTGCGCGCTGCCATCGAAGCCTCCGCCGCCGGGGTGAAGGTCGGCGTCGTCACCAAATCGCTGCTCGGCAAGGCCCACACCGTCATGGCCGAGGGCGGCATGGCCGCCGCCATGGGCAATGTGGATGACCGCGACAATTGGCGCGTCCACTTCGCCGACACCATGCGCGGCGGCCAATACCTCAACAACTGGCGCATGGCCGAGCTGCACGCCAAGGAAGCCCCTGCCCGCGTCCGCGAGCTCGAAGCCTGGGGCGCCATCTTCGACCGCACCAAGGATGGCAAGATTCTGCAGCGCAACTTCGGCGGCCACCGCTACCCCCGCCTGGCCCACGTCGGCGACCGCACCGGCCTCGAGATGATCCGCACCCTGCAAGACCACGGCATCCATCAGGGCATGCAGGTGCACATGGAGACCACGCTGCTCACCCTGCTCACCGCCGGCGACCGCTGCCTCGGCGGCTTCGGCTACGACCGCGAGCGCGGCCGCTACCACCTCTTCCTCGCCAAGGCCGTAGTGCTGGCCACCGGCGGCATCGGCCGCGCCTACCAGATCACCAGCAACAGTTGGGAGTACACCGGCGACGGCCAGGCGCTCGCCTACGATGCCGGCGCCGCCATGCTCGACATGGAGTTCGTCCAGTTCCATCCCACCGGCATGGTCTGGCCGCCCAGTGTGAAAGGCATCCTCGTCACCGAAGGCGTGCGCGGCGAGGGCGGCATCCTCAAGAACAGCCAAGGCAAGCGCTTCATGTTCGATGATGTGCCCGAGAACTACCGCAGCTCGACCGCCGACAACCCCGAGGAGGGCTGGCGCTACACCCAGGGCGACAAGAACTCGCGCCGCCCGCCCGAGCTCTTGACCCGCGACCACGTCGCCCGCTGCATCCGGCGCGAGGTGCGCGCCGGCCGCGGCAGCCCGCACGGCGGCGTCTTCCTCGACATCGCCTGGATCAAGGAGAAGATCCCGAACTCCGCCGAGCACATCAAGAAGAAGCTGCCCAGCATGTACCACCAGTTCAAGCAGTTGGCCGATCTCGACATCACCCAGGAGCCGATGGAGATCGGCCCCACCACGCACTACTTCATGGGCGGCATCAAGGTGGATGGCGACACCCAGATGACCACCCTCCCCGGCCTCTTCGCCGCCGGCGAATGCGCCGCCGGCCTGCATGGCGCCAACCGCCTCGGCGGCAACTCGCTCTCCGATCTGCTGGTCTTCGGCAAGCGCGCCGGCGAGCATGCCGCCAGCTTCGCCAAGATCGCGCCCGCCGCCGGCGCCGCCGCCGTCGCCGACCAGATCGCGGCCGCCATTCGCCGCGCCGAGGCGCCGTTCGAGCGCGGCCCCGGCGGCGAGAACCCCTTCACCGTGCAGCACGAGCTGCAGCAGATGATGCAGGATTGGGTGGGCATTGTCCGCACCGAGGCCGAGATGGACCAGGCCCTCGCCGGCATCGCCGCCCTCCGCCAGCGCGCCGCCCGCGCCGGCGTCGGCGGCAACCGCGAGTACAACACCGGCTGGCACACCGCCCTCGATCTCGACAGCCTGCTCACCGTGGCCGAGCTGGTCGCCCGCGCCGGCCGCGAGCGCAAGGAGAGCCGCGGCGGCCACTTCCGCGACGATTTCCCCCATAAGGACGAAGCCTGGGGCGCGGTGAACCTCGAAATCCACCGCGGCAGCGACGGACGCCCCGAACTGAAGCGCGTGCCGGTGCGCCCCATGCCCGACGACTTGAAGCAGGCAATCGAGGAAAATAAATAGATGGCGACCGCCAATCCAGCAGCCCAGGCTCAACTCGGCGCCGCAGCCTCGGCCGTGACCTTCCGCATCTGGCGCGGCGAGGGCGACCGTGGCCGCTTCGTCGAGTACCGCACCGAAGTCCAGGAAGGCATGGTCGTGCTCGACGTCGTCCACCAGATCCAGGCCACCCAGGCCACCGATCTGGCCGTGCGCTGGAACTGCAAGGCCGGCAAGTGCGGCTCCTGCTCGGCCGAGATCAATGGCACCCCGCGGCTGATGTGCATGACCCGCCTCAACCAGCTCGACCTCGCCCAGCCGGTCACGGTCGAGCCCATGCGCACCTTCCCCCTGGTCAAGGACTTGGTCACCGACGTCTCCTGGAACTACCGCACCAAGGCCCGCATCGCCCCCTTCCGTCCCAAGCCGCCCGAGGCCGACGGCACTTGGCGCGAGGCCCAGGCCGACGTGGACCGCCCCCAGGAGTTCCGCAAGTGCATCGAGTGCTTCCTCTGCCAGGACGTCTGCCACGTGCTGCGCGAGCACCACATGCACGACCAGTTCATCGGCCCCCGCTTCCTCATCCACGTGGCGCAGCTCGAGATGAACCCGCTCGATGACGGCAACCGCCTCGAAGCCCTCAAGGACGACTTCGGCATCGGCTACTGCAACATCACCAAGTGCTGCACCAAGGTCTGCCCCGAAGGCATCCACATCACCGACAACGGGATCATCCCGCTGAAGGAACGCGTGGTGGACCAGCACTACGACCCCCTGCGCAAGCTCTTCAAGGTTTTCGGCTAGGGCGCACCGCTCGAAATGGTTCGCATTACCCTCAACGGCGCCGACCGCGACGTTGCCGCCGCCACCCTCGAAGACCTGATCGCCGAGCTCGGCATGGCCGACCAGCGCCTCGCCGCCGAGCGCAACCGCGAACTCGTCCCCCGCCGCCTCTGGCCCGCCACCCCCCTCCACCCCGGCGACCGCCTCGAAATCGTCCAAATGGTCGGCGGCGGGTAGGCTCGCACTTCAGGAATGTATTCCGAACCGAACAGCTCCGCTTGACACGCGGTCCGTCGCCGTGGGATAGTGCCCAGCAACGAGGGCACCGGAGTATGCAAGTGCGACGGAGGTGCTTGTGAGCGACGTTCGAGTCATCCGGCTGCTGTTCGTTTGCGCGGCGCTGGCCGCGTTGGCGCTGTCGCAGAACATCCCCAGCCTCGGCGATGTCACCACGCCGCCGCCGAAAGAACCCGGCCATGCCCTCATCACCGCACCGCATGAAACGGTGAACCCCGCCAACGGCCAGGTCAGTTTGCGCTTCGCCGTTTCGCTGCCGGCCGGGCGGCAATTGGATCCGCATTTTTCGATCGTCTATGACTCGGCCGGAGCGCATTTCCTGACCTCGCTGGCTGGCACCGTGCGGGTTAGCACCCAGCACGCTCTGTACCAAAACAATGGCTGGAGCTACGCGGTTCCGCTGCTCACCTGGGATGTGCTCACGCAATCTCCCGATGATGCTTCGACCTGCGATATTTCGACGGATTACGTGGTGCAGGATGCCAACGGTGATCGCAAGAGCTTCGCCCTTTCGATCACGGGCTACGCCAGCCGCCCGGCGTATGACGATCCCTGCGACAGCAACTACGAGCAATTCGGGAACGCCAACTCGGGCGACGGGTGGACGGCGAGCACGCCGACAAAGAGCGACGAGTATTACCGCTCCGGCGCAGGCGTAAGCGTCACGAGCCCTGAGGGGACGGTGTATGGGTTCAATGCCAACGCGGCGCCCGGCTATGGCGAAGTGCCCTCGAGCATTACCGACCGCAACGGCAACAGCATGACGCTCGCCGTGAACCCGCCCACCGATTCGGCCCTCACCTACACCGATACCCTGGGCCGGACGGTGCTTTCCATCAACGGCTTCGCCCAGCCAACCGATTCCATCACGGTCTCGGGCGCAAGCTCCGCATATACCGCGAGCTGGACATCAATTTCGGGTTCGGCCAGCGAAGGCGAAACTGGCGCGGGGCAATTTCCCTGTCCTGCGATGTCCGGGGGCACGCTGGGGGCGGTGCCAGCCATCACCAGCCTGACCGGCCCCGCGGGCACCTACACCTTCGCCTATGACCCCAGCTATGCGGTGGTGGACCGCATCAATTTTCCCAACGGCGGCTTCGTCACCTACACCTGGGCGACCCCGCCAGCCGGACCGAACGAGGCGGGCCAGTTCCTGTACCGGATTGATCCGCAGGGCGACACGTCTCCTTGCACCGGCATCTTCTCCAACCCCGTGGTCACAGACCGGTACCTGAACGACGGCACACGCGAAGTCGAGCACCAGCACTTCGCCTACTCGACCAACTGGGGCACCGGCAACAACGGCGCGACCTGGACCTCCAAGCAGACGATCGTGACCACAACCGACGAGGTTGCGAGCACCACCTGGACGACAACCTACAACCACGCCCCGCGCATTGCGCCCTCTGGACCCTATGGCTTCACGCTGCAGGGCACGCAGATGCCGGTGGAGTCGAGCGTGGTCACCGCCAACAGCGCCAGCACCGTCCTGAGCACGCTCACCGAGAACTGGACCAGCGTGTTCCCTTACCTCGTGACCGACCAGTGCACGACGCTGGATAATGGCGTGCAGAACTGGGTCCACAACACCTACAGCACCACCGGCCAGCTCACCGAAAAAGACGAGTACGACCACTCCAGCCAATCCGGCTGCCCGCTGCCGAACCCTTCGCTGCTGCGCAAAACCGTCGTCACCTACGCCAGCTTCCCCGGCCTGAATATCGTGGACCGGCCCGCCTCGGAGGTGACCTACGCCGCCGATGGGGCCAGTCGCGAAGGAGTGCCAGACAAGAACGGAAACGTTGGCCCGGAACACGCTACCGAGGGTTGCATTCGAACTTGCGGCCCGGCGATGGAGGCCATCAAAACGCTTGCGGCGATTGATCCGCTACAGACCCTTCAAATTAAAAATAACCGCAAGACGTGTAAACAGACCGTTTGCCACACCGAGGCGCAAGCACCAAGCCAGCCCACAAAGTCTTCCCCGTCGTCGGGCAACAGCGGAAGCGGTAATTTACTCGACGTAGCGTACCATCCGCGGCGGAAATTGCGTGGCCAACGTGTCGACAAGGTTCTAGAGCACTGGCTCAGCGGCATCGACGTGTACGCGACGACTGTCCCGGAGGTCGTTGCAGCATTCGGGCAGCCGTCTTCGTTCAAGGAACTGACAGAGAAGCAGGTGGGCAACACCGGGCCGGTCGGGAGTGGCGAGCGAATATTTGACTGGCGATCGCACGGATTGAAAATGGAAGTCTCGGTCGGGTATTATACTGATCAAAAATCCCACAGCGTTGTCGAAAGCTACGTTCAAACCGTCGACGTTAGGGGCAGCAAACCAATCGGGAAAATGGGGGTCACGCATGCCGGGCTCAAGCTTGGCGATACCTACGCGGATGCCGTCAGGATTTACGGCCATGCAGAAAAGGGGCCGGTCGGGTTCGCAGTCAATTTCGCGGACGGTACATTCTTAGCGGCCGATACGGATCAGTTCGGCCGCATTAACCATCTTCACCTTGACACCAATCCCGACTGATAGTCTCGGCGCCCGCTACTACGCCCCCTCCCTCGGCCGCTTCCTCACCTCCGACTGGTCCGAAGCCCCCGAACCCGTCCCCTACGCCAACCTGAGCGATCTTCAGTCGCTCAACCCCTACTTCTACGTCCTCAATAACCCGGTGACAAGCACCGATCCAGACGGCCATTGGTGCCTCTAAGGTGGACCAACACGTCTTTGATCGGGTTGCCGGCAGGACACCGGGCTTGGTACAAAAGTTTTTTCCATCCGCAAACCAAAACGGCGTGACGGTACTCCTCGATACAAATGCGCGACGCATCATCTCAGTCCGCGTGGGCGGGCCTACAGGGCAATGACGGAGCCTGCAGTCATCACCGACCGTTCCGGAAGCTTTCGCGCCGAGGTGGTCATCAACCCTGGAACGGCCCGCGGGTGGGCAGCGACACAAATCGCCTTTTGCTGTGAGCGGGCCCCGGGACGGGTTGAGCGAATATTCTCGGTCATTGCGGAGATCTACCCGCCAGAGCTCGCGGCTCTCCATTCACAAATTACAGCACTGCTTGAAGGGAAATCCACGAACGTTGACTTTACCCCAGAGGCGGAACCGAGCTTCTCGATCCGGATCGCTCGGATCGCGGCGGAGCGCGGTTTCTCAATAGGCTTCGAAATCGACCTCCGCCTTGTAAAACCATTTTCAATCGCTGTGCCGTACGGATTCAACACGATCTCAGTCAGGCTGGCCGTCGCAGCGGAGGCGCTCAACGCATTCATGACGGTCTTAAGCGGGCAAATACTAGCATGCCGTGCCTAGCAACAGCCGAAAACCGCGAAGCGTTCGGATAGTCTCGGTGCCCGCTACTACGCCCCCTTCCTCGGCCGCTTCCTCACCTCCGACTGGTCCGAAGCCCCCGAGCCCGTTCCCTACGCCAACCTCGAAAACCCCCAGTCCCTCAACCTCTACAGCTACATCCTCAACAACCCCGTCTCCGCCACCGATCCCGACGGCCATTGGTGCCTCTTCGGTTGGGGTACGACCTGCACCAAGCCAGCGCCCAAAAATTTACATGTGAAAGTGAGTGGGGTGGCAGCTGCAGGCGCAATCGGCGCGGGCGCGGCTGCTGCAGACGGCGCAGAGGCAGGAACGCTTGTCGAACCGGGGCTGGGTACCGTGGTCGGAGCCGTGATCGCCGGTGCTGCAGGCTTGGCGGCAAACCACTGGCTCCTGAACAAGGCGCGGGCCGCCCAAGGTGCAAAGGACGCGCCCGATGCAAGCCCCAATACGCCAGATCGCTCCGCTTATCTCGCCGGTGGCTGTTACCGCGGTGAGGAGCGCAGCCTGCTCGTACTGACGTCCTCCCCGAAAACAGGACCGAGGATAATGTGAGTTTCTGCCCATGAGGGGGGACGCACAATGCGCAAGAGCAAGTTCACCGAGGAGCAGATCGTCGGTGCGCTGAAAGAGGTCGAGGCGGGCGGCAAGCCGAAAGAGGCGTGCCGCCGGCTGGGAGTGAGCGAACAGACGCTGTACCGCTTGTGCACCATCAATCGTGGCGATCACCTCGATCGGATTGTGATGCGCGGACGAACGGAAGATTTGGGCTTCTTCAAACGCCTTGCGACCACAATCGCAGGCGAGCCGAACCCCAACCCAAGCAAATGAGCCGAGTTCTCCTAGAACTCGAGCCAACCCGTGCTTGCGATAGTCTCGGCGCCCGCTGCTACCTATCCCCCCTGGGGTCCCGCGCCAGTCAGTGGTCCGCCGTCGAAAAAATCGTGATCGGCTACCGCGGCAGCCACTGACCCGTCTCCTCGCACGGAACCGATACACACGCAAGGCATACAACTATTTCCGAGGCAGCAGCGTCAATGGTGGGTAAGCGCGGCACTCACACGCTGCCCCCAGGGGCAGTCGCCGCGCGTTTTGACAACCGAGTCTCTCTCCGCGCGGGCGTCCGCGCGTGGCCATGAGCCACCGCCGGCCGCCCCACGCCCGCGCCTTCTTTTGGGCTCGACACGCCCCGCACCCGATCGCCACTCACGCCCTGCGCTCGAACCGGTCTGGGAAACAGGGCTGCGCGGCAATTCTGCCGTGCGACACCATCGGCCTCATCGAATCAATCAGTTGCAGGGCAATATGTCGCAAATTGCGAGGCATCCGCGATCGAGGCCGAAGGGCAGGGTTCCGCCTGCTTGCCCTGCATCGCTCCGAACGGAGCGAAGCAGGGCGGTCCCGCCCCGCTGCCGGCAAGCAATCTTCGGCCACCTTGGCCTCGACCACGCCGCCGGACACCTCCACCCCGCAGCCGCCCACCCGCACTCGAAATGCCCTTGCGAGCTTCCCTCGTAACCGCCTGAACAGCAAGTACTTAAAGTGTCTACGGGACAGTCCGGTCGCCCCGCCGTTCCAATTCCAGCAATACGCGGGGGCCGCGCCGTTGGCACTGCGGGCCAAGTCGGCGCGGAGTGACCGCGAAATTCCGAAGGGCGGTCCGCCCCCGGGGATCGAAGCGGCGCGGGCCCGGCAGGGCTGGGGTCCCAGGGACCCAGCCCTGCCGAGCG
>Ga0134126_10006482_pt1 | contig 14672 bp, 8 predicted proteins | sample KB31752_FD_96881 | JGI IMG/M metagenome (GOLD analysis project Ga0134126, IMG submission 96881) | Terrestrial soil microbial communities with excess Nitrogen fertilizer from Kellogg Biological Station, Michigan, USA - KB3-175-2 | ecosystem: Environmental > Terrestrial > Soil > Unclassified ... | reverse complement strand
TGAAAAAGGTCACCATCGACGGTGTTCCGGGCCTGATCGCTTCCGGCTTTTACCCCAACTAGCCGCTATCGCGGGCGCCCTCCTCACCGGGAGGGCGCTGAGCCGCATGTCGCGTTGTGGCACCAAGCTGCCCAAACGAGCGCCGAGAACCGAGTCCGCTCTGCGCGGGTGATTCAGACATCGGTCCGCTCGGCTGTAGCAGAAAGGTCGTTGAGGTCGATGCAACTTGCATCCGAACGTTATGTCGGGATTTTCCAAGCGGACCGCCGACACGTGCGAGCGGGAAGCTTAAGTGCTCACGAACGGCGGTCGCGAAGAGAAAACTGGCGAGAACCCGGCCACGGTCACGGAGAAGCGCACGCGGTTGATCGTGCAGACGCCGCAGCGCGACTGGGTCGCAGAGACCAACGCTCCTCTGAGCGGATCATGTCGTGGGCTGCCGCGAGGCGCAGAGGCTGGGAACTGCGACAGGCAATTTGACGGAGTGTTGACGAACGAGGGACCACCCTCGGCTGTCTGCGGGCGCTCAGCTTTAGCGCGAACGAGCAATGCGCGTTACTGCACACTCACGGGCATTGATCGTTCCGGCTTCCTTGCGTTCGTGGTCGCGCTGCTCGTCGTTGCGCTTATCCTCCCGATCCAAACGGACGCGAAAAACCGATGCTGCGGACAGAGGCATTCAAGCCCACGACGTAAACCCGCTAGCCGCTTTGGGCCCCGTTCCTCCCCCTGCTGCGGTGCCGCCGGCGGCAAACAAAGTGCAGGCGGCCTCACGCGGTTCCTGCGGCGTAAGGTTTTCGGTGCCGATTTGAAGCTGTTGCTCGGGTAGGCACCATTGGTCGCGACCTGTCGCGACGAACAGAATCATTTTTACGCTTCAACGTGGCATCTTAGACGCTCGGAACTGAAATTCAGCGGGCAATGTTTTGTTGCTGTTATTCGATAGGAGGAAGCTATGGGCCGGGGAATTCTACTTTGGATGCTGGGCGTGCCTATCCCGATCATCATTCTGCTTGCCCTCATCTGGCACTGAGCGCGCCGGGAAATTGATATGAATAGACCTCTCAACGCGCGCGGCGCGCAGGACGCGCAGGAATTCCGTACGATCGAGGCGGCGAGTTCCGCCGTGTCGTGGGCTGCGATCATCGCTGGCGCCTTTGTTGCCGCCTCCGCTTCGCTCATCTTGCTGGCACTCGGGTCCGGCTTGGGTCTGGCGTCGGTGTCGCCGTGGCACAACAGCGGCCCGTCAGCGACCACCTTTACGGTCATGACCGGGGTCTGGCTGATTATCGTGCAGTGGCTCGCCTCGGGGATGGGCGGCTACCTCACCGGACGCCTGCGCACGAAATGGGTGGGTACGCACACGCATGAAGTATTCTTCCGAGACACCGCCCATGGTTTCCTGACCTGGGCAGTGGCGACACTGATCAGCGCCGTCGTTCTCGCCTCCGCGGCATCCACCGTGATTGGCGGCGGGTCTCGTGCGGCTGCGACGGTTACTGCGGGAGCGGTACAAGGTGCCGCGAATTCGGCCCAATCGGGCACGCCCCCCCTTAACGCCTATGAGGCCGATACCCTGCTCCGGTCCAATCGGCCCGACGGCAATTCTTCTATGTCTGAAACGCGCGCTGAGGCGACACGCATCTTGGCGCAGGGCTTGGCAACCGGTGACGTTCCGGCCGCTGATCGTGATTACCTTGCAGAGCTGGTCGCGGCGCGGACGGGGCTCTCGCAGGCCGATGCGCAGAAGCGGGTGGATGACGTGATCGCGCGCGTAAAGTCAGCCCAGGCGAAAGCAAGGGAAGCTGCTGACACGGCCCGCAAGGCCGGCTCGGCGTTCTCAATCTTCACTGCGCTTTCAATGGTGATCGGTGCTTTTATCGCCTGTGTAGCTTCGGCTTTGGGAGGTCAGCAGAGGGACGAACACGCATAGCGGATTGTTGGCGTTCGCCGACGCCAGGTTGAGACGGAGAACAGCCCGCCGATGGTACCGCTGGGGCGATAGTAGGCGGATTTCTGTTTAATCACCTCGGACAAGCTCCATCGGCATTTCGCATGTTGCGAGGCGGGAGCGGTATTGACCCATGCGCCGACGGCAAAGGCGTTAATCGCTTAGGGCGTTGGAGGACCCGCATGAGCGAGAAGATCGGCCGGAATGCCCCACACCTGGAACATGCGCGCGAGAAGTCGCCGGGCATGGACCGTGGGCAGCAGGCGAAGCGGCCGGAGCAGATCCCCATGCCCGGCTGGAAAGAGATCCTGCTGCGCGTCAAGGACCGGGTGAGGCGCGAGAACATCTCCATCATTGCCGCTGGGGTGGCTTTCTATGCCTTCCTGGCGATCCCTTCGGCGCTCACCGCTTTGGTCGCTCTCTATGGCCTCGCCTTCGACCCAGGCGACGTGCAGCGGCAGCTCGACAGCCTGAGCGGTGTCATGCCTGGGGCGGCGACGAATGTCATCGGGCAGCAGCTCGCGACGATCACCCAAAGTCCGCGCTCGACCCTTGGAGTCAGTTTCATCATCGCGCTCCTGGTGGCGCTCTGGGGCACGCGCTCCGGCATGTCGACAATGATCACGGCGTTGAATGTTGCCTATGACGAGGACGAGAAGCGCGCCTTCATCCGGTTCCAGGCGGCGACGCTCGCGCTGACAGCGGCCGCCGTCGTCTTTGGCGTCATTGCCCTTGCTCTCATCGCCGTGCTGCCGGCCATTCTCGGCTTGCTCCCCTTCGGCAATGCCGCCAAGACGCTCGCGGCGGTGCTGCGGTGGCCGATCCTTATCGGGATCGTCGTGGTTGGTCTCGCAGCCATCTATCGGTTTGCACCGAGCCGGAATGAGGCCAAGTGGCGTTGGGTGAGCTGGGGCGCTACGGTCGCGACGATTCTGTGGATCGCTGGCTCGGCCCTCTTCTCCATCTATGTCGGTCAGTTCGCCAGCTACAACAAGACCTATGGCTCATTTGGCGGCGTGGTGGTGCTGATGATGTGGCTCTATCTGAGCGCGTTCGCAGTCCTGCTTGGCGCCGAGTTGAACGCGGAGATGGAGCGCCAGACTGAACGAGACACGACCAGAGGCCCCGAGAAACCCATTGGCCGTCGCGGCGCGACGGTAGCGGACGAGAAGGTCTGGTCCGGCGGCGGTTCCGGACAATCGTGAAACCATTCGCCTGATGAAGGAGATCGACGGCGGCCGATCCGGCAAATGTGGTGGGTCGGACGAGGAGTTCGGTTTGTCCATTACCACCACCCCGACGCGCGCTAAGTCGATTCACGTTGGAGGCCCCGGCTCTATTAGCAGTGTTGCCAAGGATCGCGGGGCTTGGCCCGCCGACCACGGGAATATCGCCCCTTTCGGGGGCGCGTCCGGTCGCAGGGTGTGCCAAGCTGGGCAAGCCGGGGCTGAGGGAGCGACAGTGGAACAGCCGGCTTACGAATGCCCGAACTCAAAGTGCAAGAGCACGCGCTTGGTGCCGATTGGACGAGACCCGAAAAACAAGAATGGGCGGGGCGAGCAGCAGGTCATTTATCAATGCGAAGACTGCCGGTGGAAGGTAGGCGAGATATCGCTCGAGCGACGGCGACTAGCGAAATGATGGGGTGGGCTTCCCGGTAAGCGCTTGGCATCTGGCGAATCGCCTGATCGCCGAAACCGCGCCTAGAGCGCAATCTAGCGGAGGCCCGGAACAAGCGCCTCGCACAGGATCGCTGGAAACCGGGCACCGTGCCGGAGAAGAAGAAGGCCCCGCTCACTGGGAGGTAAGCGGGGCCTTGAGAGGGACTGCCCGGAGAGGGGTCGCCGGGCAATTCCAAGACTAAGTGTTTCGCCCTTACGGTTCTTGGTTGTCGGTTCAGCAGGTGGAAGGAAATCCGCTCCCGGCCGCTGGTCGCCGGGTAGACCGCGACGGGGCAGCGCATCCAAATGCGGCCGACAGACCGGAGACGGGCAAAGAGGCGCAACGGAGCGAGTTGCTCAAGGGATATGAGTTCGACAAGGGCCGCTATGTCATCGTCGACAAGGAGGAGCTGGACGAACTCAAGATCGAGTCATCGGAGGTGATCGACCTTGAGCGCTTCGTCAATGTGGACGAGATTGACCCAATCTACTTTGACTCACCCTACTACATTGGCGCCCGGGCAAGCTTGGCGACGAGACGTTTCGCGTCATCCACCAGGCGCTCCAGAACAAGAACATGGCGGGCTCGGAAGGCTGGTCCTATCCTCGCATGAGCACGGCGTTGCGCTCATGCCTTATGAGAAGGGCATTCTGCTCACCACGCTGCGTCCGAATGACGAAATCCGAGACGCTAAGTAGTATTTCGCAGAAAACGGCAGCGGGTCGGTGGATAAAGAAATGGTGCGGCTCGCTGAGCGCATCCTGGACCAGAAGGCCGGTAAATTCGACCCTGACCACAGTTCGCCGAGGATCGCTACCAGAAGGCGCTGCGGGAGCTGGTTGAGCTGAAGATCAGGGGAGAGAAGCCGGTCATACCCAAAGTGGCTCCGCGCCACAGCAACGTCGTCAATCTGAGGGACGCGCTGAAGCGAAGCCTGGAGAGCGACAGAGCAAGGGAGCCAGCGACCTCCAGGAAGCGCGCTTCCGCCCGCGCGCGCGAGCACGCCGATCTCGCTCATGCCGGGGAGAAGCCGCGGCACCGGCGGCGCTGATAAGATCGCCGTCAGCAGCGCGGCTCGCCCTTCATCGAGACACGCGCTGACACACAGGATCGGCGGCACCACGAACAAGGCCTGTTCCAATCCGCAGTGGGCCAGCTAGGCCGTAGTACCGGCGAACACCGCTTTCTTGATGCTGGCGTGCATCCCCCAGTTTCCGTCGACGACCTGCGTCACGCCAAAGTCGACGGCCACCGAGATCAACGAGATCGCCTCGTCCTCGCTGAGATTCTGCGCGTGCATGAGGAAATCGCGCATCTTCCGATAGGCGTCGCGCATTGCAAGGTCGACCGATGATCGCTTGAAGATCTCCTCCTGCGCGCTGGGGCCAAGCTGGGTAAGGTAATCTGGATAACTGAAGCCGTGGACCACCCACTGCTCGCGCGTTTCCAGCAATGGCCAATTGAGACGCGAGAGTATGGTGCCGTCGAGGTCGTTCTTCTTGTGGAGCAGTATTTGGAGCACGCCGGTCCACGAGGATTCGATCGCAGTGCCGCACAGTTCCGAATCCCCTTGCGCTGCGTGCGTATCACCGGCTGAGAGGAGAGCCCCCGGAACCGAGACCGGGTAATAGAGCGTCGCACCCTTGCCGACGCGCCAGTCATCCATGTTGCCGCCGGTGTAGGAGGGCGGGATCGAATTCACCATGTCGGCTTCTTTCGGGGCCAGACCGATAACCCCAAAATGGGGACGAATCGGCACGCGGACATTCTTGAGGATGCCGTGATTCTCGTGCACCCCCTTGTGGTCAACGACAACGCCGGGATAGTCGTAGATCTTGTGGACCACACCATTGGGATCGGTGACCGGAACCCAGCGGTAGTTGTAGACCGGGCGCGCCCAATCCCGGTTGCCGGCGGCGTCGAGCTCATAGATGGTGATGACCTCGCGGGGCTTCGGCTCCTCGACGAGGTCGTGATACTGATAGCCCCACCACGCAGCAATGTTTGTTCCAAAGGCCCTTCCTTTGTGCTCCGGATTGGCGCAAGGGCGCACATACATATCGAGGATGCGCACTTCGAGAATGTCGCCTGGCTCGGCGCCTGCGACGGCGATCGGCCCGGTAAGGACGTGGACCCCGGCGCCGCCGCCAGCGCCGTTCTTCGCGTCCATGGGACCGGCGCCGCGCCGGTTTACGTTCTTTTTGTCTTTGGTCCAGTAATAGACGCTTTCGGCGCCCGGATCGCCCTTGATCATCCGGTCGAAATCGTCTGACGCCTGATGCGTCAGGCACTCGACGGTGACGTAATCTCCGGGCTGGATTTCGATGAGCGGCTTCAGCCCTTTGCTGAAATATCCCCAGTGGACGGTCTTGTCCGATGCGGGGAGATACCAGTGGCTCGACTTTCCAGGCATTCCTGGCTCGCCGCCAGCCGGGACGATCCGAGGCATGAGCTCTCGCTCATTTGCCGCGGCTAAGCGGGGTAGCATAACTCCTGAAGCTGCGACCGACGCGCCAGACAGGGCGGCCCCTTTCAAAAACCGCCGACGAGTTTCGCTTACCATTTTTTCGCCGATCATTGCCTACCTCCCGGGTCGCGTTTGTTGCTTGAGCATTTCCGATCCGAGAAGCGTACTCGCGGCATTTCAATAGCGTCAAAGATAAAGGATCTGGCTACTTACACGTCAAAAATGCTGCAAGCATCTCAACTTTCGAGAAATTAGCAGAAGCCGCGATCTCCCCCTCACAAGGCGGCCTTCCTCAAGCGGCCGGCGAGCCGCACGTCGGAATCGTGCCATTTCCGTCCCGGCGCCTTCACGGCGGACAAACGCCGTCACGCGATCGCGTCAGACCCGTGTCAGGGCCCCGCACCGCGATGTCGATCCGGGACCGCCTCGCCCTAGCTCGTGGTCGCGACCTATTCCGACAGTAGCAGCGTCACGGGGAAGCCCTTGAGCAGCGCCTCGACCGGCACCGGGGTGCCCGAGCATGCCACCACCTCGGCCCGGGACAGGTCGCGATAGCGGCCCGGCGGGAGGGCTATCTCGGTCCCCAACCACGTTGTCTCCGATGCGCGTGCGGCGAGCGTCGCCACAAAGCGCGGCACCAGGACGACCGCGCGCTGATCGCCGTGACGACGGGCGAAGGCGCAAAGGTGGTCCGCTGCCGGTCCGGCGGCGGCGAGCGGCACGTACTCGCCCGTCGCGAACAGTGCCGCGCAGCGGTTCCTGAGGTGCAGCACGGTACGGATCAGGAAGAGCTTCTCGCGGCCGTCGCGCCAATGCTCCGCGAGTTCGGCGAGAGCGCTGCGGCGGCGCTCGGGCGTGTAGTCATCGCCGAATATCTGGCTCAGGGCCCCGAGCATGCGTGTGCGGACGGCGTAGTCGACTGGCCGGCGGTTGTCGGGGTCGACGAGGCTCAGGTCCCAGAGCTCGCTGCCGCGGTAGGTGTCGGGCATGCCGGGGATCGTCAGCTTGAGCAGCGTCTGTCCCAAGCTATTGATGGCGCCCCAGCGGGCGACGCGATCGACGAAGGCGGCGAACTCGCGGGGGAACGGATTGGTCGAGGAAACCTCGAGCGTGCGCCGCACGAACTGCGACAACGCCCTCTCGTAGCCCTCGTCGGGATTGCCCCAGCTCGAGCGCTCCTTGCCCTCTCGCACGGCCTTCTGCATGAAGGCGTCGACCCGCTCGGCGAAGGCGCTCATGCCCGCGGCGTCGCCGGGATCGACATCGAGCGGCCAGCTGCCGAGGAGCGTCTGGTAGTAGAGGTACTCGTGGTTCGGCTCGGGCATCGGCCCGATCCCTTCGCCGCCTTCCGTCCGGCGCGACCGGTTGAGCCGCGACTAGGCCAGCACGAGCCTCGCCCATTCGGTCGGGATCTCGCTCAGCACGTTGATCCGCGCCCGCGCATCCTCGCCGCGCTTCGTGTCGTGGGTCGAGCATGCCAGCATGTCGACCGGCCAGTGCGCGAGCCGCTCGCGGTTCGCCGCGTGGAAGGCGGCAAGGCTCACGCCGAAACGCCGCGGATCGCCACCCACTTCGTTGAGCGACAGCAGCCGGAAGTACCGATAGAAAGCCGTGTCCTCCATGCCTTTGGCCATCACCGGGCCGGAGACCTGCTGCGCCCGCATCGCCACGCGGAAGACATCGTCGGGCTTGTAGCCGGCATCGCGCGCGAGATCGCCCGTGAGCACCGTGCGCAGGAAATCGAACACGCTGGTGTCCGCCGCCGCGGACGCCTTCTTCGCGCGCGCGACTGCCCAGTCGATGTAGCGCCGGTCTTGCGCCGAGGCGTCGGCCTCGGGCGTCACGTAGGTGCGGTAGACAGGGAAGTAGGCGAAGATCTCCTCGATCGCGTCGCGGATGCCGCGCAGCGTGAAGTCGCGCGTCGGCAGCCAGCCGGAGGACAGCCGATGCAGCTCGTTCGCGAGCACGTTCATCTCGCTCGCCAGGTTGACCTGCATGATCCGCTTCTTGCTTGCGTAGAGCACCTCGTCGAAGCTCTGGGTGCGCCCCGTGTAGCGGCGATAGAAACGGTCGAGACGCGCCTCGCCGGCAGGATCGACGAAGACGCCGTTGACGAGGTTCAAAGTGTCGTAGCCGCTGCTGCCGGCGATGGGCCAGTCCTGCGGCAGCGCCTCATGTGGCGCGAGGATCTTCTCGACGACGACATAGGCCGGCCGGCCGGGGCGTCCGGCCCGCGCCTGGACGCGCTCCAGGTACTGGCGCGGATCGAACAGTCCGTCGATGTGGTCGATGCGCAACCCCTGCACCTTGCCGTCCTCGACCAGTCGAAAGACGAGGCGGTGCGTCTCCTCGAAGAGTTCGCGCAGCTCGACGCGCACGCCCGCCAAGTCGTTGATGTTGAAGAAGCGGCGGTAGTTGATCTCGTCGGCGGCCACGCGCCAGTAGGCGGGGCGGTAACTCTGCGCCTCGAGGAGCGCATGAAGGCCGAGCCAGCTGTCGAGGTTCCCAATGCTGCCATGGAGACGCGACGCTGCCTCGGCTAGGCGCATTGCGACTTCCGGCTCGCGGCAAGCGAGGTAGGCGAGCGCGCGCTTCAGCGCGGCACCCCGTGCGTGGACGTCGGCGCTCTTGTCCGTCTTGAGCGCGCGGAACCCGTCGATGAGGTGCCGCAGGCTCTCGGGAACGCGAGCGCCGATCCCCTCGAAGATCCGCTCGTAGTCGCGCGGATCGATCGGCAGGCGGTGGTCGTAGTACCACGCGCTGAATGCCCCCACCTCGGGATCGAAGGCGAGCTTGAACTCGCCGTCCGCGAGCACCTTGCCGTACTGGTCGCCCAGCACCGGCACCAGCACCTTGCCGCGCAGGCCGCGCCGGTTCGTCTTCCAGTCGATGTCGAAGAAGGGCGCATAGGGCGAGTCCTCGCCCCATTCGAGGACGTCGAGCCACCACGCGTTGTCCTTGCCGCCGACGCCCATATGGTTCGGCACGATGTCGAGGACGAGACCGAGGCCGCGCGCGTGAAGCGCTGCGACCAGCGCGGCGAATTCTTCCGGCGAGCCGACCTCCGGATTGAGCCGGTTGTGGTCGACGATGTCGTAGCCGTGCGTCGAGCCTGGCCGCGACGAGCGGGCGCGTGCCGGCTAGGGTCCGTTCCTTGGCGGCGAACCAGCGCTGATGCGGCAGGAAGCGGCGCAACGCTTCCTCGCTCGGCAATGTCAGGCAGCCGGGATCGCCTGCGCTCTTCGATGCTGCGTTGGCTAGTGGGCTGCTATTCGGCATTCTGTACGGCTGCGGACGGAAGATGAGCGTGCGGAGAAACATCAGCCGCAACCTTCATATGCCCAAGGCAACCAGCGGTCGCCTGCGAGGTGCCCGATCGTCGGCATGGGTTACCACGCCGCAATCATGAGGCCGGCTCGGGCTCCTTTGCCTCAGCCCCGGCCGCGGCCGGTTCCTCGTCGCACGGCTTCCGGCCCGCCCTCGCCATCGGGACGGGCGCCGGCCGCTCGGCCAGCGCGCGCAGCGCCGCCTCGGCGCGGCGGATGATGCCCTTGGGCGTCGCCGGGCGGAGGGCGAAGAGCAGGAGCGAGCGTCCCGTCACCGCGTAGTCCTGGCCGAACTCGAACGGCTTGATCTCCTCCTGGTCGGGCAGGTTGGTGTCGATCAGGGGTTCCCACCGCGCCCCGCCCGTCACCTCCGGCAGGCGGAAGTTGACGACGTCGTGATAGCTGTTCATGACGAGGAGGAGCGTCGCGTCGCCCGCCGGCCGCCGGATACCTGTCGCTTGGGCGCGGCCGTCGAGGATCACGCCCATGCAGCGCGCCAAGTTGTCCTGCCAGTGCTCGGCCGTCATCTCCGTCCCGCCCGGCGTGAGCCAGGTCGAGTCCTTGACGCCCAGCTCCTCGTTGAAGGTGGCGGTGAAGAAGCGGCCGCGGCGCAGCACCGGGAAGGTCTGGCGGATCGAGATGAGCCGGCGCACGAAGTCGATGAGCGCGCGGCCGTCGTCGCCGATGCCCTCCCAGTCGTACCAGTTGGTCTCGTTGTCCTGGCAATAGGCGTTGTTGTTGCCGCCTTGCGTTCGGCCGAACTCGTTGCCGGCGAGTAGCATCGGCGTGCCTTGCGCCAAGAGCAGCGTCGCCAGCATGTTGCGCTTCTGGCGCTCGCGCAGCGCGCGGATCTCCGGGTCGTCCGTCGGTCCCTCGGCGCGGTGGTTCCAGGAGCGGTTGTCGGCATGGCCGTCGCGGTTCTCCTCGCCGTTCGCCTCATTGTGCTTGTCGTTGTAGGAGACGAGGTCGTTGAGCGTGAAGCCGTCATGCGCGGTGATGAAGTTGACGCTCGCCCAGGGCTTGCGGCCGCGCCGGTTGAAGACGTCGCCCGAGGCGGTGAGGCGGGTCGCGAGGTCGGGCAGCTTGCCCTCGTTGCCCTTCCAGTAGGCGCGCACCGTGTCGCGGAATTTGTCGTTCCACTCCGCCCAGCCCGGCGGGCAATCCCACGACTCGGCGATGAGCTTGACGCGCGACAGCACCGGATCCTGCCGGCAGCTGTCGAGGAACCCGCCGCCCTCGTCGAAGCCGTAGGGCTCGCGGCCGAGGATGGTGGCGAGGTCGAAGCGGAACCCGTCGACGCGCATCTCGGCCGCCCAGTAGCGCAGGCTGTCATTGACCATCTGCAGAACGCGCGGATGGCTGATCTGCAGCGTGTTGCCCGTGCCGGTCTCGTTGATGTAGTAGCGCTTCTCGTCCGGCATGAGGCGGTAGTAGGACGCGTTGTCGATACCCTTGAAGGAGAGCGTGGGCCCGCGCTCGTTGCCTTCGGCCGTGTGGTTGTAGACGACGTCGAGGATCACCTCGAGCCCGGCGTCGTGCAGGTGCGCGACCATCTCCTTGAACTCGTTCGCGAACGGCGTCGCCATGTATCGGGGGTCGGGCGCGAAGAAGCCGATCGTGTTGTAGCCCCAATAGTTCTTGAGCCCCTTGTCGAGGAGATAGGCGTCGTCGACGAAGGCATGGATCGGCAGCAGCTCGACCGCGGTCACCCCGAGGCTCTTCAGGTAGTCGACGATCGCTTTGTGGGCGACGCCGCTCACGGTGCCGCGCAGGTCGGGCGGGATGGCGGGGTGGTGCTCAGTGATGCCCTTGACGTGCGTTTCGTATATGACAGTGCGGTCCCACGCGATCGTCGGCGAGCGATCACGGCCCCAGGTGAAGGCCGGATCGATGACCCGGCACTTCGGCATGTAGGGCGCGCTGTCGCGATCGTCGAAGGAGAGGTCGTCGTCCGGCGAGCCGATCGTGTAGCCGAAGACCGCGTGGTCCCATCTGAGGCGGCCGACGAGGGTCTTGGCGTAGGGATCGAGCAGCAGCTTGTTCGGGTTGAAGCGATGGCCCTCCTCGGGCGCGTCGGGACCGTGAACGCGGTACCCGTAGACCGTCCCGGGCCGCGCGTCGGGCAGGTGGCCGTGCCAGACCTCGTCGGTGAACTCCGGCAGCTCGATGCGCTCGAGCTCGCGCTTGCCGTCGCTGTCGAAGAGGCACAGCTCGACCTTGGTCGCATTGGCGGAGAAGAGCGCGAAGTTGACGCCGAGGCCGTCCCAGGTGGCGCCCAGCGGAAAGGGCAGCCCCTCGCGGATGGACGACCGCTGCATGACGACGGGAGCGCCGGTTCCGCGACCGCCGCCGACGTGGTCGGACGACATGCTGCACCTCGGTGGGTATGAGACGAGTCGGGGCCCGAAGGCAAGAACAGTCGTGAAACGACGCGCAGTGCTGTCTGTTCCTCGCTCACGCGTTGGTTGAGGCTGCCAGCGGGTGCTGTCGGGACCTTGCCGTGGCGACCACATAGGGAATGCGGTTGCCGGGCCAATCGCCAATTTCAGCGCGGTAAGCTGCTGCACGGCGAGCGTAGCCGGCAAGCTGAATGGCGCCGCCTGCACGCCGACCCTGAGGCGATCGGCAAAAATATGCGCGACCTAGAAAGAAACAGCCGCGGTTGAAGCCGGAGTGGGCGGTGGCTGGATGGTGTATCCGAGTACCGCGAGTTGGCTGACGAGGCGCATGGCGGTGGCCTTGTGGTTGCGGCGGGCGAAGTGTGCGGCGCCGAGATCGTGATAGAAGGTGCCGTTGCGCAGCATGTGGTAGGCGGCGTTGAGGATCGAGGCTGCGACGGCGCAGATGGCCTTCTTCGCACCGCGGCGCTGGCGTAGGCGACGGAACTGAGCCTGAAGGTAGCTGTCCTTCTTACGGCTTGCCGCCCAGGCGCATTGAACGAGGGTGGTCTTGAGCCAGGGCGCGCCCTTGCGCAGCCGGGTCGATCGGCGCTTGCCGGCGCTCTCGTCATTGCGCGGACACATGCCCGCCCAGGAGAGCAGGTGGCCGGCGGTCGGAAAGCGGCTCATGTCGAGGCCGATCTCAGAGACGATGACCTGCGCGGTGAGCGCACTGACGCCGGGGATCGAGCTCAGCAATCGGATGGCGGTGCGAAAGGGCTCGATGTCCTTCGCAACCTCCCGGTCGATCTCGCCGATGGCCGCGTCGAGCGCATCGAATTGACCCAAGTGCAGCCGCAGCAGGAAGCGGTGGTGCTCGCCGACCCGTCCACGCAGCGCCTCGCACAGCTTCTCCGGCGGGCTCTTGACCCGATGATGGGCGAGCGCGGCGAGGACCTGCGGGTCGCTCTCGCCGGAGATCAGCGCCTCGATGATCGACCGGCCGCTCACCCCCATCACGTCGCTCAGGACTGAAGCGAGCTTGGCTCAGGACTGAAGCGAGCTTGATGTTGGCGTCCTCCAGCGTCTTCTGCATCCGCTGAACATGGCCGGCCTGCTCGCGGACCAGCTGCTTGCGCGTGCGCAAGAGGGCGCGCAGCCGCTGCGTCGGTGGCTCCGGCACGAAACTCGCGCGGATCAGGCCATGGGCCAGCAGCTCGGCCAGCCAGACCGCGTCGGCCACGTCGGTCTTGCGGCCGGGCACGTTCTTGACGTGTGCTGCGTTGGCAAGGATCAGCTCGACCTCGCCGTCCGCCAGAATGTGCCATACCGGCTTCCAATACACGCCGGTCGCCTCCATCGCGACATGCGTGCAGCCCGCCTCCGCCAGCCATGTCGACAGCTCGAACAGGCTGGCCGTCGTCGTTCCGAAGCTGCGAACCGTCGTCGACGCCTTGCCGCCAGCCGCAAGGCGCACGCAGGCCACCACCGTGTCCTTGTGCACGTCCAGACCGGCGCAGCGCGAATAGAGTACTTCCATCCTCCCCTCCTCCTGCCGCCAGCGTGGGACTCCGAAAGGAGAATTCTAGAAATCGCGCTCCCGGCAAAATCCGCCATGGCGCAGTCCGGGGTGCTCAAGGGATCCCGGGTTCAACTCACACTCAGGCTCGTAGCACCAAGACGACGACCAACCTCGATGCCGGCGACCCGCCATCTTACCAAACGTTTCATGCGCCGGGGTCCCCCCTAGTCGGTGACAACTCACACCGCCCAACCAATGGCCGATCGCCGCTGGCGCACAGCACGGTTGCGCCACAGCCTTGCGGGGCACGTCAGGAGGTGCTGGTCCGGGGAAACGCGGTACGCCGCTCGAGCAAGACGACGGTCGAGTATCCGAACGCGGTGAGCCTTCATCGTCGCGAGCGCTCGTCGGGTGCCTTCGACCGGACGCTGACCATGCCTGTCGAGATCGACCCCGACCGCGTCGAAGCGGAGTGCCGCGACGGCATCCTGGCGCTGTTCCTTGCTCGAGCGGAGCGCGACAAGCCGAAGTCGATCGATCGAGCAGCAAGGGCAAGGCATGCCGGAGTTCGGCATGCCCATCCCTCATATGCACAACCAGCAATACACTTGGCCCCGGTGAGCGCGATCGTTCATACTAGCGCTCCGGTTTCCTGCGACTGCGGGATGGAGCCAGGCAAGCGGGCAGCGGAGAGCCAGCTGCGATCTTGCCGGTCTTAGCTGATTGAGCTCCGCGTTCACTGTGCCATCCGCGATTGCGGAGGTAAAAGTGGCCGAGCGGGCGAAGCTGACCCGATACTTGTCCGAACGCGGTGAGGAATGCCTCCAAAGCGATGTCGCCCAAGCGGTCGGCATCAGGTTTGGTTCGATCGGCTCGGTCATTCATGACAATCAACCTACGCGTCGGTAATTGTCCCTCTGGCAGGCCGGGCGCTTTCCAACCGCCCAGTGTTAGCAGCGAGCGCCTCTGCGCACCGTCTCAAATTGGAGACATCGGAGGAGCGTTACATGGCACAAGATGCGCATGCCTACTCAGAGCCGAAGGCCGCGACGAGGTCGCAGGACGAAAATCAGGAGCCTTCGCCGCACGGCAATGCGCGCAGCACGATCTTCCTTGGAATCCTCTGCCTGATCGCCGCGCTCGTCTGCCTTTATCTCGCGCGCGACATAGTTTTGCCCGTCGTGCTAGCGATCGTGCTGCAGCTCTTCCTCCAACCTTTCGTGCGCCGTCTCCAGCACTGGCATGTGCCTAAGCCGCTTGGCGCGCTGCTGGCCGTCATTCTCCTCCTCGGAGTCTTTGTCGGTCTAGGCACTCTGCTGACAACCCCGGCGGCCAACTGGGCTGCGACCATGTCCTCGCACTGGAG
>Ga0134126_10006481_pt1 | contig 14672 bp, 9 predicted proteins | sample KB31752_FD_96881 | JGI IMG/M metagenome (GOLD analysis project Ga0134126, IMG submission 96881) | Terrestrial soil microbial communities with excess Nitrogen fertilizer from Kellogg Biological Station, Michigan, USA - KB3-175-2 | ecosystem: Environmental > Terrestrial > Soil > Unclassified ... | reverse complement strand
GGGTGTGAAGTCGGGACGGATATAGTCGTTGTAGTCGGTGACGATGCTGACTCCGCCGGGGCTTCGCAGCACGAAACTGGCATGGCCGAGAAAGGTAAGATCGAGCGTGCCGGGCGCGGTCGCAGCCGCCAGTTCCAGCGTCGCCGGGCGGGACGCGACCGCCGGCGAACAGCCCGCGGCCAGGGCAGGCGCGGCGCGCGCCACGAGAACGATCAGGGCGAGCAGCCGGACGGTCTTAGCGGCCGCCTTCATCGACCAGCCTGGCATGGCCGTGCAGCCGTCGGGCCAGATTGGCGACGATATCGGAGACGGCGCCGGCGCGCGCCAGCGGCAGCCTTCCTCCCAGCAAGGTAAAATCGCCGCCGCGCTCGCCATGCGACGCCGATTTGACGATGGTGTAGAGCGCGCCTTCGTTGCTGTTGCGAAACACCGCGAACGACGCCTTGCCGTCCTGAAGCCCGATGGCATAGTCGCGCCACTGGCCGCGCATGACCTGACGGCTGTACAGGGACAGAAGCTGATTAAGCTCGCTCCGGCTAAAAAAGGTCGGCCGGGCCTTACGTCTGGCGTCGCTGAGGCGGACGATTCCTGCCATCGGATGCATGGTTTCCCGGCTCCCTTGCCCCCGTTTGATCCGAGTTTAAGTCTGCCGGGGGTGCGGCGGCAAGGCGTCCTCGGGCGCCGCAAGTTTATCTCGCTCCGGCGCAAACTCTATGGTAGCCAACGGCTTGCGGCGCGGACTTCGCGGAGTATCGAGTGAGCGACATCTTTAAGGAAATCGACGAGGAGCTAAGGCGCGAGAATTTCGCTAAGCTGTGGGCGCGCTATGGCTATTACGTCGTCGGTTTCGTCGTCGCCATCGCTATTATCGCGGGCGTCGCGGTGACGTGGCGCCAGTACCAGGCGCGCCAACGCGCCGATGAGGGCGAACGCTATCAGGTCGCCCTCGACCTTATGCACCAGAATAAGCTCAAGGAAGCCACCAACGCCTTCGCCACGCTGGCACAGAGCGGCGCGCAGCGCGCGGTGCTGGCGCGGTTCGAGGAAGCCGCGATCATGGTGCGCGCCGGCGATCTCGCGGGCGCGAATGCGCGCTATGAAGCGATCGCGGCCGACGCCTCGGTCGACCCGCAATTCCGCGACCTCGCCGTGATCCTCGGCGCGCAATACGGGCTGGCGAAGTCCGACCCGAAACAGATCGTTCAGCGGCTTCAGCCGCTGGTCGACGGCGCGGGGCCGTGGCGGCCGAGCGCGCTCGAATTGACGGCGCTGGCCCAGCTCAAGGCCGGTGACCGGAAAGCCGCTCATACCGCGTACCAGCGTCTCGCCGACGATCTCTCGGCGCCGCAAGGCATGCGCACCCGCGCCGCGGAAATGGTGGCGGCGCTGGCAACATCGCCATAACCCCGTCCGGAGGTCGTCGGCTGTGAAGCGAAGCGCGGTTCTTTTGCTGATATTGCTCGCGTCGGCTTTGTCCGGCTGCAACGGCGGTATATCCGATACGATGGGCGATTGGACGGATTCGATTTTCGGACGGGCGGACAAGACGCCATTGCCCGGAAAGCGCATCGACGTGCTGTCCACCGGCAAGGAAGTCGAGCCCGATCCCGCGCTCAAGAATCAGGTAGTGAAGCTGCCGCGGCCCGCGCCCAATAGCGAGTGGCCGGATTCGGGCGGGTTCCCGGATCACGCGATGCAGCATCTCGTGCTGTCGGGCCGTTTGCAGGAAATCTGGAGCACCGATGTCGGCGAAGGCGCGTCGCGCTATACGCGCATAACTGCTCAACCCGTGGTCGCCAACGGCAAGATTTTCGGCCTCGACGGTGAAGACGTCGTGTTCGCGCTCGATGCCCGCAATGGCAACCGCGTGTGGCGCGCCCACACCAAGCCGAACGAGGACGCCGACGACGCTTTCGGCGGCGGCGTCGCGTTTTTTAACAATCGCCTCTTTGTCACGACCGGCTACGGCTTCGTCTATGCGTTCGACGCCAACACCGGAAGGATGATCTGGAAACACGCCACCGAGATTCCGTTCCACGGTCCGCCGACCGTGATCGACAGCCGCGTGCTGGCGGTGAACGTTAACAACCAGCTCATCGCGCTCGACGCCGCCGACGGCCATCAGATCTGGACGCATACCGGCCTGCCGGAAGGCGCGGACATTCTCGGGACGCCGGCGCCGGCGGTGCAGGGCGATACCGTGGTGGTCGCCTATTCGTCGGGCGAGCTTTACGCGCTTCGGCTCGAGAACGGCCATGCCGAGTGGACCGACAATCTCGCCACCTCGCAGGCAATGGGCGCGCTCAGCTCGCTCGCGGATATTCACGGCCGTCCGGTGATCGACCGCGGCCGCGTCTTTGCCGTGAGTCATAGCGGCCGCATGGTCGCCATCGACCTGCGCACCGGCGACCGCGTCTGGGAACAGGATATCGGCGGCACGCAAGGCCCCTGGGTCGCGGGCGATTATGTCTACGTCCTCAGCAACGACGTTACGCTGCTGTGCATGACATGGAAGGACGGGCGGGTGCGCTGGAGCACGCCGCTGCCCAGATTCGAGCACCCGGAAAAGAAACGCGACCCAATCAAATGGGTCGGCCCGATCCTGGCCGGCGACCGGCTGATCGTGATCTCGTCGACCGGCGTGGCGTTCTCCGTCTCGCCCTATACCGGCAAGCCCATCGGCACCACCGACTTTCCCGACGGCGTGTTCGTCGATCCGGTGGTCGCGAACAACACGCTTTACGTTCTCACCGACAATGCGCGTCTGATCGCGCTTCAGTGACACGATGCCGCCATGCCGTTCACCGTCGCCATTGTCGGCCGGCCCAACGTCGGTAAATCGACGTTATTCAACCGGCTGATCGGCCGCGCGCTCGCGCTGGTCGATGACGTGCCGGGCTCGACCCGCGACCGGCGCGAAGGCGACGCAAAACTCGGCGATCTCACCTTCCGCGTCATCGACACGGCCGGACTCGACGCCGCCGAGCCGGGAACGGTCGAAGAAAAGATGCAACATCAGACCGCGCTCGCGCTCGAGAGCGCCGACGCGATCCTGTTCCTGATCGACGCGCGGGCGGGCGTGACGCCGCTCGACCGACATTTCGCCGACCGGCTGCGCCGCGCGCGGCAACCGGTGATCCTGGTCGCCAACAAGGCCGAGAACATTCGCGGGGCCGCCGAGGCGGGGGAGGCGTTCGTGCTCGGTCTCGGCGAGCCGGTGTTGATTTCCGCCGAGCATGGCGAAGGCATGGCGGAATTGTTCGACGCGCTGGCGCCGCTTGCCGCGAAATCCGGCGGCGACGACGAGACGGCGTCGGCGGACGCGCCGCTGCGTCTGGCGATTGTCGGACGGCCGAATGTCGGCAAGTCCACGCTGATCAACACCCTCCTGGGCGGCGAGCGGCTGGTGACGGGGCCGCAACCGGGCATCACCCGCGACGCCATCGCGATCCGCTGGCAATGGCGCGGCCATCCGGTGCGGCTGGTCGATACCGCCGGGATGCGGCGCAAGAGCCGGATCGACGCGCGGATCGAACAACTATCCGTCGCCGAGACGCTGAATGCGATCCGCTTCGCCGAAATCGTCGTGCTGGTGATCGACGCGACCCAGCCGCTGGAGAAGCAGGACCTCACCATCGCCGAACTGGTCGAGCAGGAAGGGCGCGGCCTGGTATTGGCCGCGAGCAAATGGGACCTCGTCGACGACCGCCGCGTGACGCTCGACAAACTGCGCGAGCGGGTCGAGTTTTCGCTGCCCCAGCTCAAGGGGTTGCGCATCGTCACGCTGTCCGGACTTACCGGCGCGGGAACCGACAAGCTGATGCAGGCGGTGTGGACGACGCATGCCGCCTGGGGCAAGCGCATTTCGACGCCGGTGCTGAACCGCTGGCTCGCGGCGGTGCAGGAACGCCATCCGCCGCCCCTGGTCTCGGGGCGCCGCCTCAAGCTTCGTTACATTGCGCAAGCCAATATCCACCCGCCGACCTTCGCGCTGTTCGCGTCGAAGCCCGGCGAACTGCCGGATTCCTACCGGCGGTATCTCGTTAATTTGCTGCGCGAGAAGTTCGATCTCCCCGCGGTGCCGATCCGCATGATGCTGCGCAAGGGCGACAACCCTTACGCCGGGAAAGACTAAAGCCGCTCGACGATCGTGACGTTGGCGAGCCCGCCGCCTTCGCACATGGTCTGAAGACCCCAGCGCTTGCCGCGATCCTTGAGGGCATGGATCAGCGTGGTCATCAGCTTCGCGCCGGTGCCGCCGAGCGGGTGGCCGAGGGCGATGGCGCCGCCATGCACATTGAGCTTCGCCGGGTCGGCGCCGGTGTGGCGCAGCCAGGCGATCGGCACGGGCGCGAACGCCTCGTTGACCTCATAAAGGTCGATGTCGCCGATCTTCATGCCGGTTTTCTTGAGGGCGCGGTCGGTCGCGAACAGCGGTTCTTCGAGCATGATGACCGGATCGCCGCCCGTCACCGTCATGTGATGGATGCGCGCCAGCGGCTCGGCGCCAAGCGCCTTGAGGCCGCGTTCGTTCGCGATCAGCAGCGCGGCGGCGCCGTCGCAGATCTGGCTCGACGTCGCCGCGGTGACGCGGCCGCCTTCCTTCAAAAGCTTCACGCCCTTGATGGCGTCGAGACTGGCATCGAAGCGGATGCCTTCGTCAACCGTATGTTTTTTCTTCGTCCCGTCGGGCAGGGTGACGTCGATCGGCAGGATTTCTTTGCCGAACTTGCCTTCCTTGGTCGCGGCCGCGGCTTTGCGATGGCTGCCATAGGCGTATTCGTCGAGCTGGTCCTTGGTGAGCTGGTGCTTCTCGGCCAGCATCTCGGCACCGGTGAACTGGCTGAACGAAATGCCGGGCCAGCGTTCTTCCTGGCGCGGCCCTTTGGCGGTGCCGTGATCCTTGAGCGCGACTGACGACAGGCCCATGGGCACCCGGGTCATGCACTCGACCCCGGCTGCGATCACGACGTCCATTGATCCCGCCATCACCGTTGCGGCCGCGAAATGCAGCGCCTGCTGCGACGAGCCGCATTGCCGGTCGACCGAGGTGCCCGGCACGGACAGCGGCAGTTTCGACGACATCACCGCGCCGCGCGCGATGTTGAGCGATTGCTCGCCGGCCTGGACGACGCAGCCCATGATGACGTCTTCGACCAGCGCCGGATCGGCGTCGGCCTTGTCCACCAGCCCGTTCAGGACTTCGCCGGCGAGATCGGCCGGATGCCAGCCCGATACTGCGCCGCCGCGCTTGCCGCCCGCCGTGCGGGAGGCCGCCACGATATATGCTTCACCCATCGGTGCTTCCTTTCAGGAATGGCTGTCGCCTCGCATGACGATGCCAGAAAGTGGCGCGCAGGCCCAGGGTTTCGATGGCCCCGCGATCCGTGGCCCGGGCTACCGCTAGATGATCCGGGAGCCGCGATCCCGCCAGTAACGATCGCGCAAATTTCGTTTCAGCAGCTTGCCGTTGGGGTGACGCGGCAACTCAGGGTCGAAATCGATCGAGCGCGGACATTTCACGTCGGCTAGCCGGGCGCGGCAATAGGCGATCAGCTCGGCCGCGAAAGCCGGCGTCGCCAGCGCCATGTCCACCGGCTGCACCACCGCTTTCACTTCCTCGCCGAATTCCGCGTTGGGCACGCCGAACACCGCGACATCGACGACGTTCGGATGCGCGGTCAGGACGTTCTCGGCTTCCTGTGGATAAACGTTCACGCCGCCCGAAATGATCATGTAGGCTTTGCGGTCAGTGAGATAGAGATAACCGGCCTCGTCGACATAGCCGACATCGCCGAGCGTCGACCAGCCTTCGGGACTGTAAGCCCCGCGCGTCTTTTCGGCGTCGTTGTGATATTCGAATTTCGGACCGCCGGCGAAATAGATCGTCCCTTCGGTTCCGGGCGGCTGCACCGCGCCGTCGTCGCCGACGATGCGCAGCTCGCCGAGCACGGCGCGTCCGACCGAACCGGGATGCGCGAGCCAATCCGGAGAGTCGATGATGACGAAACCATTGCCCTCGCTGCCCGCGTAATACTCGTGTAGAACCGGTCCCCACCATTCGATCATCTGCCGTTTGATCTCGATGGGACAAGGCGCGGCGGCATGAATTGCACAGCGATGCGACGACAGATCGTATTTGCGCCTGGTCGCATCGGGAAGGCGCAGCATGCGCACGAACATCGTCGGGACCCACTGACTGTGCGTGACGCGATACTGTTCGATAAGGCGAAGCGCCTGCTCGGGATCGAACTTGTCCATGACGATGACGGTGCCGCCCCATGCGAGCGTGTTGTTGGTGAAGACGAGCGGCGCGGCATGATAAAGCGGCGCGGGAGACAGATAGACGGTGTTCTGGTCGAACCCGTAAAACTTTCTGTAGAGCTGATAGCCCAGAACCGGCGCGTCGAACCGCTCGCCCGTCATCGGGCGCTTGATGCCCTTCGGCCGGCCGGTCGTGCCGGAGGAATAGAACATGATCGCGCCGCCGATCTGCTCGTCCGGCGGCTCCGCCGGAAATTGCGCGATCGCCGTTTCGAAAGATTCGAACCCCGCCATCGGGGCGTCGAGCATCAGGCGCCGCACGCCCGCGGGCAGGGTCAATTCCTGCAATACCGGCGCCATCGCCGGCGACGACACAAACAGCTTGGCGTCGCTGTTTTGAAGAATGTATTCGATCTCGCCCGCGGTCAGGCGGGTGCTGACCGGCGTGAAATAGAGGCCGGCGCGCTGCGCTGCCCAGTAAATTTCATGATAGGCGGTGCGGTTTTCCAGCATCACGGCGATGCGGTCGCCCGGCTCGAGGCCGAAGCCGCGAAACATCCGGGCGCCGCGCAGGGCGCGTTCATCCAATTCGCGATAGGTAACCGCCTCGCCGCTTCCCGCCATGATGATGGCTGGCTTGTCGGGCTGCGTCGCCGCGAAATGCGACGGATGATGCATCGTCCTCCCGCGGCCCGGCATTTTTCGCGGACCTTGTTCCTGCTAAATATATCGCAACGCCAGAAAGGGGGCGAGCATGGACGCATTGAGTTTCTTTCCCGCCGGGCTCTACAAGGGCAAGACGGTGTTCGTCACCGGCGGCGGCAGCGGCATCAATCTCGGCATCGCCAAGGGATTTGCCGCGCTCGGCGCCAATGTCGCGATATGCGGCCGAACGCAGGCCAAGCTCGATGGCGCGGCGAAGGAACTGGAAGCGCTGGGCGCTCGGGTTTCGGCAAAGGCCGCCGATGTGCGCAAACCCGACGAATTGAACGCCGCCCTGACGCAGTGCCGCGCCACGCTCGGCCCGGTCGATATTCTGGTCTGCGGCGCGGCCGGGAATTTCCTGGTGCCGGCCGAGAAACTGTCACCCAACGGCTTCAAGACCGTGATCGATATCGACCTGCTCGGGTCGTTCAACGCTTCGCGTCTTGCTTTCGATCAGCTCGCTCAGACCAAGGGCTCGATCGTCTATATCTCGGCGGGGATGGGCCACATGCCCTATGCCTTTCAGCTCCATGTCGGCGCGGCCAAGGCCGGCATCGACCGGATGATGCAGAACCTGGCGCTGGAATGGGGCCCGCACGGCATCCGCGTCAATTCCATCGTGCCGGGGCCGATCGCCGGCACCGAAGGCATGAAGCGTCTCGGCGGCGACGATCATCAGCGGCGCGGCGGGCAGGGGGTGCCGCTCGGCCGCATGGGCACGGTCGAGGACATCGCACAGGCCGCCCTGTTCCTGTGCTCGCCGATGGCGAACTGGATCACCGGCGTCGTGTTGAATGTCGATGGCGGGTCGGGTCTCGCGGGCTCGGCCAACTTCAACGCCAACGCGGCGCGTCTGCTGGCCGAGGCCCAGGGCGCGTCATAACGAGGCGATGCGCGGCATCACCTCGGTCTTGAACAGCTGAAGCGAGCGCAGCGCGTCCGTCAGACTCATGTCGCCGAGGAACATGTAGGTCAGCAGATAGTTGACGCCCAGCTCGGGCGTCTGGCGCGCGATCTCCTTCACGACCTTGTCCGGCGTGCCGACGATGGCGGCGCCCTCGCGGATCAGGTCCGCATAGGTGTGGCCGGTCGGAATCTTGGCGCGGCTGGTCAGGCCGGTATCGTTGTGCCGCACGCGGAGCCAGTTGAGCGAGGCGAGATGCGCCTCGAGCGCCGGGCGCGCGATCCGCTCGGCGGCTTCATCCGTATCGGCGACGATGACGTAGCGCGACACGCCGATTACGGTGCCGCCGGGAAACTCGGCCTTGGGCGACAGCGGCGCGCCGCGCTTGGCCAGTGCCGTCTTGAAGGCCGCGATGTTGGTCTTGGCCAGCTCCACCGGCCCGTTGGCGACGAAATGCATGCCGTTCTCGCCGGCCCAGGTCGCGCCCGTTGTGTTGGACGAGCCGTACCAGAAAGGCGGGTGGGGCTGCTGCAACGGGCGCAGCACGATCGGCACGTTGCGATATGTATGGTAGGGACCTTCGTAGTCGAGCGTGTCGCCGGCCATGCCGGCGCGAATGCAGCGGTAAGAATCGATAAAGATGTCGCGCGACTTCTCGGGGTCGATCTTGTGGTAGCCGACCTCGAACGGCGAGACGCCGCGCCCGATGCCGATCTCCAGTCGGCCGCCGCTCAAATGGTCGACCATCGCGATTTCTTCGAGGAGGCGCAGCGGCGAGTACAGCGGCAGGAGATAAACCAGCGGGCCGAGCCGGATGCGCCTGGTTTCGCGCGCCACCGCCGCAAGATAGACGTTTGGCGCCGGCACCATGTTGAGCGGCGAGGCGTGATGCTCCGCGACATGGAGGCAATAGAAATCCGCTTCCTCCGCCGCCGCGGCGAATGTCAGCCGCTCATTGAATAAAGTGCCGAGCGGCCGGTCAGCCTTCTCGACGTGGTCGAACAACCCGATTTTCATGTGGCTCCCCGGTCAAAATCCCAATGAAACATTGATTAAGCCAATCTTAGCCATAGTCGATGATAATTATGGCATGACTGTTCTGACCGAGGGACGACGCGCGGCGGAGATTCCGCTCGCCCGGGGAACTCCGTTTCCGGCCCGAATCCGTGCGCTTGGGGGTTGCGCCCGCACCATTCGCGGCAAGATTTTTTTGGCCTTTGGCCTTCTGGCAACCATCGTTTGTCTCCTGGGTTTCGCCGGTATGAAAAGCGTCGGCGGCTCCGGCGACGTCGTGGTCGAAAGCTTCAACAAGCCGCTGGCGTCGATTTCCTATGCCCGTTACGCGCTGGCGCGTTTTACCGAAATGCAGGCCGCGACCGCGAAGCACCTGGCCGACGGGTCGGCGCCGTCTTCCGTCGAGTTCGATCGCCGGATGATCGAATTGGCGCGTCAGACCGCGACCTATCTCGAGCTTGCCGCCGGCGCCTCGACCTCGTTGCGCGCCGAAGCCGCCGCGCGCGACGCCGTCGATACCGTTGTCTTGTGGGATGCCAAGCGGCGGCTGATCGGCTTGCATCCGACCGCGGCCGACCGCGTGGAACTGAGCCGGCTTGGCGATCTCGTCCTGGTGAATTTCGAGCGCCTTGTCGCGATGACGGCGGAGGACGGATTGGGCGCGCAGCAGCGGGCGTTGCAGGCCGTTTCGGATTATCGCCGCCTGACCCTGATCGCGACCGTGCTGGCGCTGATCGTCGGCGCCATCGTCGCCTTCATGCTGATGCGAGCCATGACGCGGCCGATCGCCGAAGCGTCGCGGGCCGCCAACCGCATCGCGTCGGGCGAACTCGACGTCGCCATCGACAATGCCGGGCGCAGCGACGAAATGGGCGTGCTGCTCGCGGCGATGGCGGTGATGCGCGACAACATCCGCGTCATGATGCAGCGCGAGGTCGCGGCCAAACACGCGGCGCAGAACGATCTTGCGGCCGCCATCGAAAGCGCGCCGGCGGCGATGATCCTGGTCGACGGCGGGGGCCGCGTCTCGATCCGCAACGCGAAGGCGCTCGATTTCTTCCCCGATCATGCCGAGGCGCTCACGCCCGGCGAAAGTTTCACGCACGGTCTCGCCGCCGCATTCGCCCAGCCGGTGGGCGAACTGCAACTGTCCGACGGACGCTGGATCAAGCTGAGCCGCCAGATGACCGATGACGGCGGCTTTGTCGCGGTCGCCGCCGAGATCACCGCGCTCAAGGATCGCGAACGGGCGCTGATCGCGGCCCGCGATATCGCCGAAGCGGCAAGCCGCGCGAAGACCGATTTCTTCGCGAATATGAGTCACGAACTGCGCACGCCCCTCAATGCGGTGATCGGCTTCTCCGAGATTATTTCGTCAGAGATTCTTGGCCCGCTGGGCCAGCGCAAATACAAGGAATTCGCCGAGGACATTCTGTTCAGCGGCCGGCATTTGCTGCAGATCATCAATCACGTCCTCGATATCGCCAAGTTGCAATGGGGCAAGATGGAGATCGAGCGCAAGCCGACCGCGCTTGCCGACGTGACCGCGGAGGCGGTGCGCATCGCTCGCGGCCAGGCTCAGACCGCGGGCGTCACGCTCGACATGACGGTGCGCGACGCCATTCCGCCCGTTGCCGGCGACCATACGCGGCTGCGCCAGGTTATGCTCAATCTCCTCTCCAACGCGATCAAGTTCACGCCGCGGGACGGCCGCGTCGACGTCGTGTTGCGCCGCAACGGCGGCATCGCGGAGATCGAGGTGCGCGATACCGGCATCGGCATGAACGAAGCCGATATTCCGATGGCGCTGGAGCCGTTCCAGCAAGTGGACAGCTCCATCGCGCGCAAATATGGCGGCACCGGCTTGGGCCTGCCGTTGTGCAAACTGTTCGTCGAATTGCACGGCGGCCGTTTCGCCATCGCCTCCGCGCCGGATCATGGCACGGCCGTCACCGTGACGCTGCCGCTGTCCGTCTGAGCTTTACGCGAGTTCGGCGAGCTGGTTCGCCGCCGGCGAGCGCAGCAATATCTTCCGCACCTGCCATTCGGTCGCCGTGTCGAGCTCGGTGAGGAACTGCACCTTGCCGCCCGCGAGCCACGCGATCGCCAATCCGTCGCGATAGATCAGGCGATTGCCCGTCAGCGCCGGCAGGCGCGGGCCGGGCGTCAGCACGCCGGCGAGCGTGAGCGGAGCGGCGCCCGACAGAGAAATCCACTCCCCGCTCGGCGCCTGGCGGCGGACCTCGCGGAGCAGGCCCACCGCTTCCGGCAAGGCATATTGTTCGCCCGCGAAACCCGCGACAAAGCGCCCGCCACGAATTTCGCCGCGCGCTTCGAGACGGCGCAGCACCCGCAACAGATCGCGCCACGGCGGTAGCCATTCCGCCTCGCGCGCCAGCAATTTCCAGAACACGACGCCATAGCGTCGCAACAGCGTGCGCGCCACATGCTCGATCGCGGCGTCCTTCGCCAGCCTGTCGGGCGGTTCCGGCGCGCGCCGCGTCAGCGCCCAGCGGCCGGCGCCCTCCATGCCGAACGGCGACAGGCGCCGGCGACGCCGCGCTCCGGCCACCGATGCGCGGCGGTCCGACGGCACCAGAAGCGCGCGCAGGCCGCCGAACCCGTCCGAGGTGACGAGGCCGAGGGCGACCAGCTCGCCCAGCGCTTCCTCGACCTGGGGACGCAGCAAGCCCGAGCTTTGGACCAGCTCATCGAAAAACGACGCGCCGTACCGGCGCAGGCTGTCGAGCACGGCCTGCGCCCGCGGACTTGGCGTCGCGGGTTCGTCGCGGCCCGAGATCGCGATCCAGTGTGGCGCATTGCGCCGCGTCATCAGCGTGATCGGGGTCGAGCGTACGGGCGCGGGGTTGCGGTCGCGCGCGCCGCCTTGGACCGGGGTCAGCCGCGCCCACACGACGTGGCCGCCGAGGCACTGATCGTCGAGCCAGGAATGGTCGTATTCGTCGATCCGCGCCGACAGGATTTCGGCTTCCCACGCGCCGGCCGCGGCTTCGTACCCTTCGAGGAACGCGGTCGCGACGGCGACGGAATCGGGTCCTTCGAGCCGCGTGTCCTTGGTGACGCGCTGCCATGCGAACAGGAAGCGCAGGAAATCCTTGGCGGCGACCGGCTCGATCTCGGCGCGCAGCCGGCGGATCGTGTAATGGTGGATGCGCGCCAAGAGCCGGCGGTCGCACCACTCGTTGACGCTCGTGCCGGGCGAGAAGCGGCCGCGCATGGCGAAGCCTTCGGCCTGCAGCGCCATCAGCGCGCCGGCGACGTGCTCCGTCTTCAATCCCATCGACGCGGCAAGCGCCGCTTCCGTCACGGGGCCGAGTCCTTCGAGCCGCCCGCGTACGATCTCGACCAGCGCCTCGTCGCGCGGCCAGTCGGCGAATTCCGCTTGGCGCTCGGCGGCGACCCACAGCGTCGCGCCGGGCAACGTCAGCTTCACCGCGCGCCGGTCGTTCGCGAGCTTCTTGAGCCACACGCCCCATTCCGGCGGGTTGGCGGCTTCGTCGGCGGTGAGGAAGCTCAGCCATTGCAGCGCGTCGTGCAGTTCGTCTTCGTTGGTCGGATCGGGCCAGGCCTCGCTCCGCACGCGCGCAATCGCTTCGGGATCGAGCCGGCCCAACTCCGACGCGTCCTCGGGCGACATCCAGCGCCGCGCCATCACCGCCTGGGTGCGGCGTTCCTCGAGCGGCGCATCGTCGAGGAAGGCATAGGGGCGCGCCGACAGGACTTCGAGCGCCAGCGGCGAGGGCTGGGTCAGGTCGCGCGCGACGATTTCGACGTCGCCGCCCTCGATGCGCGACAGGAGCTTTTCGAGCCCGTCGATATCCATCGCCTCATGGAGGCAATCCCAGATCGTCTGGTTGACCAGCGGATGATCCGGCACTTCGCGCTCGCCGACGAGATTTTCGGCGCAAGCGATCTGATCGGGGAACACCGCGCCGACCAGATCCTCGGCTTGCATGCGGGTGAATTGCGGCGGCACCTTCTTACCACCTTGGAAGCGGGGCAGGGCCAGCGAAATGCCCGCGACCCAGCGCCAGCGCGTGTTGAACATCGGCGCGTCGAGCAGCGCCTGCACCAGCACGTTGCGCACGCTCGCGGAATGGAGATAGCGCGCCGCCTCGGCCAGTTCGAAACTATGCGCCGAGGTCAGCGAAAGGATGATGTTGTCCTCGGTCGCGGCGGCCTGAAGCTCGAAATTGAACTTGCGGCAGAATCGCTTGCGCAGCGCGAGACCCCAGGCGCGGTTAAGTCGCCCGCCGAATGGCGAGTGGACCACGAGCTGTTGTCCGCCCGCCTCGTCGAAAAAGCGTTCGAGCACGATGCGGTCCTGTGTCGGTATCGCGCCGAGCGCCGCCAGCGCGGCGGCAAGATATTCGACGAGCTGGCGCGCGGCGGCTTCGCTGAGGCCGAGTTCCTTCGCCGCCCAGGCCTGCGTCGCCTCGCCGGTCGGATCGTCGCCCAGCCGTGCCGCGATTTCCTCGCGCAGCCGCGCCACCGAGGCCGAAAGTTCGTTGCTGCGCGCCGGCGCTTCGCCGAGCCAGAACGGAATCGTCGGCGGCTGGCCGTGCGCGTCCTCGACCCGCACCACGCCGCGCTCGACCCGCATGATGCGATAGGCGCTGTTGCCGAGCTGGAACACGTCCCCCGCGAGGCTTTCGACGGCGAAATCCTCGTGCACCGTGCCGATGATCTGGTTCTCGGGTTCGAGCAGAACCTGATAGTCGGCGTTGTCGGGAATGGTGCCGCCCGAAGTCAGCGCCGTCATGCGCGCGCCGCGCCGCCCGCGCACGACATGATTGATGCTGTCGTGATGGATCAGCGCGCCGCGCCGGCCGCGCTGGGTCGAGAACCCTTCCGCGAGCATGCGCAGGATCGCGCCGAATTCCTCACGGCCGAGATTGCGGTAATGCCAGGCGCGGCGGAACCGGTCGAAGAGTTCCTGTTCGGGCCAGTCCTGCGCCGCCGTCTCGGCGACGATCTGTTGTGCCAGAACGTCCCGCGGCTGATCGGGCAGGGCGAGCTTGTCGAGTTCGCCGCGACGCACGCTGTCGAGCAGAGCCGCGCACTCCACGAGATCGTCGCGCGACATCGGGAACAGCCGGCCTTTGGGCAAGCCGCCGACGGCGTGGCCGGAACGGCCGACGCGCTGGAGAAAGCTGGCGATGGAACGCGGCGAGCCGAGCTGCACCACGAGATCGACGTCGCCGATATCGATGCCGAGCTCCAGCGACGCGGTCGCGACCAGCGCCTTGAGATCGCCGCGCTTGAGGCGTTGCTCGGCGTCGAGCCGATGCTCTTTCGCCATGCTGCCGTGATGGGCGGTGACGGCGGCCTCGCCGAGCCGGTCGGAGAGCTGCCGCGCGACACGCTCGGCCATGCGGCGCGTGTTGACGAAGACCAGCGTGGTGCGATGGGCCGCGATCAGGGTCGTGACCTGCTCATAGATTTGCAGCCAGGTCTCGCCCGACATCACGCCTTCGAGCGGCGCGGGCGGCACCTCGATGGTCAGGTCGCGGCTGCGGTGGTGCCCGGAATCGACAATGGTCACATCGGCGGCGGGCCGCCCGTCGGGCGCGGCGCCGACCAGGAGATGCGCCACCGTCTCGATCGGGTTCTGTGTCGCTGACAGGCCGATGCGTTGCAAACGGTCGCCGCACAGCGCGGCAAGGCGTTCGAGCGAAAGGGCGAGATGCGCGCCGCGCTTGGTCTGGGCGACGGCATGGATTTCGTCGACGATCACGCGCCGCGTCGTCGCCAGCATGGCGCG
>Ga0134126_10006480_pt1 | contig 14673 bp, 15 predicted proteins | sample KB31752_FD_96881 | JGI IMG/M metagenome (GOLD analysis project Ga0134126, IMG submission 96881) | Terrestrial soil microbial communities with excess Nitrogen fertilizer from Kellogg Biological Station, Michigan, USA - KB3-175-2 | ecosystem: Environmental > Terrestrial > Soil > Unclassified ... | reverse complement strand
CCGGCCGTGTCCGCCGGCGAAGATGCCGATGAGACCGGCATCGTGGTCGCCGGCGTCGACCGCGACAACCACGCCTATGTGCTCGACGATCTGTCGGGCCGCTACGCGCCGCACGAATGGGCGCGCCGCGCCATCGCCGCCTACAAGGGCCACGACGCGGACCGGATCGTCGCGGAGTCGAACAATGGCGGCGACATGGTCGAAGCGACGCTGCGCATTATCGATTCCAATGTCAGCTTCCGCGCGGTGCATGCCAGCCGCGGCAAGGCGGTGCGCGCCGAGCCGGTCGCCGCGCTCTATGAGCAAGGCCGCGTCCACCATGTCGGGCACCTCAACGCGCTCGAAGACCAGATGTGCGAGTTCACCGGCAACCCCGACCGCAAGCCGGGCGCTTCGCCCGACCGCGTCGACGCGCTGGTCTGGGCGATCACCGATTTGCTGATCGCGCAAAGCGGCACCGGGATTCTGGAATACTACAAAGGCCTGGTCCGCGAGCGGGGATAGCCGCTCGCTCTTTTCCGTCAGCTGAACGAGGGAATCCGATGCCCCAGGGCGGCACCGCGACGCCGATCGCGCCGGGACTGATCGAACGCGCGCGCCAAGGCGTGCGCTATATCGTCAGCGGCGTCACGCCGTCGACCTGGTTCGGCCCGATGCAGCCGCTGGCGCCGCAAGCGCCCGCCGCGGTCGCGGGGCGGCAGTTCGATTATCCCGTCGGTTTCAATCTCGACACGCGGCCGCGCGCCGCCGAGCCGGTGTCGTTCGGGCAGCTCCGCGGGCTGGCCGATTCGCTCGACCTGCTGCGCGCCGTGATCGAAACGCGAAAAGACCAGGTCGAGCGGCTGCACTGGTCGATCCGCCGCCGCGCCGACAGCGCGACCCCGGCGCGCGCCGCCGACCGGCGCATCGCCGAGATCGAAGAATTCTTCCGCATGCCCGACCGCGCGAATTTCTGGTCGGGCTGGCTGCGCCAGGTGCTGGAGGATCTGTTCGTCATCGACGCGCCGGCGCTTTACCTGCGCCGCGACCGCGCCGGGCGGCTTTACGCGCTCGAGCCGATCGACGGCGCGACGGTGAAACGCCTTCTCGACGCGGACGGCCGCACGCCGCGCCACCCCGACCCGGCCTATCAGCAGATTCTCCACGGCGTGCCGGCGGCCGATTTGACGACGCGCGACCTGATCTATCGGCCGCGCAATCTGCGCGCCCATCGCGCCTACGGTTTCTCGCCGGTCGAACAGATCGCGATGACGGTCAACATCGCGCTGCGCCGGCAGATGTTCCAGTTGAGCTATTACACCGAAGGCAACGTGCCGGAGGCACTGATCGGCACGCCCGAGAGCTGGGGCCCGAATCAGATCCGCGAATTTCAGCAATATTGGGACGCGCTGCTCGAGGGCAATCTGGCGCAGCGCCGTCACGCCAAATTCGTGCCGGGCGGCGTCGCCAAGACCTTCATTCCGACCAAGGACGCCGAGCTCAAGAACGATTACGACGAGTGGCTGGCGCGCGTCATCTGCTTCGCGTTCTCGATCTCGCCGCAGCCCTTCACCGACCGCATGAACCGCGCCACCGCCGAGACCGCGCAACAGGCGGCGCTCGCCGAAGGCCTCGCGCCGATACAGACCTGGATCAAGCAGCTCGTCGATTACATCATCGTCACCGAGTTCGGCGCGCCCGATCTCGAATTCCGCTGGCGCGACGACACCGATCCCGACCCCGAAACCGCCGCAACGGTGGCCCAGATCTATGTCGCGAGCGGCATCAAGAGCGTCAACGAAGTGCGCGCCGAGATCGGCCTCGACCCGGTGCCCGGCGGCGACGCGCCGTGAACGACGCCCTGACGCCGAGCCAGGCGGCGCTCGACTTCATCGCCGCGCATGAGGGATTCCGCGCGTCGGTCTATCGCGACGCCGCCGGGATCGAGACCATCGGCTATGGCCATCGGCTGATCGAGGGCGAGAGTTTCCCGGACGGGATCGGCGCGGATGCGGCGCGGCGCCTCCTCGCCGCGGACGCTTCGCGCGCCGAAGCGGCGGTGCGGGCGCATGTCGGCATCGCGCTGTCGCAAGGCCAGTTCGACGCGCTGGTGTCGTTCGTTTTCAATATCGGCGCCGGCGCGTTCGCCGGCTCGACTTTGCTGCGCAAGCTCAATGCCGGCGACATCGCCGGCGCGGCCGACGAACTCTTGCGCTGGAACAAGATCACCGGGGGCGGCGTGCCTGTCGCCGAGCCCGGCCTCGCCGCGCGTCGCGCGGCGGAACGATTGATGTTTCTCGGCGGCTGAACGCCGCGCTTCAGGAGACAATGCGATGAAACTGTTCGCGCCGATCGCCAAGATCGACGAAACCCAGCATCTGGTTTTCGGCTATGCCTCGACCGAAATGCTCGACAGCCAGGGCGAGATCGTCCGCAAGGACGCGATCGAAGCCGCCCTGCCCGACTATATGCGCTTCGCCAATATCCGCGAGATGCACCAGGCGTCCGCGGTCGGCGTCGCGCGCGAGGCCGAGCTCGACGACAAGGGCCTGCATCTCGCCGCCAAGATCGTCGACGACGAGGCGTGGCGGAAAATCGTCGAGGGCGTCTACAAGGGATTTTCCATTGGCGGCCGCGTCACCGCGCGCGACCCCGAGGCGAAGCACATCATCACCGGCGTCGATCTGCTGGAGATCAGCCTGGTCGATCGCCCGGCCAATCCCGAGGCGGTGATAGAGCTTTTCAAGCGCGACGACGACGCGCCGCCCGCGCAGGCGATCCACGATCTCGCCGTTGAACTGGGCGCCGCCTGCGCGAGCGCGCAAAAACATGCGAAGGGCGACACGCTGGCGAAACTCGCGCCGCTCGCCGACCGGATCGAGCTTCTCGCCAAACGGATCGACGCGCTCGAAGCGCAGCCCCTGCCGCCGCGCGCGATGGCGAAAGCGATCGCGGTGTCGAAGGAACAGGATGGCGGCGGCGCGGGCGGCGAGACGATCGACGATTTCGTCGCGCGCCTTCAGTCCCTGCCCGCCGACCGCCGCGCGCTCGAATTGACCAAGCTGGCGCTGCGTTTCCCGCGCCCGCTTTCCCGCTGATTCCGACCCTAATCCGACCCCAGGAGACCCGCATGAACGGTAACGTCACCCAGGACACGCTTTCCCTGATGAAGGCGGCGCTCGCCAAGTCGGGCGACCTCGCCAAGTCGATCACCCTGTCGAGCGGCCTCACCGCCATCGATCTTCAGGCGCCGTCGAAGAACCTCTATCCCACCGTGACGCCGCTGCGGAATTCGATCCCGCGCGTCGGCGGCGGTACCGGCACGGCGACGAGCTGGCGCGCGGTCAGCGCCATCACCGGCTCGGGCTACGATTCGATGGGCTGGGTGCCGGAAGGCCAGCGCTCGGCGCGCATGTCCTATACGACCGCGGCCAAGTCGGCGACCTTCGTCACGCTCGGCGAGGAAGATCAGCTCAGCTTCGAGGCCGAAGCCGCGGCGCAGGGCTTCGAAGATCTCGACGCCACCATGACTCTGCGCCTACTCCAGAAGATGATGCGCAAGGAGGAGTGCGGCATTCTCGGCGGCAACGCCTCGCTGTCGCTCGGCACGCCGGGGACGCCGTCCCTGTCCGCCACCGGCAGCGGCGCCACCCTGCCCGGCTCGCCGACCACCTATTCGGTGATCGTCGTCGCGCTGACCTTCGAGGGCTGGAAAAATTCGAGCCTCGGCGGCGGCGTCGCGACGTCGACCTCGTTCACCGGCGCGGACGGCAACACCTATTCGCTCAATGCCGGTTCCTCGAACAAGTCGAGCGCCGCGACCCAGGCGGTCAGCCTCGGCGAGACGCTTTACGCCTCGGTGACGCCGGTCGCGGGCGCGGTCGCTTATGCCTGGTATGTCGGCGCATCGGGTTCCGAGACGCTGCAAGCCATCACCACCATCAACAGCGCCGCGTTCGCGGCGCCGCTCGCCTCGAGCCGTCAGGCCGCGACGGCGATCACCGACGACTGTTCGGCCAATGCCGGACTCGCCTTCGACGGGCTGCTGACCGCGGCGCTCAATCCCGCGAACAACGCCTATGTCCATGCGCTGGCGACTGGCACCGCCGGAACGGGCAGCACCCTCACCGCCTCGGGACGCGGGTCGATCGAGGAGATCGACGTCATGCTTCAGGCGATGTGGGACAATTACCGCCTGTCGCCGACGGTGCTTTACGTCAACAGCCAGGAGCTGAAAAACATCACCGCCAAGGTGCTGTCGAGCAGCGCTGCGCCGCTGCTGCGCTATGAGGCGCCGGCGGACGGCCCCGACCCCTACGCCATCGTCGCGGCCGGCGCGGTGGAGTTCTATTTCAACCCGTTCGCGCTCGACGGCGGCGTCAAGATTCCGGTCAAGGTCCATCCCGACCTGCCGGCCGGCACGCTGATCGGCTGGTGCGAACGCCTGCCTGCCGCCTATCAGTCGAACGAGGTGCCCAATGTCGCCGAGGTGAAGACGCGGCGCGATTACTACCGGGTCGACTGGCCGCTGCGCACACGCCAGCGCGAAGTCGGCGTCTATGCCGAGGAAGTGCTGGCGATCTACGCCCCGTTCGCGCTCGGCGCCATCACCAACATCGCGAATGGCTGAGCGATGGCGGACGGCGATCTCACCACGCTCGACAACGTCAAGAATTGGCTGTCGCCGCCGCTCACGACGAGCGGCGACGACGCCATGTTGACGCGGCTGATCACCGCTGCCAGCCAGTTCATCGAGACCTGGCTCAACCGCGCCATCGCCAGCCAGGACTATGTCGAGACGCGCGACGGCAACGGCGGCAACCGGCTGGTGACGGCGCACGCGCCGATCACCGCAGTGGCGTCGCTGACCGTCGACGGCGATGCGATTCCCCTCGCGCCGACCCCGCTCGCCACGGGCTTTGTCTACAGCCCGACCGCGATCTATCTCCAGGGACGCCGCTTCACGCCGGGGTTCCAGAACGTCGTCGTGTCCTATACCGCGGGTTACGCGTCGACCCCGCCCGAGATCGAACAGGCCTGCATCGAGCTGGTCGCGCTGCGCTACAAGGAGCGCGACCGGATCGGCCAGGTCTCGAAGAATCTCGCCGGCGAAGTGGTCGCGTTCACGCAGAAGGACATGCCGGCCGATGTCCAGACCCTGATCGACCAGTACCGCCGGAACTTCACGCCATGATCGGGATCGAGCTGCGAAACGGCACCGAAGCGCTCGACCGGGTCGCGGATTTTCCGGCGCGCCTCAATCGCCGCGTGTCGGCGGTCATGGCGGCGCTGGGCGATTCGCTCGAGGATCGGGTCCGCGACCGGCTCGGCGGCGCGGTTCTGCAGCAGCGCAGCGGGCGTCTTGCGTCCGCCATCGAAGCGAATGTGGAAACCGCCGCGGACGGCGCCGCCGTATCGGTCGGCGCGCCGGGCGTGCCCTATGCCGCATTTCAGGAATTCGGGTTCCACGGCAGCGAAACCGTGCGCGGTCATCTGCGCCTCATCAAGGAAGCGTTCGGCCGCGCCATCACGCCTCGCACGGTCGCCGTCGGGACCTATTCGCGCCGCGTCGATTACCCGGCTCATTCCTATCTGCGCGCCGCGCTCGCCGACACCGCGCCCGACGCGGTCGCGCGGCTCGACCAGGCCGCCGCCGACGAGAGCGGCGCATGAATCGCGAGCCGATCTACGCGGCGCTGTTCGCGCGTCTCGCCGAAGCCGGCGGTTTCCGCACCGCGAGCCGCCGCCTGCGCCACTGGTCCGACGTCGCCGCCGTCGAACAGCCGGCGCTGTTCCTGGCGCAGAAAAGCGAAACGGCCGAGCAGCGCGGCGCTCTGCCGACCAAGTGGAGCTGCGACCTCGACGCCTATGTCTATTGCCACGCGCCCGACGAAGCGACCGCGGCGACGACGATTCTCAATCCGCTGCTCGACGCCATCGAGGCGGCGCTGGCGCCGTCGGGCGCGGACGTCGCGACCAACACGCAGACACTCGGCGGCCTCGTCTATCAGGCCGCGATCGTCGGCAAGATCGAAACCGACGAAGGCACGCTCGGCGGCCAGGCGGTCGCCATCGTGCCGATCCGCATCATCGTTCCTTAGAACAGGAGCCTTTCATGGCGATCTTTCAATTCGGCTCGGGCGTCCTGCTCGGGGCCCGGACCGACATTGCCGGCGCGACGCCGGTCAATTTCGGCCTGGTGCAGGAAGTGCATCTCGACCTGAGCTTCACCACCAAGGAGCTTTACGGCCAGAACCAGTTCGCGGTCGCAATCGGCCGCGGCACCGCCAAGATGACCGGCAAGGCCAAGATGGCGCAGATCAGCGGCCTTGCCTTCAACAATCTGTTCTTCGGCGCCGCGCTGTCGAGCAGCTATACCGCGTCGAGCCTCGGCGAAGCCGCGTCGGTGCCGGCGAACTCACCCTATACATTCACCGTGGCCCATGAGGGCAGTTTCATCGCCGATTACGGCGTGGTCTTCGCCGCGACCGGCCTGCCGTTGAGCCTGGTCGCGAGTTCGCCGGGCGCCGGCCAGTACAGCGTCAGCGCCGGGGTCTATACCTTCAACGCCGCCGACGCCGGCAAGGCGGTGCTTATCAGTTACATCTATACCGCGACCGGCGGCCAGAAGATCCCGCTGGTCAATCAGCCGGTCGGCACCACGCCGACATTCTCGGCGCAGCTTTTCACCAGCTTCCAGGGCAAGACCGCGACGGTCTCGCTCTATAACTGCGTCAGTTCCAAACTGGCCTACGCCACCAAGCTCGAGGATTTCACCGTGCCCGAGCTGGATTTCGCGATCTTCGCCAACGCGTCGGGCAACGTGCTCGACTGGTCCTTCAGCGAGGCGTCGTGATGGCGGAAACCGCGTCGGTCACGCTCGGCGGACGGCGTTATGAGATCCGCGCGCTGACGTTCCGCCAGTTGCGCGATATCGAGGAGGCGCTGGGCCGCGCGCTCCAGTCCGGGGCGCGGACCCGGATCGATTTCGACGCCGCCATCGACATTCTTGCCGCCGCGCTGTCGCGTAGCCATGCCGCGATGACGCGCGACGCGCTGCTCGATCTCGAAGGCACCAAGAACGAGATCGTCGCCGCGACCCGCGCGGTGTTGCAGCTCAGCGGTTATGTCGACGAGGTATCGCCGCCGGGGGAAGCACACGCGGGGAATTGAACCCGGGGCGGGCCCCCGGGGATTGGGATGCGATTTATGCCCAGATCGTTTCGGCGACCGGCTGGAGCTGGGACCAGGTCGATGTCCTGACGATTCCCCGCTACCGCGCCTTGCGGCGCCATTGGGAAGAATATCCGCCGGCGCATCTCCTGTTGCGGGCGCTGGCCGGTTTCCAGCCCCGCAAGACGGCGACGCCGGATTCATTCGCAACGCGCGGCGCTCGCGCCCGGCGGCAAACTTCGCGCCTAGCCGCGACAGAGGGATTGAACGATGGCCGACAACACCGTCGAAATCCGCATCGTCGCGACCGACGAGCTGACGCCGATTTTCGAACAGGCCGCGCAAAATGCCACCGCGTCGCTGACCGGCCTCGCCCAGACCGCGAGCACAACCGCCGCCAGCAGCGCCCGCGACTGGCGCGGCATGCTGCACGAGATCGACAGCGCCGAGGACGTGTTCGTGCGCGACATCCTGATGCGGCGGCAATCGCTGTCGCGGTCGCTGACCGACATGGCGGCGCGGCTGGTCGAGCAGGAGATTGCCAACGACCTCAAATATTTCACCAATTACGCGATCCTCAGCGCGCTGGGCGTGAACACGGATCGGCTGGCGTCGCAGGAAGGCCTTCTCGCCCATCTTCTGATGGAATCGAGCAAGACCTCGGCGACGACGGCGGGCGTCGCGGCGCGCAGCACGGCCGAAGCCGAAGGCGCGGGCGCGAGCCTGATCGCGCAACTGGGCAACGCCGTTAAATCCATCGCCATCGACGCCGGCCAGACTTTCGCCGGCATTTTCGCCTTTCTGTCGCCGATGATGGGGCCCGCGGCGGTCGGACCGGCCGCGGCCGGCGCCGCCGAGGTCTATGCCGCCGCCGGGTCGATCGCCGCGTTCGATGTCGGCGCGTGGCAGATTCCGCAGGATATGCTGGGCGTGCTGCATGCCGGCGAGACCGTGGTGCCGGAAAGCTTCGCCACCGGGCTGCGCGCCGCCGTCGGCGGCTCCGGTGACGGCGCCAGCGGCAACGGCGGCGCGGTCAGCGTCACGTTCGCGCCGCAGGTCAGCGCACTCGACGGCAAGTCGGTGGTCGCGCTGTTCAACAATCCGACCGTGATGCGCCAGCTTGCCCGCAACGTGCAGGCCTATCTCGGCGCCAATCCGTCCATCCGGGGAAATTATTGATGACATGGTCAAAGCGCTTGCGACGCTCGGCGGTGCCGCGCTGGTCTCGGCCGGCGGCCGGGGAAGGCTGATCCTCCCGATGCCGACGATTCCGACTTTTCCGCCGCTCAAGGGCCTGGCCTGGCCGGTGACGCGCGCGCCGCTGCAAAGCACGATCAAACAGGAAGCGATCAGCGGCAAGCAGACGCGGCTCCAGCTCTACACGTTCGGCCGCTATCGCTATGGCCTGACATTTTCCTATCTCGGCTCCGGCGCGCAGAATCAGGACTGGCAGTTGCTGACGAGCTTTTTCCAGTCGGTCGCGGGCGCCGCGCTGCCGTTTCATTTCAACGATATGTACGACAATCAGGTCGCTGGGCAGCTTCTCGGCACCGGCGACGGCGCCGCGCTGACCTTCAATTTCCAGCGTACGCTGTCGCTCGTCACGGAGCCGGTGCAGGACGTGATGGCGGATTCGGTGACGCTGCGCGTCGCCACCGACGTGGTTCCGAGCGCCAATTACACGCTGCTGACCGATCCCAATTGGGGCTGCGTTTACGGCGTCGCGTTCAAGCCCGGCTACGCGCCCGCGCCCGGCGCGCCGGTGACGGCGGATTTTTCCTACAACTTCCTGTGCCGGTTCGACGACGACACGGCGGAGTTCTCGAGCTTCATGTTCAATTTCTGGGAACTGAAAAAGCTGAGCTTCACGACGGAGAAAGTGCGGTGAAGGCGGCCAAGTACGAAGCGAGCCCGGGCGCGCTGGCGTCATTCCTCGCGTCGCGGCCGAGCGCGGCGATCCTGTGCGATCTTTACACCTTCGCGCTGGCCGGCGCGTTCAACGGCGGCGCGCCGTTGCGCTACACCACCGCCGATATCGATGTCACGGTGCCCTATGAAGCGGGAACCGCGCTGGTCAATACCGGCCCGCCACTGGCCGCGCCGCCGCTCGCCGCCGGCGCGACCGTCTGGTCGTCGCAGCTCGTCTATTTCGACCAGTTGAGCAACAAGGCCTACGGCCACTGGAAAGTCGGGCTCGACGTCGATACATGGCAGGTAATCTGCGCGCCGTCGCCGCAAGCCACGATCGGCGGCGAGCCGTTCCTCGCCGCGTTGCGCGCCGGGGCGCTCGACGGCGCGGTGGTCGCGGTGGATCGCGCCTTTGTCGACAATCGCGACGGCAACGCGCCGGGCGCGACCCTGACGCCGCTGGGCGTGGTCAATATTTTCACCGGCCGCGTCGCCGAAATCGACATCGCCCGGTCGAACGCGGTGATCTCGATCAATTCGCATCTCGAATTGCTGAACCAGAGCATGCCGCGCAACGTCTATCAGGCGGGGTGCCGCTGGAGTCTGTTCGGGCCGGGCTGCGAGCTCGACGCCGCGTCCTTCGCGGTGACGGGCAGCGTCGCGGAAATGCCGGCGGCGAACAGCCCGCTGCTTACGGTCAGCCTCGCCGCGCCGGGCGGCTCCGGCACCTATGCGCTCGGCCGCGTCGTCGCGACCAGCGGGGCGAATCAGGGTTTCGCGCGCGCGGTCCGGTCGTGGAGTGCGCTGACGCCGCCGCCGCGTGCCGCCCTGACCCTGATGGCGCCGTTTCCATTCGCCTTTGCAGTCGGGGATGGCATCGCCGCTTATCCTGGCTGTGACAAACAGCAGAACACCTGCATCGCCTTCGGCAACGCAGCCCGATTCGGCGGCATGCCGTTCATTCCCGCTCCCGAAATGGCGGTCTAGATCATGGACACGACCGATCTGTCGCTCGTCACGCTGTTGCAGCTTCCGGATGCCGGCGCGCTGACGGGCAGCGAATACGTCCATCTGGTCCAGGGCGCCGACCCGCCCGCCGATGTCAAATGCACGCTGAATTATCTCGGCGCCAGCATCGGCACCGGGCTGATCTATGTCACCGGACTCAGCAACCAGTATCCGTCGATGGCGATCGGCCAGCTCGTGTCGTGGCCGATGGCGTGGCGCGGCACGGTCTGCGGCTACGAAGCGGCGTCGGGCGGATTCTCGACCGACACCAATCTTCAGCAAGTGCCGGCGGTCACGCCCGATCTGGTCGCGGCGGGCGCGCCCTGGGAATTGCCCGACCATGTCGCGGCGTTCGGCGAGCGCGCGGGACGCGGCGCGTGGTCCTATTCCGGCACGTTCCTTGGCCAGCAGGCGGGTTATTTCGCGATCGGCTATGCGCCGGTGCTGGTCGGGCGCTGGGCGGGTTATGGCGCGCTCGGCGCGCAGCTCAATGCGCTCGGCTATGAAGCGGGCGCGTTTTCCGACGGCGGCTATGACGCCGGCGCGACGACGCTCGCCGCCGCCATCAGCAGCACGACAACCGGCGCGGTCGCGGTCGCCAACGCCGCGCCCTGGGCGCCGGCGACGCTCGGCTACGCCAACGGCACGCTGTTCTTCCGCATCGACCAGGAAGTGATCGAGGGCCGCTACATCGACGCGACGCATATCAGCCTCGATGGGCGCGGCGTCAATGGCTCCACCGCGGAAGCGCATGAAGCGAGCGCGCCGGTGCTGCGTTTTCTGCCGTCGGCGCAAAATAATTTCGTCGGCTGGCAGGCGGGCAAATTTCTCTGGGGCGGAAACAACGATCTGCACGGCCACCAGGCCGGCTATCAAAGCTCGATCCACGACAGCGCCGGGCTCGGCTATCACTCGCTTTATGTCTCGACCGGCTACAACCATGTCGGCATCGGCAGCCGCGCCAACGCCGCGGTCGCGGGCCACGACAATGTCGCGATCGGCGCCGGCGCGACGACGCAAGTGCTCGGCACGCCGTTCACGGTGACGACCGGGCCGGGCAATCGCAATTTCGACATCGCCAATGTCGGCGGCGCGCCGAGCCAGAACATCCGAATCCCCGCCGGCACCGGCGCGGCCAATGGCTGGAGCAGCGGACAGACCGTCAACCTGTTGTGGAGCTGGTCCGGCAGCTTGGCGCCGGTTCATCTCGAGAGCCTCAACACCGCCTATCTCTTCACCTTTTACGAAGACGGCGGCGGCAACGAGTTCCTCCTGCCGTCGAAGCAGGTCTGGTACTGGAACGGCAGCGCCACGGCCGACAGCAATCCCGGCGACCGCAACGCGCCGGTCGGCGGCGACGACGTTGCGAGCTGGGCCAGCCCCGAGAATCCGACGGTCACGCTGTATCAGCCGGTCGGCGTCGCGACCTTCACGCCGATTGTCGGCGTCGCCGAAGCCACCGCCATCGGCTCGGCCGCAGCAGCGACGGCGCAGAACGCGCTGGCGCTCGGCGCCAACGCCAATGCGAGCCAGACCAACGCCACCGCGGTCGGCGAAGCCGCCGCGGCGAGCGCCGACCATGCCTCTTCCTTCGGCGCGAACGCCGCGGCCGGCGCGAGTTATGCCCAGGCCATCGGCTATGCCGCGAGCGTTACCGGCGCGAGTTCAGTCGCGGTCGGCGCCAATGTTTCGGTGGGCGGCATCGAAAGCGTCGGCATCGGCAAGAGCGCCTCGGCATCGGGGGGCGACGCTGTCGCCATCGGCGCGACCGCGTCGGCGTCGGGTCTCGACAGCACCGCCGTCGGATTCGGCGCGTCGGCCGGGTTCACCAACTCAACGGCAATCGGCTGCCAGGCGGCGGCGACCAACAGCAATTCCGTCGTCCTCGGCAACAGCGCCGTCACGCATATCTACGCCGCCGTCACCGCGATCACGGCGATCTCCGACCGGCGGCGCAAGAAAGAGGTGCGCGATCTCGATCTGGGTCTCGACTTCATCGCGCGGCTGCGGCCCGTATCGTACCGTTTCCGCAACGGCGACGAGACGCTGCGTTACGGCTTCATCGCGCAGGACGTGACGCGCGCGCTGCCGCGCCCGGTCGGCGAGCGCATCGCGGATGGCGATCGCGGCTTCGCGCTGGTCGAACGGGACAACGACGGTGACGGCACCTATCGCCTGAATTACGGCGAACTGATCGCGCCGCTGGTGCGCGCGGTGCAGGAACTGACCGACGATGTGACAAAGCTGCGCCAGCGCGTCGCGTCGCTCGAAGCCGCGCCATGACCGAAGCCGGCGCGCGCCGCGCCGTCGTGGACGAAGCGCGGTCGTGGATCGGCACGCCCTATCGGCATTTGGGGCGTGCGAAAGGTCCGGGCGGCGGCGTCGATTGCGCACAACTGGTCTGGGCGGTGTTCCACAATTGCGGCCTCACGCCGTTCATGCCGCTCGAACCGTATCCGCGCGATTTCATGATGCATCGCGGCGTCGAGCGCTACATGCGCGTCGTGCTCGACCGCGCGCATCCCGCGGAATCGCCGCTGCCCGGCGATGTCGTGCTGTATCGCGTCGGACGGCTTTACGCGCATGGCGCCATCGTCGACGAACCCGGCTGGCCGCGCATCGTACACGCCTGGTATGCGGCGGGCCTGGTGCTCGCCGATGACGGCAACGCGCATCGGCTCGCCGGCCGCCCCCATAAATTTTTCAGCCTTTGGTGACTCATGGCGATTCTTTTCGGCGGCAGCCGCGTCAACGACCGCATGCCGCCGCCCACCGGCCTGCGCATCCAGACCTCGCTCGACGGCCAACCCATCGCCATCGTGTATGGCCGCCAGCGCATCGCCGGCAATCTCGTCTGGTATGACGGATTCAAGTCGAGCGGCGGCGGCGGAAAAGGCGGCGGCAAGGGCGGCATCGCGGGCGGCGGCAAGGGCCAGTCGCGAACCAAATATTCCGCCGATGTAATCATCGGACTGTGCGAAGGCCCGGTCGGCGGCATTGGCACCATCTGGTCGGGCCAGTCGCTGGAGACCGCCGCCAAACTCGGCATCACCTTCTTCGCCGGCGCAACCAGTCAGGCGCCGTGGAGCTTCATGACCACGAGTTTTCCCGGCAATGCGCTGGGCTACAGCGACCTTGCCTATGCCGGCGCCAACCCGCTGTCCCTCGGCGGGTCGCCGAGCCTGCCAAGTCTCAATTTCGAGATCGACGGGGTCGCCGCGGGCGCGGTCACGGAAAGTTATACAATCGCGTCACCTTACAACTTCACGCCCGCGCATTTCACCCTGGCCTCGTCGGTCGTCGAGCGCGCGATCATCCCAGCCACCGCGCCCTATCAGATCCAGGCGCAAAATCCGACGGCGAAAACGGAGATTCTGGTCGCGGGCGGCGGCGTCGCGGCATCGTCGGTCCCGGGCAGCCAAAGTCAGGGCGTCGTCGATGCCAACGGCCGGGTGTTCGCCCGCGTTACCGCATCGCCCGCCAGCGGCGAATACACGATCGCGAAAAACGCGCATGGCTGGATCTATACGTTCGCCGCGGCGGATGCGGGACTTGCCGTCACGCTGATCGATCTCGCCGTCGCGCCCGGGGTCGTGTCGGACGGCGTCGCGTTCGAGCAGGTGCTCGGCACGCCCGGACGCGGTCAGTTCAGCCTGTCGGTTCAGCCCGGCAGCTTCGGACAATATCGTTTTGCCGCGGCCGATTCGGGCGCGACCGTCACCATCACCGACGTGCCGGACGCCGATCCCGCCGGCGTACTGAGCGACTTTCTGACCAACGGCCGTTACGGATGCGGATTGCCGACCGCGAATATCGGGGACCTGTCTGCGTTACAAAATTATTCCTTCGCCAATGGGCTGTTCATTTCGCCGGCGCTGGTCGCGTCGCGCGCGGCCAGCGATTTCCTCGACGATTTCGCGACCGGCCTCAACGGCGAGTTCGTATGGTCCAGCGGGTTTTTGTCGTTCGTGCCGTATGGGGACTCGACGATTGCGGGATTCGGCAAAACCTATTCGCCACCGGCCGCGCCGATCTATGCCCTGACCGACGACGATTTTCTGAAGAACGAGGGCGGCGCCGGGATCGGCGCCTCGGCCTTCAGCGGCGACGACCCGGTGATCTGCATTCGCTCGCGTCCCAGCGACGCCGACAACGACGTCAAAATCGAATATGTCGATCGCGGCAATTCGTATAACCCCGCGATCGCCGAGGCGCAGGACGACGCGGCGATCAACGCCTTCGGCCTGCGCGTCGCCGACCGGAAGCAATTGCACTTTTTCTGCGGCCAGGAACCGGCGCTGACATCGGCCCAGTTGCAGCTCGCGCGGCGGCAGGCCCGCAATCTCTATACCTTCACGGTGCCGTGGTATTTCATCCTGCTCGATCCGATGGACATAGTCGCGATCAGCGACACGGCGCTTGGCCTCGCGGCGCAATGGGTGCGCATTCGCGAGATCACCGAGAACCAGCAGGACGGCAGCTTGACGATCTCCGCCGAGGAATATGTGCCCGGCGCCGGCACGACGCCGCCTTATGGCGGCCAGAACCGCGCGGGCTATACGCCGAACATCAACACGCCGGCGTCGGGAATCAACTGATGCCCAT
>Ga0134126_10006479_pt1 | contig 14673 bp, 10 predicted proteins | sample KB31752_FD_96881 | JGI IMG/M metagenome (GOLD analysis project Ga0134126, IMG submission 96881) | Terrestrial soil microbial communities with excess Nitrogen fertilizer from Kellogg Biological Station, Michigan, USA - KB3-175-2 | ecosystem: Environmental > Terrestrial > Soil > Unclassified ... | reverse complement strand
GGAGCCCGAAGACGCCTCGGCCATGCATCAGTCGTTGCAAGCCGGGCGGCGGGTGATTCTGGACCGCGTCGGCATCTTCGCAGACGGTGTCGCCGTCAAGCGTGTCGGCGAGGAGCCGTTCACGATCGCGCGCGAGTGCGTGGACGAGGTCATTCTCGTCAGCACCGACGAGATCTGCGGGGCGATCCAGGACGTCTTCGAGGACACTCGCTCGATCGTCGAGCCCTCGGGCGCGCTCGCCGTGGCGGGCATGCGAAAGTTCGTCGCGCGAGACGGCGGGCGAGATCGCCGGCTGGTCGCGGTGAATAGCGGAGCGAATATCAATTTTGACCGGTTGCGGCACGTTGCAGAACGTGCGGACCTCGGCGGCGGGCGGGAAGCGCTGCTCGCGGTCGAGATACCCGAGGAGCCGGGAAGCTTCCTCAAGTTCTGCCAGGCGCTCGGGCGGCGCAGCGTCACCGAATTCAACTATCGGTACGAGAAACCGGCGCGGGCGCAGATTTTCGTGGCGTTCGGCCTGACGCAAGGCCGCACGGAGAAGGACGGCGTCGTGCGTGAGCTGCGTGAGGCGGGTTACGCCGTGCACGATATGACCGACAACGAAGTCGCGAAGCTCCACGTGCGCTACATGGTCGGCGGTCATGCGCGCGGCATTGCCGATGAGGTGCTCTACCGCTTCGAGTTCCCGGAGCGCCCCGGAGCGCTGCTCAACTTTCTCGAAGCGGTGGGGACGCGCTGGAACGTCACGCTGTTTCACTATCGCAATCACGGCTCGGACTACGGGCGCGTGCTCGCGGGTATACAGGTGCCGGCGTCCGATCGTGCCGCGTTCCTCGAGCATCTGAACGCACTGCACTTCCCGTACACCGAGGAGACCGGCAATCCCGCGTACCGGATGTTCCTCGGGCCTTGAGCGACGTTCGCTGCAACGAACTTGTAGCACTTCTCGCCTAATCTTTCCCCTGTACTGTTGTTCGGCGGTGCCGTCCCTCAGAGAGCGGGCCGGCGGGGGAAAACGACGATGAGCACCGAGGCCGAAACGCGAGCCGAATGGCTCGACTCCAAGTTCTGGGATCGCCTGGATCGGCTCGAGGGTCAGCATCGGCGACTCCAGTGCGAGCACGAATCGGCGCGCCGCAACATGCATGAATCGGTGCGGCGCCATACGAACGATACCGATCCGGCCGCGGCTCGGGAGATTCGCGAGGCGTGGCGCCGCTACTGCTCTGTGATCGCGCAGCTCGATCGTGCGACGAGCGAGCTCGAGTCCTTGCGCCAGAGTGCGCCCTGATCACGAACGCCTCGATGATGAACTTCCCGTCGCACCGGATGCAGGCGAAGCTCATCTCGCTCCAGACGAGCGTTTCCCGCCTGGCGCTGCGCCGCAACGCAGCGCTGCGCCTGCTCACCGTCAGCCGGCACGCCGTGACCACCGAGGCGCAGCGGGAGTTCTGGCTGGAATACTCCCTGCTCGATCAGGAGTACCGCACCGCCGTGCACGGGCTCGCGAACTTCTGTCTTGCCTACCGTGGTAGCTCGCTTTCTAACGAGGCGGATTCGGCTGCAGGCTTGCGGGCACCGCGGCGATGATCGCGCTCACCGCCCCTGCGAGCTGCCGATGCGTGAGCGGCAGCAGCGAATCGCGGTGCGATTGCGCCGCTTCGCTCATCGCGCTCGATGCAACGCGAGCTTTCGCAATGAGCGGCTCCAGCTGCGATTTGAGCTCGGAGGGCTGCGGGCCGATCGCCTGCTCGAACGCGATCAGGCGGGCCTCGAACTCGTTCGCTTGAGCCGGTAGCTGGCCGTAATCGTGCGAGGCGATCAGGCGGCCGCTGTGCTCCACGACTTCGTTCATGCCGGCGAGCGCGCCCCTCACGGCATCCGGAGAACGGACGATGGACTGGCTCCAGGCCACGGAACAGAACAGCGCAAAGAAAAGGAGAGCGATGCGGGTCACGTGACGAGCCGCACGGCAATGGGGTAACGATAACGAATTCCCTCGCTCGCCTTGGCGGCGGCGATGATCGTCATCACGAGCCAGAAGAGCACCAGAGCGGCGAACAGCAGGATGCCGATGAGCACCCACATCAGCGCAAAGCAAACGAGCGCTCCGAATGCGACCGTGATGTTGAAATTCAGCGCTTCCCTTGCCTGATCGCCGACGAACTGCGATTGGTCGCGGCGAGCGAGCCACACGACGAGCGGTCCCAGCATGTTTCCGAGCGGCAACACGATCCCTGCGAGCGCGGCGAGATGGGCGATCATGCCCCATGTCCGCTCTTCTGCCGAGAGTCCGCTTCGGTCGGGGTCCGAAACTCCGCTTGCGCTCATCGAGGCTCCCCGCTGACCCGCGCTACTCTAGCACGGGCGCCCCCCGACGGCGGCCAGGAGACTCTCGTCCCGCCCTCGTGCGGCCTAGTGCCCGCCGGAGCTCCGAAAACGGTACCGCACCGTGAGATTGAGCTCGCGTCCCGGTTGATTGTAGTAGGTGATCGGATTCGGCGGGTTCTCGTTGGCCGCGGTGTGATACGTGCGTCCGAGCGCATTGGCGATGCGCCCCTCGAGCGACCAGCCGTCGCCGAACGAGGCGTCTGCCAGAAAATCGAGCAGGAAGTAACCGCCGAGCGGAACGGTGTTCGCGAGGTCGTCGAAGCGGCGACCCTCCCAGCGGCCGCGCGTGGCGAGGCTCAGCCGGCTCCAGAGCGTGCGCCGTACTTCGAGGAACGCGCTGCTCTGCGCGCGCCGCGGCAGCAGATTGCCGAACGTGCTCGGGTTGCCGGGCGTGGCCGGGCTTCGATCCACGGGATCGAGGCCGGTCGCCTCGCCCGAGAGCGTCCAGTCTCCCTGGCGCCACGCTCCCTCGAGCTCGACTCCGCGGATGCGCGCTTCGTCGAGATTGATGGGGGTGTAGTCGGGCGGAAGATACGTGATGAGGTCGCGGACGGTTGTTTGATACGTATGCAGGGACCAGCGCAGGCTCTCCCATCGCCCCTCGAATCCGAGCTCGACTGAACGGGAGACCTCCGGTTTGAGCCCCGGGTTGCTCGACGGCGGAAATCCGGGAAACGAGGGGAAGTAGAGATCGTTGAACGTCGGCGCGTGAAACGCCGTACCCCAGGTCGCCGTCAGCCGGTAGTGGGGGGTGATCTGCCACCCCGCGCCCAGGTCCTGAGTGACGTGATCGCCGAACTGCGTGTTGTGCTCGTAGCGAACGCTCGCAAGCTCCGTCACGACGCCCGTGGTGCCATGCAGCTCGAGGAAGGTGCCCGTGGTGTCGCGGCTCGCTCGAGCGAACTCGATTGGAGAGACCGTGCCGTCGAAGATTTGAACGGCCCCGACGTGGTCGGCGTACCAGTCCGACCCGGCGACGATCCGCAGCGCCTGCACGATAGTGCCGTCAAGCTGCACGCTCGCCGAATTGCGGCTCGTCTCGTAGCGATCGACCGGCGTTCCACCGAGGAAGTCGTTCGCATCGTCCACGTCGCGTCCGCCCATCGCGTGCACGCTCCAGCGGTCCGAGATCGGTCCATCGAGGTGCAGAGCGAGCACGTGCTCGGCGAATTCCGTCGAATCGGAGTAAGTCCCGTCGTAGTCCGTGTGGCCGCTCGTCAGGAGGGCATCGAGCGCGGCGGTCCAGCCCGCACCAAAGCGAGCGCCGCCCGTGAACGAGCCCGACCGGTTGAGATAGCCGTCGTGATCGGCGGGATTACCGAAGCAGTCGGTCGTCGGCTGCCCGGGCACGGGCACACCGGAGCACGATTCGAAGCCGGCCGTGTGCAGCACGTTCCCGCTCGCGCCCAGCCACGCGGGGCCGAAATCGTCGTGAAGGCTCAGGGTGCCGTTGAAGGTCGAATAGGTGCCCCCGCTCGCGCTCGCCTCACCGGTGAGGCCCGGCTGGGCGGCGGCGCGCGTGAAGATCTGAATGACGCCGCCCATCGCGTCGGAGCCGTAGAGGCTCGAGCGCGGACCGCGGACGACCTCGATGCGGTCGATCTGGTCGACGGGGATCAACTCGATGGGCGGCAGCCCTGTGGTTGCCGACCCGACGCGCACGCCGTCGATGAGCAGCAATGTTTGTTGGCCGTTCATCCCGCGCACGAAGAGCGAGGTCTGCTTGCCGAGACCGCCCGTGTTGTCGTACTGCACGCCCGGCAGCTGCACGAGGAGACTCTGGAGCGAGAGCGCCTGGCTCCCCTGGATGTCCGCTCGCGTGAGGACATCGGAGGACCATAGAACCTCGTCGAGGGATTCCGTCTGGCGCGAGGCCGTGACCAGCACCTGCGAACCTTGCGGGCCTGGTGACCCGGAAGAGGGGCTCTCCGCACTCGATGACACCCGTGGCCACGATGCCGCCGTGGCCGCGAGAAGGACGAAGGCGAAGATTGACGAGCGCAGGCCCGCTCGCCCGCGATGGAGACCTGACATGGAACTTACCCTCCTGAAATGCACCACCCGTGCGCGGATACCGGGTCGGGAGGGCTGGAGGCGGGGGACGAGGCCGAGTGGCGCAGGTCCCGAACGGCCGCCAGCGCCGCCCGCCGCGGCACCATCGGTTCGAAAGGCGAGGCCGGTCTCCGGGCTCCCGAGTTGAAGCGCAGGGCGCTTCGGGCGGATCGCCTTCCCGCGCCTCATGGCGCAGTGGCTCGTTGATCCGCCCAGACTCGATTACCGTTGCGGGGGCAGCGTCGGTCTTGCACCGACTTCCCGTTTACTCGAAGGCGATTGAGCCTTCGAGCACCTCACGCGGGATGAAGCGTGCCCCGCTGCGGCGCGCGCGTCAAGCACCGTCGGGCGGGCGTGCAATGTGCACGTGCGCAGCGCAAGCTCTCCACGGATGAACACGCCGCCTCCTCACCGACGCCCGCGCTCCTCACTCTCTCCGGTGGCCGAGATCCTCGCCTACGTCGGGATCGTGCCGCTCGTGCTCTGCCCGCTCGCGATCGTGTTCCTTCCGGAGTACGGACAGCGATTCATCGCGCAGCAGGTCGCCATCGCCTACGGTGCCGTCGTGCTCGCCGCGCTCGGCGGGGTTCATTGGGCGCTCGCGCTCGCCGGCCGGCTCGGTTTGACCATCGGGCGCGCGCTCGGCGCGGCGCTGCCGGCGGTCTGCGGCGTTGCGGGCGTATTGCTCGGGGGCCAGCGCGGGCTTGCGTTGCTCGTCGTCGCGCTCGGGGTGTTCTGGCTCTACGAGCATCGCGGCATCGGGGAGGAGTTGCCCGAGGACTATCTGCAGCTCCGCCGCAATCTGACGCTCGCCGGATGCTTCCTGCTCGCGATCACGATGATCCTATCGGACTCCGCCGGGTTGGCGTGACGGGTCAGTCCTGCGGTACGGCCAAGCCGAACATCAACGCGCGGACGAATTTCACGGATGGGGAGCCGAAGAAGAGCACCGTATCGTGGTAGCGTTTGAGCGTGAAGGAGCTGCCCCAGCGCTGCTCGGCTTCCGCGCGCAGATCGAGGTGCTCCTGCACGCCGACGAAGTACGTGGCGAGCTGCGTCGAGCTCAACTGGGCCCGCACCCACTTCGCCTCCGCCTCGCTCGGCTCCTGAAACGTGTCGTGCACCATGAGCCGCATCGCATCCTCGCGCGTCATGCCATCGACGTGCACGGCCTGATCGAGGATTGCATTGGCGATCGAGCGTAGATACCACTTGAGCTGGATGAGCTGCATGAGCTGCATGAGCGGGTCGCCGTCCATGTAACCCTGCTCGCTCATCAGACGCTCGCCGTAGACGGCCCAGCCCTCGATGAACGTGCCCGATTGCAGGACCGCCCGCAGCGGCGAGGGATACCGATCGGCGTGAGAGAGCTGCACGTAATGGCCGGGCATCGCCTCGTGAATCGTGAGCTCGTTGATGGCGCGCCGGTTGTATTCGCGCAGGTACGACCGCACCTGAGCCTCGGTCCACTCGTCCGGAATGGGCGCGACGTCGTAGAAGGTCTTCAATCCCCTGTCCAGCGGTCCCGGCGCGTCGGTGTACGCGAGCGACACGCCACGGGCGAACTGCGGCATCGGGACGATCTCGAGCGGGTCTGGATAGAGCGTGACGAGGTCCTTGCGCCGCACGAACGCCTCGGCATCGGCGAAAGCCTGCTGCGCCGTCGCGAACACCTCCGAGCGCTTCGGCTGATCGGCGTCGGCAACCTCGAGTGCGGCCTCGATGACGGCCTGCTGCTCATCCGGTGTCGGTGAATCCGGGAGCGCCGGTGCATCCGTGCGCCCGTCGCTTGTTGCGCTCGATGGCGCGGCTGCGCGGGCGGCGAGCACCGTGCGGGCGATCGCATACATCTGCGAGCGCGTGCGGGCCAGCTCGGCCTCGGCGCGCGCCCGGATCTGCTGCCGCGAGAGCGGCGAGTCGAGCTCGAACTGCAGTTTTTGGTCGTACCGCTCGGCACCGAGCCGGAAGTCTCCCTGGGCGGCGGGGACGAGGCGCCTCTCGAGCCAGATCTGCTGCTGCAGGATGGCGGTGCGCGCGCGGTCGATCGCCTCCTGCAATCGTGTCCGGTCCGCGGGAGGCAGCGCATCGAGGTGCGGCTCGATGAGCTGCGCGATGACAGAGAGCACGCCGTTATTCTGCTTGGCGGCAGTTTCCGCAAAGATGCGCGGCACCCTCGCCGGCTCGAGCGTCTCGCGCACCTGCTCGAGGAAGCGCGGTAGCTGCTCGAGGCGCGAGGCCGCGTCGTCGAGGCGTACTTCGAGCGGGGCGAAATCCCGCGCCATGAGTTGATAGAGACCGTTCCCGGCGAGATCGGTATAAAGGAGCGGGTCCCAGCGCCAGTCCTCCAGGTGCTCGAGCCGCCACAGCCGGTATTCGAGAGCGTGCCGGAGCAGCGCAGCATCGACTTGGCGTGCGCGGGAGAGCTGCGTGCGATCGATCGCTGCGAGCTCTGTGAGCAGATTCTTCGCAAGCATTGCGCGCTCGGCGCGCGCGGTCGGTCCGATATCGTCGAGCTCCCTGTCGAAGCGATGATCCCCGAGCGCCGTCGCCGCAACGGGGGTGAGGGCGAGCATTCGATTCAAATACAGGTCGGAGACCCGCTCGAACGCCACATCCGCCGCACTCGGCCCCGGCGGCGGGCTCGGCGCCGGAGGCGACGCCGCGCAACCCGCCAGGCCCACCAGCGCGGCAAAGGCCGCAGCGGCGGCCGCGTTGCGCAGGCCGGCCGGGAAGCCCGCCCGCGGCCGCGCGTGCGAGGCACGGGAATTGCTCTTGGAGAACACTTGAAAGCCTCCCCTTTTTATTCGGCGGCTTGCGAGCATTTCCGTATAAGCGATTGATTGAATGAACTATTCGCTCACACGGAATGCGCGTCGATTCGATCGTGTGCGGCGATGATGCAGAACGTCGGCGGCATTGGGAAGCATGAGCTGAGCTCGCCCGACGCAGCGCCTGCCAAGGAGAACACCGAGCACCCGCAGCCGGGGGACTGAGCGCACCCGTCGGCTCCGACTTCCATCTGCTCGCGGAGTCACTGCCGCAGATCGTGTGGCTTCAGGGTCGCGGCGGATTCATCGAGTTCATCAATCGGCGCGGCATCTCGTACGCCGGCCTCTCTCCCGGGAATCTGGCTTCCCGGAGCCTCATTGCACGCGTTCTGCATCCAGCGGACCGCCGGCGAGTGCGTGACATCTGGCGCGATGCGCGCAGCCGGGAAGCCGGGTACAACCTCGAAGCGCGCCTGCGTCGCAGCGACGGCATCCATCACTGGCACCGGGTCCAGGCCCACCCGATTCGCGATGAGCGAGGAAGCCTCGTGCGATGGATGGGGATGGCGACCGATGTGCACGACATGAAGGCGAGCGACGAGCGCAGTGCCTTCCTGCTCGCTTTGTCGACGGAGCTTGCGAGCATCGCGGATCCGCACGATCTGGTCTGCACCGTGATCGGCCGGTTGCGGGAGCGGCTCGGGGCCTCGCGCGCAACGCTCGCAGAGCTCGATCATTCCGAAGGCGAGGCGATCTTGCTGACACAGCGCGAGGACGATCCTGCGCGCATCGAAGTCTCGACGCTTCCACTCGCCTCCTTCGCCCTGTTCACGCTGCAGTCGCCGGAGTGCATCACGACGGTCGTGCGCGACACGCATCTCGACGAGCGCTCGGCGCATCTGCATGCGCGAGAGTTCGCGCCGAGAGCAATCGGCGCGTTCATTTCCGTGCCGCTTCTGCGCGGCGGTCAACCGGTCGCGTTGTTCTCAATCGTGACGACGGAGCCGCGCGACTGGTCCGCCGCCGACATCGAGCTTGCCGAGCGCGTGGCGGATATTGTGTGGCCGGCTTTCGAGAAGGCGCGCGCGGACCGCGAGCTCGCCGCGAGCGAGGAGCGGCTGCGCCTCGCACAGGCCGTGGCGCGCGTCGGGGCGTGGGAGTGGGACCCGACGACCGACGAGTGCATCCTCTCCCCGGAATGTCGGGAGCTGCTCGGCGTCGACCCGGCTGGCTCGCATCGACTCGGGGAGCTGCTTCGCAACGTCGACCTGCAAGACTTGCCTGGCGTGCAGTCGGCGCTTGCCGCCTGCCGGCGCACGGGCTCGGAGGAGTTCGAGTACCGGTACGTGCATCCGACGCGTGGGCAGCGCTGGATCCACTCCAAGGTCGGGGCCGTGCCGTACGGGGAAGGCGCGCGCGTGTTCGGCATTCACCTGGATGTCACCGAGCGGAGGCTCGCCGAGCAGGCGCTGCAGGAGGTCAATCAGCGCAAGGACGAGTTCCTCGCGATGCTCGCGCACGAGCTGCGCAATCCCCTCGCGCCGATCCGCAATGCGGCGCAAATCCTGCGCATGCACGGCAAAGGCAATACGAAGCTCGAGTGGGCGAGGTCGGTGATCGAGCGCCAATCGCGCCATTTGACGCGGCTCGTGGACGATCTCCTCGATGTCTCGCGAATCGTCCGCGGCCAGATCAGCCTCGAGAAAGGGCCGATCGACCTGAGCGACGTGGTGCGAAACGCGCTCGAGACCAGCCGTCCGCTTATGCGCGAGCGCAAACACCAGCTCACGGTGACCCTGGCGGGCGAGCCGCTGCCGCTCGATGCCGATCTCACCCGGCTCTCGCAGGTCATCGCGAACCTGCTCATCAATGCAGCAAAGTACACCCCGGAGGGCGGCCACATCTGGCTCGAAGCCGACCGAGTGGACAACGACGTGGTCCTACGGGTGCGGGACACGGGCATGGGCATCTCGTCGAGCCTGCTGCCACACATTTTCGAGCTGTTCACGCAGGGCGCGCGCACGCTCGATCGCGCGCAGGGCGGCCTCGGAATCGGACTCACACTCGTCAAGAGAATCGTGGACATGCATGGCGGGCGCGTCGAGGCGCACAGCGCGGGCGAAGGCGAGGGCAGTGAATTCATCGTGCGGCTGCCTCTGCTTGTAAGCCGCATGGCGGCCGGCAGTCAGCCCCAACCGTCGAGTGCGCCAAAAGGGGGTGAGTCGCAGTTGCGTGTGCTCGTCGTTGACGACAATGTCGACGCCGCGGAGAGCATCGCAATGCTGCTCTCGCTGGAAGGCTACGACGTGCGCAGCGTTCACGCCGCGCACGAGGCGCTCGAAGCCGCGCAAACATTTCTACCTCATCTCGTGCTTCTCGACATCGGGCTGCCCGACATGGACGGCTACGAGGTTGCGCGGCGGCTGCGGTCGCAGCAGCGCCTCGAGAGCATGCGAGTGGTCGCAATCACCGGATACGGCCAGCAAGCGGACCGCGACCGCGCTCGTGCGGCCGGCTTCGACGAGCACCTCGTGAAGCCCGTCGACCCGGACGCGCTGCACGAAGTGCTGGGAGAGCTGGCGAGCGAGAAGAACGCACGGCCGGACTGAGCCGGAACGAACATCTGGGAACGCGGTCTACGCTTCAACGACCGTTGGCGCGGGAGGCACGTCGATTGAGCGGCCGGCTTGACGCGTTCGAGCCCCGAGCGTGGATGCCGCGCCGGCCTGGTGCCGCAGTGGCTGCCCTCGCGCTCAACGCGGGCATCGGCGCCGCGCTCATTCTGTGCTTCCGGATGCCGGTCGCTCCCGACTCGAGGGTTGCCGTCGCGAAGCTGATCTGGATGCCCGAGCCTGCCTGGCGGCCAAAGCGGACTGAGCCGCGCGAATCGAGGACCACTCGCTCGATGGCGAGCAAGGTCGGCCGGAGTGCCACGGTGCTTTCGCCGGTCGTTCCGGAGCCGACGCTCCCCGGAACGCCGTCCGCCGCTTTCGAGGCCGCGAGAGTGACGCGAACGATCTGCCCGGGGAATTCAAACACTGTGCGCGGAGACCTGTTCAAGGACCTGCCGGGTACCGTAAATATCGGCCGGAATCGCCTTGACGCATTAACTGGATGAATTTACAGTATATGGATGTCCGACACGCTAAAAGGTCGAGGCGCATCGTCCAATCCTCCCGGCAGGTTCGAGCGGCACACGACGGAGGTAGTCGACGATGGTTGGTACGCAGATGAAACTCCGACCAGCATCGCGACGAGTGTCGAACCCGATCACGCCAAATCGATCATCACGACGAACGATTCGCCGGACGTTCCGTTTGAGCAATCGATCAATGCGTATCGGGGATGCGAGCATGGATGCACTTACTGCGTAAGCGGAGACACCGTCGTCTTAATGGGGAACAATAGAACGCGCGCGATTGCTGATCTGCGCGTCGGCGACGAGATTTACGGGACCGTTCGGCGCGGCTCGTATCTCAGGTATTCGAAGACTCGGGTGCTCGACCACTGGAGCGTCGTCAAACCGGGACACCGCATCACGCTCGCGGACGGAACCGAGCTCATTGCGAGCGGCGATCATCGATTTCTGACCGACCGGGGCTGGAAATTCGTCGCCGGGACGATGGGTGCGAGCGATATTCAGCGCCCGTACCTGACCACAAACAACAAGCTGATGGGAACAGGTGCTTTTGCGACTGCGCCGCAGGGCGGCACTGACTATCGCAGGGGCTACTTGTGCGGTCTCATTCGCGGCGACGCGCTGATTGGCTCCTATTCCTATGTCCGCCCCGGCAGGGCGCATGGAGATCAGCACCAGTTCCGGCTCGCGCTCTGCGACTTCGAGGCGCTGGAACGTGCCCAGCAATGGTTGGTAGACCTTGGCATAGGGACTCAGCGCTTTCAGTTCAGCCTGGGCTCTGCCAATAGAAGGCCCATGATGGCGATCCGGACGCATGCGAGGATGCATGTTGAATCGATCAGGATGATGATCGCGTGGCCTTCGGTTCCTTCGCGCGAATGGTGCGCAGGCTTTCTCGGGGGAATATTCGATGCAGAGGGAAGCTTCAGTCGGGGGATACTGAGAATATCCAATACGGATCCCGCGAATATCTCGCGGATTTGCGACTCGCTCCAGGTGCTTGGTTTCGACTACAGAGTTGAGCATATGAACGGCGTCGACACCAAACCGATCGTCGTCGTTCGCTTGACTGGCGGCCTGCGGGAGCACTTGCGCTTCTTTCATAGCGTGGAACCGGCGATTACGAGGAAGATGGACATAGCCGGTCAGGCCGTCAAAAGCGAGGCCGAGTTGGGCGTCGCAAGCATTGAGCGCTTGCCGGGCGCCATGCGTCTCTATGACATCACGACGGGAACGGGCGATTTCATCGCCAACGGTGTCGTGAGCCACAACTGCTATGCCCGCCCGAGCCACGCGTACATGGGACTCTCGCCGGGCCTCGATTTCGAGACGCGACTCTTCTACAAAGAAGAGGCGCCGCAGCTGCTCGAGGCCGAGCTCGCGCGTCCCAACTATGTGTGCAAGCCGATAGCGCTCGGCACCAACACAGATCCGTATCAACCCGTCGAGCGGCGGCTGCGCGTCACGCGCTCGATCCTCGAGGTGTTCGCACGCTGTCGCCATCCGGTGACGATCGTGACCAAGGGGGCACTGATCTTGCGCGATCTCGATCTGCTCGCCGATCTCGCACGCGATAATCTGGTCAACGTGGCGTTGAGCGTCACGACGCTCGATGCCGAGCTCAAACGTACGCTCGAGCCGCGCGCCGCTTCACCGCAAGCGCGGCTGCGCGCAGTGCGAGAGCTCGTGGGCGCGGGCGTGCCGACCGGAGTGATGGTCGCCCCCGTGATCCCTGCGCTGACCGACCACGAGCTGGAATCTATCGTCGAGGCAGCTGCGGAAGCGGGAGCGTCATGGGCGGCATACGTCGTGCTGAGACTCCCCTACGAAGTAAAGGATCTCTTTCGCGAATGGTTGGCTCGGCACTATCCCGATCGCGCCCGGCACGTGATGTCGATCGTTCAGTCGCTCCGCGGCGGCCGCGACAACGACCCACGCTTCGGCTCGCGCATGCGAGGCACGGGGCCCTTTGCGCAGCTGTTGCATGCCCGCTTCGAGCTTGCCTGCCGACGCCACGGCCTTGGGCGTGGGCGCGTCTTGCCGCTCCAGACCGGCCATTTCCGCCCCCCACGGCCTCGATCGGACCAGTTGACCCTGGACTTGTAGCCCGCTGCGCCGGAACATCGGCGCCCGGAAGGCAGTCTACGCAGGACAGGAGCGGTACCGGTCGAGGGTGCCGCGTGGGCACGCTGCCTGCTAAGCCTCAGGCTTGGAGTGGCATCGTGCCCAAAGAAGAAGGGACATGACGACCCTCGTCGCCAACGGATATCGGATCGGTGACCACTACACGCTCCTCGGCAAGCTCGGCGAGGGCGGCGAGAGTGAGGTGTGGCGCGCCCGCGACCATCTGAACGGGCGGGAAGTTGCGCTCAAGGTTCTGCGACCCGAAATCGCCCGCCGGCAGGGAGGCTGGGAAGTCCTCGTGCGCCAGCACGAGATTGCCCGGAAGCTCGATCACCCGCTCATCCTGAAAATCGATCCTCCGGTGCGCGACGGCGAGATGCTCGTGCTACCGATGGAGCTTGCGCCAGGCGGCGACCTGCGCCGCCTCTGCGGCGTGAGCTACCTCGAGATCGTTCCGGTACTGATCGAGGTGACGCAGGCGCTCGCTCACGCTCACGAGCGCGGCGTCGTTCATCGCGACCTGAAGCCCGGCAACGTGCTGTTCGACGCTCGAGGCCACGTGCGGCTCGCGGATTTCAGCGCGGCACCCTCCGTCCTCTCGCCGTTCACTGCGAGCCCGCAGCAGCTCAAGGGGGAGCCGGCTGCAGCGGCGGACGACATATACGGTCTAGGAGCGCTCGCCTACGAGCTGCTTGTCGGCCACCCACCTTTTTATCCGCGCTTCGATCGTCGCCGCGTCCTCGAAGAGCCCGTTCCGCCGCTCAAGCCGGCGCATCTGGCGCCGGGGCGGCTGATTGCGCTCGTGATGGCCATGCTCGCGAAGCAGCCGGGCGAGCGGCCCGCCTCGATGAAGGAAGTGCTCGATACGTTCGACATGGCGCTGAACGATACGCTCACGTTCGCGTATGACGACACGCGAGACGCACTGGCGCAGACCGGCGAGTTCCTGATGGTAGCGGAAGAGGAAGGCGAGCCCACGGAGTCGCCATCACCGCGCGCGAGTCGTCCAGCGACATCGGAACCGCCGGCGGCGTTCGATGGCCCGGTTGCAGCCGACCGTTCGGCGGAGGCCCAGCGTCCCGCCGCGGCCCAGCGCCCCGCGCGGATCGAGCGTCCCGCGCCGATCGAGCGTCCCGCGCCGACCGAGCGCCCCCCTGCCGCCGCGCGCGCCAGAGCGCCCGAGCAGTCTGTGACGCCGGACCGGCCCTCACCGTCCGATCGGTCGATGACGGCCGAGCGTCCGACGGCACCACCGCCGCGGCCGCCCTTGATCACACCTTTGGCACAGGGCACGTCGTCCGGCTCTAGAGCCTCCGCCGAGGCGACAGCTTTTCGCGAAGCGGCCTCCGTGGCACCACCGCAAGCAGCAGCTTCTGCCGCTGCCGCCGCTTCTGCGCCGCCGCAATTCGCGCCGCCGCAATTCGCGTCGCCGCACCCCGCTCCACCGCAGATCGCTCCACACTTCGCCCCGCCGCAATTCATGCCGCCGCCAGCCGCACCGACGGCGCCGCTGCACGCCCATCGCGCACACGACCCCGAGCTGCGGGCGCTGTGGGGCGACATCCGCGTTGAGCGCATGCCGAATCTGATGAAGATCGAGCCGGTCCGCCGCGCACGCTGGCCATGGGCGTTTGTCGCGGGGGCCGCCGCTGCAGCGATCGCGGTATTCGTTCTTCTACACGGCTCGGTGAAGGACGGCGCTTGGGTGCGGCCATCGGCCGAACAGTTGCGCGCAGCGTTGGCGCCCCCGAGCGTCGTACAGGCTGTTCGAGGCGCCGTCGAGGCCCCGCTGCGCGCAATGGGAAACGGCAGTCCCACGGCGCACGGCCCGGGAACGAGCGCGTCGGAACCACAACCGCTGCCCGGCGAATCCAATGCGCGCGCGAACGCCGCGGCTTCCCCCGGTACGGCATCGGCATCCCCGACGACGTCCGGTCTGCCGCGGACGGTGACCGCCGTGCCCGCACCCGTACAACCGGCGGCTGCGGCGACCGGTAGGACTGCTTCCCGCTCGACTGCATCGCGGGGCGGGACGTCCGCGGCGCAGCGCGGCGACCACCCGAGCCCCGCGGTCCAATCTCTGCTGTCGGATGCGCGTGCCGCGGAGGCGGGGCGCGATTACTTGCGGGCCGCGCAGGACTACAGTCAGGCACTCGCGCTCGATCCGCGCAGCGCCGCAGCACGCGCGGGTCTCCAGCG
>Ga0134126_10006477_pt1 | contig 14673 bp, 9 predicted proteins | sample KB31752_FD_96881 | JGI IMG/M metagenome (GOLD analysis project Ga0134126, IMG submission 96881) | Terrestrial soil microbial communities with excess Nitrogen fertilizer from Kellogg Biological Station, Michigan, USA - KB3-175-2 | ecosystem: Environmental > Terrestrial > Soil > Unclassified ... | reverse complement strand
TGGCTGTGTACGCGGCGATGCTGGTGGCCACACTGATCTGGTCGCTTTGGGAAGTCGGCTTCGATCGCTGGGCGCTCATACCGCGGGGAGCGTTCTTTGCCGTCGTCGGACTGTGGCTGCTGACGCCGTGGATAAGCCGGTCACTTGTCCGCACTGGAAGCGTCGCGGAGGAGCCGCCGCGGTCAACGTGGCGCGGCTCCCGCGGCTGGCTCGGCGGCGCGATGATCCTCGTGATCCTGACCACCGTAGTCTCTATTTTCCGAGACCCGTTCGATATCGCAGGTCAGTTGCCGCGGGCCGCGGCGCAAACGGCCGCCATTCCCGGCGCCGCCGGTGATGATTGGCTGGCCTACGGCGGCACCGGCCATGCCCAACGCTATTCGTCGTTGGCCGACATCACACCGCAGACGGTCGACCGGCTGTCACTGGCCTGGACCTTTCATACCGGTGACCCGAAGGGGCCGAACGACCCGCACGAGACCACGTTCGAGGTCACGCCGCTGAAGATCGGCGACACGCTGTACCTGTGCAGCGTCCATGAACACGTGATCGCCCTCGACGCCGCCACCGGCAAGGAGCGTTGGCAGTTCGATCCGCACATCAAGGTTGGCCACAACAGCCAGCATCTGAGCTGCCGCGGGCTTGCCTACCACGACGATGCGACCGCAGGTGGGGCCGCGGGATCGAGCTCGGCCTGCACGCGACGAATCATCCTGGCGACCATAGACGGGCGGCTGCTCGAACTGGATGCGGCGACCGGCCAGCCCTGCAGCGGGTTCGGTGATGGTGGCGTCGTGAACCTCGCCGTCAACATGCCCAACCTGCTGCCCGGCTATTACATGGAAACCTCGCCGCCGGTGGTCACTCGCGACTTGTTGATCATCGGCGCCTCGATCGACGATACGTTGTCGGTGAACAACCCCTCGGGCGTGATCCGCGCGTTCGACGTGCATACGGGACGCCTTGTGTGGAACTGGGACCTGGCGCACCCGGACGTGACGACTCCATTGCCGGCAGGCCAGCTCTACACGCCCAACACGCCCGGCAGCTGGGCAGGTGGCAGCGTCGACGAGAAGCTCGGTCTGGTCTATTTCCCGATCGAGACCCAGTCGCCCGATCAGCTGGACTTCGACCGCAGCCCCGAGGTCCAGCGGTATTCCAGCTCCATCGTCGCGCTGGACATCGCCACCGGACAGGTGCGCTGGCACTTCCAGGGCGTGCACATCGATCTGTGGGATCGGGATATGCCGGCGCAGCCCACGCTGATCGACCTCACCATTGCGGGCGCCAGGGTGCCGGCATTGATCGCGCCGACCAAGCAAGGCGATGTGTACGTGCTCGACCGCCGCACCGGCAAGCCGATCTTTCCGGTGCGAGAGTTGCCCGAGCCCAAGAGCACCGTGCCGGGCGAAAGAATCTCGGCGACCCAGCCGAGTTCGGCGCTCAGCTTCATGCCGCCGCCACTCACCGGCCGCGACATGTGGGGCGCAACGCCGTTCGACCAGCTGGCCTGCCGCATCGAGTTCCGTTCGATGGGCTACGACGGTCCCTATACCCCGCCTGCAACCCGGCGCACCATCGATTACCCGGGCAACGCCGGCGTCTTCAACTGGGGCGGCATCGCCGTTGATCCAGTGCGGCAAGTCATGATCGCCACCCCGGCGCACTTGGCGTTCACCTATCGACTGATAGCCCGCCACGACCCGACCACCAACTACGTCAGCGCCGGCCAGAAGGAGCACTGGAACGAGAACTACGGCGGCCGCTACGCGATCATGATCGGGCCGTTCATGTCGCCGATCGGGCTACCGTGCCAACAGCCGCCGTGGGGTGCAATCGCCGGCGTCGACCTGCGTACCGGCAAGGTCGCGTGGATGCACCGCAACGGCACAGTGCGCGACCAGATGCCGAGGTTCCTGCCGATCCCGTTCCCGATGGGCGTGGCCAGCCTTGGCGGCCCGCTGATCACCGCTGGAGGCGTCGCGTTCTACAGCGGTACGCTGGACAATTACCTGCGCGCCTACGACGTGACGACTGGCCGCAAGCTCTGGCAGGCCCGCCTGCCCGCCGGCGGTCAAGCCACGCCGATGACCTACAGGATCAACGGCAAGCAAATGGTGGTGGTGGCCGCGGGCGGACATGGTTCCTTTGGAACCACGCTCGGTGATGCGATCGTGGCCTATGCGCTGAAGTGAGCCGCTGGGCCAGTGCGCCCGGTCTGAATTGCATCGCGGACTAGCTTGCTTTCTGAAATGAACTCCATTTCCTGCATCAAGGAACTCGCGTGACGAGTTCCCAGGACATGCCGCTGCCGCACGACCCACTGGCGACGAAGCTGAGCACGGCCGACGACCGCGTCTTGCTCAGCGACTGGTTACCACCGCAAGCGGGCGTTGTCCCGAAGGTTCGCTTCGGGCGGCACTGGGTCAATGCGCTGTGGGTGTTGCCGCTGATCTTCGTGCTGTTGGTGATCGGCGTCGCCGTTGCTCAGACGCTGCGGCAATTGCCCGCGGTGCAGGACTTCATCTCGCACTACCCAGGTATCCCGTCGTCGGTCGCCGTCACCACCGGCTTCCCGGGTTGGCTCAGGTTGCTGCACTTCCTCAACTTCCTCTTCATGGCGTTCATCATTCGCGCCGGTGTGCAGATCCTGGCCGACCACCCGCGGCTCTACTGGAAACGTGACTGCACGCCGGGAACCGAATGGTTTCGCTTCCAGAAGGCGGTGCCGACCGGGCGGATCTGGACCGCGAAGGACGACTCGGTGACGATCCCGTCGTGGCTGGGTATTCCCGGCATCCGCCATTCGATCGGTCTCGCGCGGTGGTGGCACTTCTCGGTCACCTTGCTGTGGATGATCAACGGCATCGTCTTCTACGTGCTGCTGTTCACGACCGGCCAGTGGCTACGGCTCGTCCCGACGACCTGGGACGTGTTTCCGAACGCCGTCTCGACCGCTCTTCAGTACTTCTCGCTCACGTTTCCCGTCGACGAAAGCTGGACGCGCTATAACGGCCTGCAGCAGCTCGTCTACTTCATCACGGTCTTCATCGTCGCGCCAACCTCGATCGTCACCGGCTTGATGCAAAGTCCGGCGATCTCGAACCGGCTCGGCTGGTTCGGGCGCACGTTGAACCGGCAGAAGGCCCGTTCGATCCACTTCATCGCGCTGTGGTGGTTTCTGCTTTTCATCCTGGCGCACGGCACGCTGGTCTTCATCACCGGCGCGCGCGTCAACCTGAACATGATGTGGGCGGGAGTCAACGACGCTACCTGGAGTGGCCTTTGGGTCTTCATTGTCGCGATGGTGGTGGTCGCGGTGGCCTGGTGGTGGGCGTCGCCGTTTACCTTGCGCCATGCGCGGCTCGTGCAACGGGTTGGAGAAGTGATGTCGCGGCCGTTCGGCAGCGCGACGCAGTCGTGGGACGCGAAGAGCCAGCTCACCGAGAAAGACATCTCGCCGCACTTCTGGCCCAATGGCACGATGCCGAAATCCGCCGAGTTCGATCGCCTCGTGCAAACCGACTTTGTGGACTACCGGCTGCGAGTCGGTGGGCTGGTGGAAAAGCCAATGGAGTTCTCGTACGCCGATCTGAAGGCGATGCCGAAGCAGGAGCAGATCACCACGCATTTCTGCATTCAGGGCTGGTCGGGTGTGGCGAAATGGGGCGGCGTGCCGATGCGCGACATCCTCGACCTGGTCAAGCCGACGGCGGATGCCCGCTACGTAGTCCTTTATTCATTTGCCGACGGTGACGACGGCGGGCGCTACTACGACACGCACAGCCTATCCAACATGCGCCACGAGCTGACGATCCTCGCCTACGAGATGAACGGCGCGCCGGTCAGCGTGCTGCATGGGGCGCCGTTGCGGCTGCGCTGCGAGAACGAGGTCGGCTTCAAGATGGTCAAATGGATCGCGGCGATCGAGCTCGTGCACGACTTTGCCGATCTCGGCGCCGGCGAAGGCGGCTACAACGAGGATCACGAGTTCTTCGGTTATCGCGTGCCGATCTGATTGCATCGAACCGCCTGTCCTCGATGCTCCCTCACACATGAGAGTCAACAACCAGCGAGCTGTGCGGCGAATAATCGACGTCGCGGACACTCCGGTGCCGGAGGTGCATCTGCTGTCGAACGGCAGCTACCATGTGATGCTCACCAGCGCCGGCGGTGGTTACAGCCGCTGGAAGAACCTGGCGATCACCCGCTGGGGCGAAGATACGGCCCGCGACAACTGGGGTACGTTCTGCTACATCCGCGACGTCGCGAGCGGGTCCTTCTGGTCCAATGCCTTGCAGCCGACGCTGCGGCGAGCCGAAGCGTACCAAGCAGTGTTCGGGATTGGCCGCGGGGAGTTTTACCGCCGCGATCAGGATGTCGAAACGCGCACCGAGATCGCCGTTGCGCCGGATCACGACGTCGAGTTGCGCCGTGTTTGCATCACCAATGGTTCGCGGACGCGCAGGGTATTGGAGCTGACCAGTTACGCGGAAATCGTCCTCGCGCCGCCGGCAACCGATTCCGCGCACCCGGCATTCAGCAAACTATTTGTCGAGACCGAGCTCCTTCGCGACCGCCAGGCGATTCTGTGCACGCGCCGTCCGCAAACACCCGTTGAGCCGACACCATGGATGTTCCATCGGGCGGTGGCGCGCACGTCGGAGGTGAGAGATGTCTCGTTCGAGACTGATCGCGCACGATTCATCGGTCGCGGCCGCACGGTGGCCGATCCACAGGTGTTGGACGGCGACGCGGCGTTGTCCGGCAGCGCCGGCTCCGTGCTCGATCCGGTGGCGGCGATACGCTGCGGCATCGTAATCGCCCCTGGCGAATCCGTCACGCTCGATCTGGTGAGCGGAATCGGCGATTCTCGCGAGGCGTGCCTGGGCCTGTTGGAACGATATCGGTGTCAGGACGCCGCGGACCGCGCCTTCGAGGAGGCGCCTGCGCATGCCCGAAAGATCCTGCGTACGCTCCAGGCGGACGAGCGCGACGCGCAACTGTACACGTGTCTCGCCGGTCATGTCGTCTACGCCAACGCCTTGCTGCGAGCCGAGCCGAGCGTTATCGCCGGCAATTGTCGCGGCCAGTCGAGCCTGTGGGCCTACGGCATTTCGGGTGATCTTCCGATCGTGCTGGTGCGGATCGCGGACCAGGCCAACATGGAGCTCGTGCGCCAGCTCGTGCAGGCGCACGCGTACTGGCGGCTCTCTGGACTGGCGGCGGATCTCGTGATCCTCAATGAGGTTCGCGACGATCATGCGGCCCTCCTCCAGGAGGATGTCGCGAAGCTGATCGCCGCGTGCGGTTGTGCCGACCGCATCGACCGGCCCGGCGGCACCTTCGTTCGCGATGCCGGCAAGGTCTCCGAAGAGGACCGCGTTCTCCTCCAGGCCGTTGCGCGCGTGGTGATCAGCGACGCCGACGGGTCGTTGACGCAGCAGCTCGAGCGGCGCTGCGCTGTGCCAGCCGTGATTCTGCCGCCTTCGATGGAGCGTGGTCCCGGTGTCGCAAACCAGGCGGCAGGCGAGTTGTCGCACCCGAAGGTCGAGCGCGATCTGATCTTCGGCAACGGGCTCGGTGGGTTCGCGTCGGACGGGCGCGAGTACGTCATCACGCTCGCGTCGGGCCAGATGACCCCGGCGCCGTGGGTCAACGTCCTGGCGAATCCGACCTTCGGTACCCTCGTTTCCGAAAGTGGAAGCGCCAACACCTGGAGCGAGAACGCGCAGCAATTTCGGCTCACGCCGTGGTCGAACGATCCGATCGGCGATGCGAACAGCGAAGCCTATTACCTCCGCGACGAGGAAAGCGGCCGTTTCTGGTCGCCGACGATGCAGCCGAGAAGCGGCACGGGGCCGTACGTGACGCGGCACGGCTTCGGCTACAGCGTGTTCGAACACGATGAGGAGGGCATCGCCTCCGAGCTCGTCGTGTACGTCGCGATCGACGCGCCGGTAAAGTTCGTGACGTTGAAGCTCGGCAATCGGTCCGGACGTCGGCGCCGGCTTTCCGTGACCGGATATCTGGAATGGGTGCTCGGTGACGAGCGCTCGAAAACGTGCATGCACGTGAGGACCGAGCGCGACGAAGGCAGCGGCGCGCTGTTCGCGCGGAACCCGTACAACACCGAGCTCGCCGGACGCGTCGCGTTCTACGACGTCGACGAGTTTGCGGCCGCGAGCATCTGCTGCGACCGTGTCGCGTTCCTCGGACGCAACGGTACGCTGCGCGATCCCGTCGCGATGAGGGAGCTGACGCTTTCCGGAAGCGTGGGTGCCGCGCTCGATCCGTGCGCTGCGATCCGGATCTCGTACGACCTCGAAGCGGGGCAGACCCGCGAGATCGTGTTCCGTCTCGGCGCCGGAGCGAGTGCTGCCGAAGCGCGTCAGCTCGTCCGTCGCTGGCGTGGAGCCGATACCGCTCGCGACGCGTTGACCGCGGTGAAGCAGCATTGGCAGAAAACGCTCGGCGCGGTGCAGGTCGAAACGCCGGACCGGTCGCTCGACCTCCTGGCCAACGGCTGGCTCGTCTACCAGATCCTGGCCTGCCGCCTGTGGGCACGCAACGCGTTCTACCAGTCGAGCGGGGCATTCGGCTTCCGCGACCAGCTGCAGGACGTGATGGCGCTCGTCCACGCCGCGCCTGAGCGAGTGCGTGAGCATCTGCTGCTCTGCGCAGCACGGCAGTTTCCCGAAGGTGACGTGCAGCACTGGTGGCATCCACCGCTGGGACGCGGGGTACGGACCCGATGCTCGGACGACTATCTTTGGCTGGCGCTGGCCGCTTGCCGCTACGCGACCGTGACGGGGGACACCGGGGTGCTCGACGTACCGGTCCATTTCCTGGAAGGTCGCGCGCTCGAGGACACAGAAGCATCGTACTACGATCTACCCAGGCAGTCCGACCAGGTCGCGACCCTATACGAGCACTGTGTGCGCGCGATCGAGCATGGCCTGCGGTACGGGACGCACGGCGTGCCGCTGATGGGCTCGGGTGACTGGAACGATGGCATGAATCTGGTGGGTGCCGGTGGCAAGGGGGAGAGCGTCTGGCTCGGATTCTTCCTGTACGCCGTGCTGATCCAATTCGGCGAACTCGCGCAGCGGCGCGGCGACGCGTCATTCGCCAAGCGCTGCTCGAGCGAGGCGGCCCGGCTGCGGGACGCGATCGAAAAGAACTGCTGGGATGGCGCATGGTACCGCCGCGCGTGGTTCGACGACGGCTCGCCGCTCGGAACGTCGAGCAATGTCGAATGTCGGATCGATTCGATCGCGCAGAGCTGGTCGGTTTTGTCGAATGCCGGCGAGCCGCAGCGCACCCGGATGGCGATGGATGCGGTCGATCGACAGCTCGTTCACCGCGATTCTGCTTTGATCCAGTTGCTGGATCCGCCGTTCGACCGCTCGGAACCCAATCCTGGGTACATCCAGGGATACGTAAGAGGCGTGCGCGAGAACGGCGGACAGTACACCCATGCTGCAGTGTGGGTGGCGATGGCATTCGCGGCGCTTGACGACTGCGAACGCGCATGGGAAGCATTCACGATTCTCGATCCGGTCAATCACGCGAAGTCGCAGGATGCGGTCACGCTGTACAAGACGGAGCCCTACGTGCTCGCCTCCGACGTCTATGCGCTTGCGCCGCACGCGGGGCGCGGTGGCTGGACGTGGTACACCGGCTCGGCTGGCTGGATGTACCGGCTGATACTGGAATCGCTGCTAGGGCTGCGGCGCGAAGCGGATAAGCTTTGTTTCGCTCCGCGCGTGCCGGCGCATTGGTCGTCATTCAAAGTGCGATATCGCTATCGGGAGACGGACTACCAGATCACCGTTCTGCAAACGAGCGCCCCGGGCGGGAGGTCGCGGTTAATGGTCGACGGCGTCGAGTTGCACGATATGGCGATTTCCTTGATCGACGATCGACGGCAGCACGTGGTCGAGATGAGATGCGAAATGCGTCTGTCGAGTTGAGCGTCGAGCCGCCGATCCCGGTTGGACTGCGGCGTCGGTGTCGAGGGACGCGGATGAACGATGCCGAAGCAGCATGGCGAACCCGCTCACTCCGGGTGGGATCCGGGGAACGAGTAGCGCAGAAACAAGTGGCTGCTGCCACGCCGAACGTCGGTCAAGGCCCCCCACCGGGCATCGCGCGGTGCAAACGTCCTACCCATGACAAGGCCGGGCCGTCCATCGCCAACGTTGCGACCGGCGACCTGTGGCGCAAGCGTCAAAAACTGCTCGTCGATGAGGCGCTGGGCGTAGAAATCACCCAGCAATCGCGGACCACCTTCGAGGAGCATCGACTTGCCGGCGCTCACCCGGCACACCTCGTCCAGGATGGCGCGTGCCGGAATCGCGGCGGTGCAGTGAAGAATGACCCCGATCTCGACGGAACCGGGAATTCGTTGCTTGCGCAAGCGCTTCGCACCTGCGGCGGTTGTAACGATCAACGCGCGCACGTCGCCAGACGTGAATATCGGCAGGCGAAGATCAATCCGACCGCTGCCGCTGACGACGACGTTCAGCGGCGCCGCGGATCTGCCCATTGCATTGCGCAGGCTCCGATACTCATCGGCGAGCGCGGGGAAAATGGCTTCGGCCGTCCAGACGTGCCGACGATCGGCGTCTAGTGTGCCGGAGCCGATGATCACCGCGTCGGCAATAGCCCGCAATAAGCCCATTACCATTCGATCTTGTGCGCTAAAGCCGCTGATATCTGCGCCGCTGGCGTGTCCCTTCGTATTGAGCGACACGACGCCGTCCAGCGTGGTCGCGAAATTGCTGAAGACATGTGGAGCCGAGCGCGGCCGCGCCATGCGGAGGCGTCCGTACAAATGCTTCAACCTGGGAGGCAGCGACAGCAACCTGCCGTGCCGCGTTTCCAGAAGCGTCTCGAGCGGCGCGAGCGAGGACGGGTCAGGCACGGGCGTTCCTTTTCGTCACGATAAATTCCGGCGTAGCGGTTGCGACGTGCGTGCGCGGCGCCTGGTTCCCGTATCAAGAATGCCCGACTCCGGCAGTCGAGACTTTAACGTTCTCGCCTCGCGCCGACGAGCGCAGCGTCGAAGTCCTTGGCCGGGGCGTCGTCGCGATCTTTGCCGCTCCGTGGGCCAGAGCGTTCGACGCGCACCGTTCGACGCGGTCGAGAAGGGGCGGACATATGTTGTGCGCCACGAAGGATCTCGAGGGTTACGCGATCGGAGCGATCGAGGGCACCACTGGCCGCTTCACGGACTTCCACTTCGACGACCAGGCGTGGGTTGTCCGCTATCTGGCCGTCGACACCGACCTGCCAGTGTCGCGGTACCCGCTCGACGATCCCCATCCGCAAAGCTGCAAGACGATCATCGGCTATCACATCGAGGCGAACGATGGCGGCATCGGGCACCTACGGAACCTGCTTGTCGATGAGGAGGGCGGGGCCATCCGATACGTTGCGGTGGATCCGGGCAATTGGTCGCCGGGTCACGACGTCATTGCGTCGCAACGTACCAAGCTGCGATCCGACGCCGGAACCGGCCGCACGTCAGGGCGCGTGGGTCGTGAACGTCGGTGGCGTATTGGTGACGTTTCTCGCGGCCGTGGCTTTGCTATGAGAGGGAGCTTCACCGGACTGTCCGCGTGGTTGGCACAGCGAATAAGCGCAGTCTATATGCTATTTTGCATCGAATCTCTCCTCGTCCATTTCACTGTCGATGCATGCCTGGGTAGGCGCTCGCGACGTCATCCTGGACTACGTTCACCCGATGGTCTTTCGCGTCGGGCTGCTCGTGTTCTTAAGCTTCGGGCTGACGGGGCTCGCAGTCTGGGCGATGCAATTTCTATCGAACGAGCACGGCTAGTAGGGCGCTCCGCACGAGATAGCGCGCCGACGGATATCCATGCATTTCTCGATAGGGAACCGGCGGAGTTGCGGCCGCTGCCGAGCTTTCCGATCGTTGGCGACCTGGTGGTCGACATGACCCGGTTCTGGAAGCAGTATGACTCGATCAGGCCTTACCTGATCCGTTCGTACCGATTCTCCGGTCCCGCACGATCATGAACTGCACCGAAGCATGCCCCGCCGGGCTGCCTCCCTCCCGGTCGATCGAGAGGATCCGGCTGCGTATGTCGAAGATCGAGCGCTGGGAGGGTGAAGGAGGTGCGACGATCGCTGGTCGCGCCGGGACCATCGCATTCGAATCAAGGGCCGAATGCGAATCGTGCCGTCAACCACCGGCGGGATCGCGCGGTGAAGTCAGTGATACCCGACGTCCGCCGAGACCTTCCCGCGGAACACGTAATACGCCCAGCCAAGGTACATGAAGATGATCGGCAGCAGGAACAGCGTGCCGATCAGCAGGAACGCCTGTGCGGAGGGCACTGCGGCGGCGTCCCATAGCGTGAGTCGATAGGGAACGATGTACGGAAACACACTGATGCCGAGCCCGAGGTAGCTCATCGCGAAGAGACCCAGGGCGCCCATGAACGGCAGGTATTCGCCGCCGCGGCGCAGCGAGCGCCACGTCGCCCACGCGATCAGCGCGGTGACGATCGGCACCGGCACGAACCAGACGATGTCGGGCCAGGTGAACCAGCGGGCGGCGATCCGCGCATTGAGGAGCGGCGTCCAGATGCTGACCACGACGATGAACGCGAGGAGCGCATAGAGCCCGCGCGCGGCCCACCGGCGCGCCCACGCCTGCAAGTCACGCTCGGTCTTCATCACCAGCCACGTCGCGCCGAGCAGCACGTAGCCGGCGACGAGCGCCGCGCCGGTGACGAGCGCGAACGGCGTTAACCAGTCGAAGCTGGTGCCGCTGAATTCGCGACCCGTAACGGTGAAGCCGTGCACGAACATGCCGAGCACGACTCCCTGGAAGAACGTCGCGACGAGCGAGCCGCCGAAGAACGCCCGGTTCCACCAGGGCCGGTGCGCCGGATCGCGGCTCCTGAACTCGAAGGCCACTCCGCGGAACATGAGGCCAAGGAGCATCAGCAGGATCGGGAAATAGACAGCCGGAATGACGATCGCGAACGCCACCGGGAACGCGGCCAGAAGCCCCATGCCGCCGAGGATCAGCCAGGTTTCGTTGCCGTCCCAGATCGGCGCGACCGAATTCATCATCAGGCTGCGCGCGTCCTCGTCGGCCGCGAATGGAAACAGGATCCCGACGCCGAGATCGAAGCCGTCGAGCAGCACGTACATGAACACGCCGACGCCGAGGATGACGGTCCAGACGGGGACGAAGTCGAGGTGCATCGCGGTCTCCGGTCAGATCGCGTCGGCGCCGGAGAGCGGGCGCGCCGGACGCTCGGCGAGGCGCGCGTCGCGGGACTCGACGTGCTCGGGCGGGCCCGCCTTCGCGAGGCGCAGCATGTACATGAGCCCGGCCCCGAACACGATGGCGTACACCGCGATGTAGAGCACGAGCGAGATCACGACGTCGCCTCCGGTCAGCGACGGTGTGACCGCGTCGTGCGTGCGAAGGAGTCCGTAGACGACCCACGGCTGGCGCCCGACCTCGGTGACGATCCACCCGGCGATCACCGCGATGAACCCGGCCGGAGCCATCGCCGCGCATACGCGCAGGTAGGCCGGGGTATCGAAGAGCCTGCGGCGAAAGCGCAGCCACAGTCCCCACCACGCGGTGGCGAGCATCAGGAGCCCGAGTCCGACCATCGCACGGAACGCGAAGAACACCGGCGCGACCGGCGGCCGGTCCTGAGCGGGAACCGACTTCAGACCCTTGACGACGCCATCGAGCGAGTGTTCGAGGTAGAGGCTTGCGAGCCCGGGGATCGCGATCTCGGCGCGATTTCGCTCCGCGGCCTGATCAGGAATCGCGAACAGCACCGCGGGCGCGCGCGCCTCGGTGTTCCACAGACCTTCCATCGCGGCCACCTTGACCGGCTGATGGTCGAGCGTGTTGAGGCCGTGCAGATCACCGGCGACGATCTGGATCGGAACGAAAATCGCGACGAACACCACCGTCATCGACAGCGCGCGCCGCGAAACGTCGACGTTGCGGCCGTGGCGCAGATGCCACGCGCTGACGCCGAGCACGGTGAACGCGGTGGTCAGGTAGAACGCGATCACCGTGTGCACGAGGCGGTACGGGAACGACGGATTGAAGATAATCGCGAGCCAGCTCTGCGGCATGAAGCGTCCGTCAGCGATCGTGTAGCCGGCGGGGGTCTGCATCCAGCTGTTGGCGGAGAGGATCCAGAACGACGAGAAGAGCGTGCCGAGCGCGACCATCAGCGCCGCGAAGAAGTGCATCCACGGCGGCACCAGCTTGCGCCCGAACAGGAGGATGCCGAGGAAGCCCGCTTCGAGGAAGAAGGCGACGAGGCCCTCGTAGGCGAACAGCGGCCCCAGCACGTTGGCGACCGCGTCGGAGTAGCGGCTCCAGTTGGTGCCGAACTGGAACGGCATCACGATGCCCGAGACGACGCCCATGCCGAACGACACCGCGAACATCCTCGTCCAGAACACCGAGAGGCGCAGATAGACGGCGTCGCGCGTCGCGGCGTGCAGGCCTTCGAGGAGAACGATGAATGACGCGAGGCCGACGGTGAACGCCGGCAGGAGGATGTGCAGCGCGATGACGAACGCGAACTGCAGGCGGGAGAGCAGGACGGGATCGAGTGTCACGGCGTTTTCGACGGCACGTCCGGTCAGCGCGCCGCGCGCACCGTGTCGAGGATTGCTTCGCCGGAAACACTGACCGTCACCTCGCTCTCGCCACCTTCGACGGAGATCGGTGCCGGTCCGGCCGCGGCGGCGGCGGCACGGAACATCGGCCGCGGCCCGCCGCCTTCGCTCGTCTGGATGCTGACGCGGCCCGCGCGATAGCTGCCGGCACCGAAGCCCTGCGCAGCAGCCTGCGCACGCGCCTGCCACGCGCGAATGGCTTCGCCGGTCAGCCGGTTCTCGGCCGCGCGGCGCGCGTCGCGGCTCACCGAAAAATCGAGTCCCGACAGCAGCAGGCCCGATGCCTGCAGCCGCGTCACCAGCGCGGCGATGGTCGCGAACTCGGCGCCGTCGAGCGCGATCGACTGTACGACCCGCCAGTGTGGTGGATGGTTGGGCTCGGATACCTGCCAGGTGCTGTACCCCGCGCTCGACGCGTCGACGCCGCCGACCGCACGGGCCGCAGCCATCGCCTTGCCGATGCGCAGGTTGACGTCGTTCGCGGCCTTCCCTGCATCGGCGTTGTCGGCCTCGGCCCTGAGCACTGCGTGCATGCGGTCGTTCGCGACCTTTGCGCTCGCCGAGGCGCTCACCGTAACGATCGGCTGCGGCGTCGGGGCGTCGGTGACAATCTGCGGCGCAGGCGGTGCGACGACGACGGGCTGTGCAGCGGTGCTGCACGCGATGACCAGTGCGATCGCGAACGCGACCGAAGCAGAAATCGAACGTCGCATCGAGGATCTCCTGTCAGGGGCGGCCAGTCGCCGCCGCAATCCATTCAGGCAGCGCAAGTATCGCATCACGATTCGACCATGAGAAGCAGCGGGCGGCGGCGTCCTGCCACGGCCACCACCGATAACTGAGATGCTCGCGCGGCGCGAGCCGCACGGGGACCTCGGCCGCGACCGGCAGCGAGTACACGTGCTCGGTGTTGTGGGTCGTCCCCGGCGCGAAGCGGTGCCGCCAGCGCGCGAAGATCTCGAAGCGGTTGGTCGTCTTCCAGTCGATGACGCCGCCGTGCTCGGCTGCGATGATCCCGGTCTCCTCGGCGACTTCGCGCGCCGCAGTCCGGTCGAGCGGCTCGTCGTCGTTACGGCTTCCGGTCACCGATTGCCAGTGCCCCGGGAAGTCGGCTCGCTCGAGAAGGAGCACGCGCAGGTCCGCGGTGTGGATGACGACGAGCACCGAGACCGGCTGCTTGTAGCGCGCTGGCTCGTGAACGGAGCCGTCTTCCACCTTGTCACCTGCCACCGCGCACGGCGCTGCCCGTCGGCACGTTCATCCGACCAGCACCCAGAAGGCGAGGTGGCGCTCGCGCCAGAAACTCGCTGCCTCGGTCAGGATCTCCTCGAGCGTTTCCCAGTCGTGCGCATGGCCGTGCCGGAAATGGGCGGCATGCGCGAGGTGGATCGCGCAGCCCTTCTTGCCGAGCCAGTCGTGATCTTCGAGTACGTCGGCGAGCGCATCGAAGTTGTTGCCGAAATGCGCTGGCAGGTGCAGGCCCCGGGCGAGCGTGGCGAAGAGCGACGCACGGTCGACCACCGCACCGAGGTCCAGCTCGAGATAGCGCAAGCCGGCGTGCCCCGCAGCCGCCGCGACGAGGTCGGCATGGCCGTGGTATTCGATCACGCCCGCATCGTCGACGCGGCTCAGGTCGGGCAGCTTCACTCGCGAATCTTCCGGAACGTCTGGTAATGATCGTCCGTGTAGTAGCAGGAGTCGGGTGTACTTCTCGCTCCACCGCAGATGATGCGCCTCGCGCCGCGATTGTGCACGCCCGGCGTCTTCACCGTGTATTCGTGATAGTACCCATGGGGTTCGCGGGGAAGGTGCCGCTCGCGATTGCCGAAGGTGATACCGTCGCGCTCATAGGGAAACGGCCCGCCGTCGTGAATGCGCCGCAGCGTGGTGCGTGCTTCCTGCGGGAGGTCTGCAACCGTGATCTCCGTGCGTCCGGCGCCGCCGGAATGCTCGCGAGCGATCGCCGGTGCG
>Ga0134126_10006476_pt1 | contig 14674 bp, 17 predicted proteins | sample KB31752_FD_96881 | JGI IMG/M metagenome (GOLD analysis project Ga0134126, IMG submission 96881) | Terrestrial soil microbial communities with excess Nitrogen fertilizer from Kellogg Biological Station, Michigan, USA - KB3-175-2 | ecosystem: Environmental > Terrestrial > Soil > Unclassified ... | reverse complement strand
ATTTTCCGGCTGGCCTGGATGGGTCCGGACAATGTGTTGCCATTATCGAGCTGGGTGGCGGCTATCGTACTGCCGATATCAAGGCATACTTCCAGAAGCTGGGCCTCGCGATGCCGAATGTCGGAGTGGTTCGTGTCGATGGCGGAACAAACCAGCCTACAACAGCCGAGGGTGCCGACAGCGAAGTGATGCTCGACATAGAAGTGGTGGGCGCAATCGCTCCGAAGGCAAGAATCGCCGTCTATTTCGCGCCGAACACGGACAAGGGATTCCTGGATGCCATTACGATGGCGATCCACGACACGACTAACAAACCGTCGGTGATCTCGATCAGTTGGGGCGGCCCGGAGAGCGACTGGACCGGGCAGGCCATGACCTCGTTCGATCAATCATTGCAAGCGGCTGCCGCGCTTGGGGTGACAATCTGCTGCGCAGCGGGCGACAAGGGTTCGGGCGATGGAGCGGCAGACGGGAAAGCGCACGTTGACTTTCCGGCATCCAGCCCCTTTACGCTGGGATGCGGGGGTACCCGGCTCACCGCCTCGGGGAACAGCATCTCCAGCGAGGTTGTCTGGAACGAATCGGCCACCAGCGCCACGGGCGGCGGCGTGAGCGATTTCTTCCCCATCCCGGATTACCAGCGTGCGGTCAGCGTCCCGCCATCGGCGAACCCCGGCGGCCGCAAAGGCCGGGGTGTTCCCGATGTCGCCGGGGATGCGGACCCGGCTACGGGTTATCAGGTCCGTGTTGACGGGCAGGAGTTCGTGGTGGGCGGAACCAGCGCGGTAGCCCCCCTGTGGGCGGGGCTGATCGCACTGTTGAACCAGAAGCTGGGAAATCCGGTAGGATTTCTCAACCCGCTGCTCTACGGCTCCGTTGTCGGCACAGGTTCGTTCCGGGACATCACCTCGGATTCCAACGGTGCCTACCCGGCCAGTTCGGGGTGGGATGCCTGCACGGGATGGGGAACGCCCAATGGGATGAAACTCCTCAATGCGCTCGGCGGTTGACAGCGCTCGCGCAGGATGGCATGCACCAACGATCGAAGGCGCCTGCAGCCGTACGAGTCAGCGGGTCAGCAATTTTGGATGACCCGCTGACTCGGCTGCTCAGGGCTTTGCGGCTGACGCAGGCGCTTTGACGTTGACGTATTTGCGAAAGAGGTTGTCGAGCCGGGTCTTGTATAAATCCATCTGTGGTTTTTTCCGGTATTCGTCCGCCAGGTCGTGCACGGACTTATTGAAGTCCTCGTCACCCGTCTTGAGGGAGAGCGTGATGGTGTTTCCTGCGGCGGCGAAGGCTCGGGCCCAGCGGGCGCGCACGTCCGCCCAGAACGGCGATGTCTCATTCCAGTAGGCCGTCGCGGGCCCGAAGTCGAAGCCTTTGATGCGGCGGTAGTCGTTGAAGCCGAATTCGCGCACCAGCGGCGTATCGGTGCCGTCTTCCGCGCGGATGACCTTGGTATTGTCCTGCTCGTGCGCCCAGCCCTGCGGCGTGATCGTATGGCGGTTTTCGCCGTTGATCAGCTGGTAGTCGCTGCGCGTGGTGTATTCGCGCCGGGGCAGGGGCCGCCAGGTGCGATCCGAAGTCCAGGTGGAGACGCCGTACTTGTGATTCCACTTGCCGTCTCCGGCATAGCGCGGTCCATCGTTGACTTCGTAGACCAGCTGTGTCCAGGTGCCGGGCACGTCAGCGGCTTTGCGCGCCTGCTCCTCGAAGCGCTGGTTGCCGACAAACACCCAGTGCTTCGGCGATTCGTATACCCAATCCTGCCGCCAGTGTTTGGTGAGGGCGCCGCCGCCCATTACCAGGATATGCTGCAGCGAGATGCGCGTGCCGGTGTCCTCGACCAGCTTTACCAGCTCGAACCCCATGGTGCGCTTGGGTTTTTTACGCTCATAGCCCGGTTGCAGCACCACTGTTTCGTCGAATATGAACTGGACTTCGTACCCGCCCAGCATTGCAAGAATGGCACGCCGATCGCAGTCGAATGCCTTTTCATCGGCAGCGCAGCCCGCAACCATGCGCTCCACTGTCGAGTACGCGGGCGTGTCGGGATTTGTGGCGGAATTTGTGTCGGGATTCTTGAGGCGCTGCAGACCTGCGCACGCGGTGAGAAGCGAAAGCGCGAGCAGGGATGCGGCAACTGCGAATGAACGGTTCATGAGTTTCCTCTTGAGGGCCTGTTGGACGGGAAAGCCGCCGGGGTTGAAATCATGCATCGCTTTGTGCGCGGACGATTGCTCATCCCACGCCGATGCCCCTTGTTTGCCCCGAATGATCGTCTCCGGCGTTTGCCGAGCCCGGGCCGGATCATGCGCGCGGGGCAGGGACAACCGCCAGCAGGGAGGCCGCCTTCCGCTGGCGGAGTAAAAAGGCGATGGTAGTGATAATAATAATCACTGTCAATAAAGGCGAGGCAGTTTCGCGGCCGGAGGGCGGCAGAGGATTCCCATGACGCGGCCTTGAATTCCATGCTGCCGATAGATTATCCTGTAATCTAAGATAACAATATCCGGAGCCCATTATGAAAGCAACCCGTCTTCACGCCTATGGCGGCATCGACCAGTTCAAATACGAGGAGGTTGCCGATCCCGTGCCCACGGTGGGCGAGATTCTCATCGCCGTGGAAGCATCGAGCCTCAATCCTGTCGAGCTTTATATCCGCCAGGGCCTCCTCACCCGGATGGCGCCGCTGGAGTTGCCCGCGATCCTCGGGCTGGACGTGGCCGGCACGGTCACGGCGGTTGGGGCCGATGTGACGGGTTTCAAGGCTGGCGACCGGGTTATCGGCAAGCTGCCGATCGAGGGCCGGGGCGCCAACGCGGAACAGGTCGTGGCCGCCCCCAGATACCTGGCGCGGCTGGCCGATAATGTGGGGTTCGTCGAGGGCGCAACATTGCCGCTTGCCGGGCTGACGGGCCGCCAGACTGTCGCCGCAGCCGGCGTCAAGCAGGGCGACCGGGTTCTGGTCACCGGCGCGCTGGGCGCGGTCGGGCGCGCGGCAGTCGAGTATCTCAAGGAACTTGGCGCCATTCCCGTTGGGGGGGTGCGCGCTTCCCGCATCAATGAGGCAAAGGCGCTCGGGATCGATGCCGTGGCGATCGACGAACCGCCGGCGCAGGGCGAGGGCAGCTTCGACGCCGCTATCGCGACAGTAGGCGGCGGGATTGCTTCCGCCACGATCGGGCGGATTCGCGATGGGGGCGTACTTGCGGCGGTGGCTGGCGTGCCCGACGGATTCAATGCCGATGGACGTATCAAGATCATCAACGTGTTCTCAACGGAAGATGCCGCGACCTTGCAGCACATCGCCGATGCGGCGGCAAGCGGGAAGCTCACGATCCCTGTTGCAAAAATCCTGCCCCTTTCAGAGGTGGGGGAAGGGCACAGGCTGCTCGCGGCCGGCCGGACCGGCGGCAAGATCGTCTTCGTGCCGTAGCGGCGGCGGTGGGAAAATAATAGGTAACCGGCTGCCAGGTCCTTCGCCTGCCTGTTGCCTGACTCTTAACTGCCTATGTGCCTATGTGTGCGGGCCATACTCGTAATTGACCATCCACTGGATGCCGAACTTGTCGGTGAACATCCCGAAGTACGCATTCCAGAAAGCCTTGTGCAGCGGCATGATGACATGGCCGCCTGCCGATAGCCCATTGAACAGCCGGGTGGCCTCTTCTTCGCTTTCCGCATTGATGGAAATGGAAAAATTGTTGCCGGGCACCAGTTGTGGTCCGCAGGTCGACGACGCGTCGCTCGCCATCAGGATGGCTTTCCCGATGGGCAACGCAACATGCATGATTTTTTCGCCTTCGGACGCCGGTACGGATTGCTCGGAAGGCACTTCCTTGAAGCGCACCAGCCGGAGGAATTCGCCGCCGAATACCGATTTGTAGAAGTTGAAGGCTTCTTCGCAGTTGCCGCTGAAGCTCAGGTAGGGGTTGATCATTGCCATGGTTTATCTCCTTGGGTTTTCTCGGATGGGCCGGTTAAAGCCCGATGGAAATCGCCGCCCTTCAGACTCGCGGGAGATCTGCATGTAAATGTAGCATGATACGGTGAGCGCAAACAGCCAATGACCCTGTTCGCGTGATGGAAAAAGCAAACCGGCAGGATCGAGGCGCCGCCAGCCCCGCAATCAGGCTTGCGGCCAAGCTTCAGCCCGGTTCCCTTGTCCCGCCCGGCGCCAGCGATTCCTGGATCTGCTGGGCATCTTCAAGGTGCAGGGAAAAAGGCGAAAAAAGGTTGTACAGCAGGACTTTCAGTTCTTCATTGCGGGCGTTGGGCATGAGCCGGTTGTCGATGGTGTCGAGCACATGCTGATAGAGGACGACTTTATGATCGATATAGGCCTTGTCGAATGCTTCGCCGCGCAGTGCCTGCAGCCGGGCAAAGTCCGTTTCGCCGTCGGCCTTCAGGCTCTTGCTGATCGGGTTGTCCTGGAGCGTCACCTTGAGCTTCGCCGCCAGTTCGATGGCTGACCGGTTGACTCCCGTGTGCTCCCCGACCATCCGTTCCGCATAAGCCCTGACTTCGTCCCTGGAAGCCCTGGACAACGCCAGCCTGCCGGCTTCGATCGCAATGCTGCTCGCGGTCACCACCACGTCGGTGATGTGCGCATCGTGGATGTCGCGTGTATCCGCGAAAGCGGCAAAAGGGGAAGCTATCAGCATGATGGCCGGAATGATCAGTTTCTTCATGCGTGACTCCTGGTGTTTGAAAGGAGGAATAGAACGGTGGCCGCCGATGGGCTGGCAAATCAGCCGGTTTGGTGCGACGCGGTGCGTTCAGGGATGTTGAAAGTCTCGCGTGCAGCCTGTGAAATTCCCGCTGAACCCACGGCCCGACGTATGGCTGAGCCGAATGGCAGGTTCTACTTGGCTCAACCCGCCATGCATAAAACGCCGCCCTTGCGGAATGGCGATTCTTCTTTGATGCCTCCATCTTGAAAGTGCGTGTTGTAAATGTTGCTGTCTGGATAACGCCGGGTTTAAATAAGGCGCTGCGTTCTATCGCCTTGTTTCAAGCTATGAATCTGCCCATGCTTCTTGGTGCGGCGACTGCTTGCGTGCGTGTATTTTATCATTGATGGCAGGCGGGGCCAATGCCCGTCTACCGGAATAAATTGACCTGATGGGTTCCGAAGCCGTCTTGCGAATGGAAGTCGGCTTTTCCGCCCGGGCTCGAATTCGACTCGACTTCGACCTGTGCCGGGCCGTTGCGCTTCTCGGCGTCGTGGATGAAGCTGCGCCCTTGGCCGTGCGTCTTGCTGCCGTTCTGTTAGTCGGGCACTTCACGGAGGGGCTTGCTAAAAGATTCCTGAGACCGAGACTCGTCCTGCTCAGGCAGCTTTGCGGTCCCGTGCCATGAAGCCCATCAGACCCAAACCGGCCAGCAGCAGAGCGTAGGTTTCGGGTTCGGGAACAGCATTCGTCATACCAACGGCAATGACCTGCCCCTGATTATTGATCCCCCTTGCTTCGGTTAGAACAACTCCGCCTGGCAGGCTTATCAGAGCGTTGAGATCGGTCATGCCCACGCCATTGGGACCGGTGATGAAAGCGTGATGATAAGTACTTGCAGCCGTATCGAACCATCCCACTACTTGCCCGGCATCGTTGATACCCCAAGCGTAACTGTTATTTCCGCCCAGCGTACCGAGATCGGTCATGCCTGCGGCATTGGGGCCGGTGACAAAAGCATGGTAAACCCCTTCTCGCCCAGCAAATTCTGGGTAGAGCTGAAGCGCTCCTGCTACCTGCCCGGCAGCATTGATGCTGTTGGCCGCTTCGCCGCCGATGACGGTCAGGCCCCCGCCATTGGGGCCGGCGATAAAAGCTCCCCCTTCCCCGTGCACATAACGAGTCGTTCCCACCACCTGCCCAGCATCGTTGATGTCAAGGCCGTAGCTGGAATTTTCCCTCACCGGGGTACCGAGATCGATCATGCCAACGCCATTTGGACCGGTGATGAAAGCATCAATAGGGCCCGCGGCCGTGTCCGATCCCCCCACTACCCGCCCGGCAGTGTTGATGCCATAAGCCGCACTATAACCCTGCCATCCACCCAGTGTGCCGAGATCGGTCATGCCGATGCCATTGGGACCGGTGATGAAAGCCCGTGGAGAACCTCCTGCGCCCGTTTGGTTTTGGTAATACCCCACCACCCGTCCGGCATCGTTGATGCCATTAGCGTAACTGTCGCTTGCGCCCAGCGTGCCGAGATCGGTCATGCCCACCCCATTGGGACCGGTGATAAAAGCATGGTGAGCGCCTGCGGATATGGTGGATACGCCTGCCACCTGTCCGGCAGCGTTGATGGCATGAGCCTCACTATAACTTCCCCCCAGCGTACCGAGATCGGTTACCTTCTTGCTATTGAGGTCAACGATAAATGAACGTTGTTGTTCCTGTGCGAAAACAGGGGTAGCAAGCCCGGCACTCAGGGCTGCGGCAAGGATAAGGCCCTGAAGTTTAAAGCTGGAGGTGATTTTCACGATTTTCTCCAGTAAGGGAAGTTCAGCGATTCGACAGGGTTCTGTTCAGACCAGACTTGCGGGAACGTGCCATAAAGCCTACCAAGGAGAGACAGGAGTAATAAAACCGAGACAGATACCCAGTGCCGCAGCGAGAAGCAAACTTTCGTTTGAGCGTAATGAAAAATTTTAACGATGAGCACTCCAATAGGGAACGTTTCAACGATTCAGCATGATTCTGTTCAGGCTGGCTTGCCGCGGCCCGCCATAAAGCCTTGTCAGGTCCAGACGGGCCCAGACGGGCCAGCAGCGTGGCGTAGGTTGCGGCTGCGGGGATGGTGGCATGAGAGGAAAATCTGCTCTGCACCCGACTGGTTCCCTGCCGAGCCGGCAATCCACCTGCCATTAATGCCAACAGCATAGATGGTATCCTGCGCTCACTGCAGCGGATCCAGAAAAGTATTGAGGTCGGTCGCAATAATGCCGTTCCATATGACGGCGTGACAGATTCCCGAAGCGATCGCCATGGATTGGCTGCCACGTGTTTAGACCTCATTTTTTCCGATTAGTGTAATCACCGGCAACAATATGATCCGAGCGGACTATACAGAATATGTTCGCTCCCCCTTGTCTGAAAGAGCGATTGCGTAAAAATGGCCTTGACAAGCCGCCGTAAATTATATAGTTTACCTTTATGTTAATTAACCGACCAGTTAAAAATACATCCCCATGTCTACCCAAACGTCTTCTTCCGACCCCCTCAGCGCAACTTTTGCGGCACTGGCCGACCCGACCCGCCGCGCGATCCTCGCGCGCCTGGCCCTGGGGGAGACTTCGGTCAAGGAGCTTGCCAGGCCTTTCGAGATGAGCCTTCCCGCCGTGACCAAGCATCTCAAGGTATTGCAGCGCGCCGGGCTGATCACCCAAGGCCGCCGGGCGCAGTGGCGCCCCTGCCGGCTTCAGGCCGCGCCGCTGCAGGACGCTGCCCGCTGGGTGGAGGGATATCGCCGGTTCTGGGAGGAAAGCCTGGACCGGTTCGACGACTATCTGAGTGAACTTCAAGCAAAGGAGCAGAAAAATGACCTCGACAAACCCTAGTACGCAATACCCTGCACCATCCCACTCGGCCGCCGCGGAAGGCGAACTGGTCATTACGCGCATTTTCGATGCGCCGCGGGAGCTGGTGTTCAATACGTGGATCGACACGAAACAGTCGGCGCACTGGGTGGGGCCGCGCGGCTTCACCGCCCGTGACGTGGAAGGCGACCTGCGGCCCGGCGGCGCGTGGCGGCTCTGCCTGCGGCCGGACGATGGCGGCAAGGACCTTTGGCAAAGCGGCATCTATCGCGAGGTCGTGGCGCCGGAACGCCTGGTCTTCACCTTCGCCTGGGAAGGGGAGGGCGAAGACGGGGGGCCCGGCCCTGAAACCCTCATCACAATCACCTTTGCCGAGCATGAGGGCAACAAGACGAAACTGACCTTTCGCCAGGCCGTGTTCAAGTCCACCGAACAACTCGAAGGACATCGCGGCGGCTGGAGCAGCACCTTCGACCGGCTCGCGGAACGTCTTCATGCACTCCAGCGCTCGCCACGGTAACTTTCGAGGCGATGGCAGGGTCTACATCCCCCGGCAATCGCTTCGGCAAAGCGGCGGCGGGGAATTATCCGGGCAAGCGTGACCGGTTCGTTGCGTTTCAGGATGCGGTCGTCGCCGCATCCTGATGCTACGTATCACTTCCGATGGTTAAATACGTCCCATAAAAACGCTTGATGCATCGCATGTAGCGCTTTGCATGCGCGGCAGTATAGCCAGCTCTCGGGATAAACTACTGCCTGACCGACAACTACAGCACGCAGTGGCACTCCACCGAGGATTACAGTTCCTCTTCCCGCGCGGGCGACAATCGCTTCCACGGGCCGTTTTACATGCGCTTCATCGAATATGACGGAGCCAGTGAAGCGGATTCTGAGACCGGGCGAACCGCAGCGAGAGATCGCACGAATCTGCATCGCCCGTTATTCAATCTTGGCTCGCCCTCCGATTCGGCCGGAAATCGTGCATCGGTCCTGCTCCACGAATCCTGGCATCACTGGCAGCACAAGCACAACTTCAATACGGGTCACATCGGCGGCTGTTCCAATGGGCAGTGCGACAACTACTACTTCCACGGCGTCGGCGCGTTCGATTTTGGACAACTGGACCGGTACGACACGAATCCCCAGCACGTGCGGTTTCACAAGCCATATCAACTATGCGCAGAATTTGAAGGGGACTTGGCCGAAAACGCGAAGCCTCGTGTGCCGGTAGTCGTAACGCAGACGGTGCGCAACATCGGCAACGTCCGCATCAGCACTTGCTTCGCGAACGCCGTTGGGTATCGCATCGGCAATCCTCGTCCTTGGTAGCTGGACTTAGCTCAAAACGCTAAGCCCTGACCGAAAGAACGGCCGCGCCCGTAGATGGACCAGGCTTGAGTCATACATGAGCCGCTCCTAAAGAAAAGCAGAGAGCTCTCCCGCGCTGCGGCTTTGTGCGGGAGGTGAGATGCGCATTGTTGGGACTCGACACCAACCGACCACGACTGCGTTGCCAGCGCTGGCAACGCCAATACCCGTGAATGCGACGGTTCCGCCGATCGTAATCATCACTTACAACTATCGCGATTCCGGTCACCGCCCTGGCTTTATCGCAGGACCCCACCGCGTTCTCCGGGGCTCTTCGGCTTAATAACAATGCGCAGACCATGGTTCGTGTTCTTCATTCGTCGATTGGTCAAAATCCTCCATGCATAAGCATCTTAGCTAAAAGGACCCTATTCGGGCATATAGGATGTGTTCCTGTTATTGTGTGTGCATTTAGCCAATTTCGACTGCAAAAGCACAGAATTGGGGCGTCATTAGTTGTGCGACTAAGCCATGATTCAAATGCACACCACTAAGCGTAAGCAAAGCGATTGTTATGATGTGAGTAGTAACGGGATGCCATTCTTTATCACATGATAAAAAAATTTTTAACTTTGATGCATTAAATCCAATATCTGGGGTTAGCCCATGGTGGATTAGCTTCAGCCACCCAGGCGCTCTTTCAGTTTCGACCAGCGACGCTCAATCTGCTTGCCCTTGATCGCCATGGCGAGGGCTTTTTTCTGACCAACCAGTACGACCAATTGCTTGCCGCGGGTAATGCCGGTGTAGATCAGATTGCGTTTCAGCATCATGTAGTGTCATGCGCCCGAGGCCTTTATGCCCCTGCAACATATTCTGACTAAGCCCATCGATTGGGAATCAGTGCGACAGCAGCATGAACAGATGGTCAAGTACGCCACAGCACTGCGCCTGGGAACGGCCCTGCGGCGCTTCACCAGGAAGAAACGTGCAACACCGACTTACAAGGCAATCGCCGAGTTGGGAAAAGCGATCAAGACCATCTTCTTGTGCCGGTACTTGCACGACGAATCTCTGCGCCCGGAGATCCACGATTGGATCACCCGGAAGGATCGGGATCAACCAGCCTCGGGTCAACTGGTTTATGCGGCTCATCATGTTTATGGGGGTGGTCGGGGTGGTCGGGGCTGTCGGGGTTGTGTTGAGAGTAATATTTTGTCATAAGACCCTGAACAATATCGACTTACGTTTGCTTACCGAAAAAAATTGATAGCCCGACAGTACCCAGACAGTCCCTCTGCATAGCGTCGTGGTGCATTTTTTTCGCCAATGCTCGGATGGCTTCGAATTATTCCTCTCTTAAAAATAAGTTAAGTTTTTTCTATATTTTCATCTATACATAATATGAAAATAATTTGAGATGAACACAGACATTTCAAGGGAATGGGATAGCTGGAAAAAAAATACCCATCAAGACTTCGTATTGAACGAAAAATCGCATGCTTTTCTGAATGAAAATGCGAATCACTTAATCATGGATAATAAAAATGCACTGGAGTTAATGACATTCAACCATGTTTTGTTACAAGCCGCGTTAAGCAAGATACTTCCATTGGACAAGGCGCTTCATCCCGATGGGAAAGCTCGCCCAAGCGTTTCGCCAAGCAAGACGCCTTTATTGGACGAGGCGCTAAAGAAAACTCGGCAGGTAAAGATGAAAATGGAAAATTGTGTCATGGAGCTTTTCACTGCCAATGAAACAATCATGAGAAAGATGGGAGCGGGTAGTTTGCTACTTCGGGCAGAAATGGTACTGGCAAAAAGCAAAAACATGGAAGATAGGGTTCAAGAGTGCATGCGCGAACTAGATGAAGTTAACAATGCGCTTACTCAGGAAATCGGCGATCGCAATAAGCTCAATCGCGAGCTAGTAAATGCATTGCAGAAGTTGTCGGGCACTCAGAATGTTTTATGCGGTCTCCACGACACCTGGGCTATTGCACATGAAGTCGTGGAGGAAACCAAAAAACGTAGTTTGCTGGATTTCGCTACAGGCATCCCCAATCGCGAATTATTCAACGGTCGCTTGTAATGAAGGAAATCCGCGCCCACCGTGCCCGCAAGCGCACAGGAAGGTATTTCTCACCGATACGGCGAGACTGGACCTGATAGGATATTATTGATTACTACGATAGCCATGATCTAGCCAGCGATTTAGGCGAGAGAAATACAGTTTGGCCTATTACCATGGCACTGTTATTGCCACCGTTCATTCTTATTCAAAATGGGAGGAAGTCATGAGGGAATCAGGAAAACTGCTTTTCAAATTCTACTTGGTGGTTGTGACCATCGCGTCATTCATTCTATCAGTGCGTCCGGCGAATGCCGACATGATAACCGACTGGAATCTCAATGCGATCAAGGCTGCAAAGGGTTTCAATGGAGTGACCGGAACAGGCGTGGTCCTGGGCTCGAACGTGTCTACGCGCATCTCGGCGATGGCGGCCAGGGCGGTATTTGATGCGGTCAATTCCATCACTCATTTCAGCAGCGGACACTATTATTATGCTCAAAGCCACACCGGTTCGCCCGATGCGGCGGCGGCACAGGCCGCACATGACGTGATCGTGAGCCAGCTTCCTGCAACCCCCGACTGGTCCCAGACCAGGGCCTGGGTGGATGCTCAGCTCGCCGCCGACCTGGCGGCGTTGGGGGTGGCGGGATCCAATCCGGGCATTCTGGCGGGAAAAGCGGCGGCAGCCGCTGTTATCCAGGCGCGTAAGTTTGATAACTCCGCGCCGGTTACCGGCTATGGCGCGGACCTGACGCCCACCTCCAATCCGGGCATCGGGCTGTGGCGCCAGAGCAACGCCGCGGCAGGAGCAATCAACCCCAATACCGGCGCACCCACGGGGTTCGATGCCGGCGGCGCGATACTGGGAAGACCGGGTGTCGATTTCAACTGGAGGGACGTCCCGCCTTTTAGTCTGAGCAATTCGAAGAAAGTCGAGCTCACGGCACGGGTATCCCCACCGCTTGAAGTGGGCAGCCAAGAATATGAGCGGGAACTGGATTTTGTCCGGGCCTACGGTCAGGATGCGTCGGCCCGGCGTTCCGCTGATCAGACCGCCCAGGCGCTCTACTATAAGATAGACGCCGAGCTTTTCGTCAACGAGGCCGCGCGCATCGCTGCGACCGTCCGCGGATTGACGCTTGACCAAAACGCGAAGTTGTTTGCCTTGCTGTCCAATGCGATTGCGGATGTGCGTATCGCCACGTTCAGCTCCAAATACGATCAAAAGGTATGGCGCCCGATCACGGCACTGAATGCCGACGCAAGTGGAGTGGTCACCAATAATTATGCCGATTGGCGTCCGCTCGCGGCTACCCCCTCCCATCCTTCCAATACTGCCGGGCACAGCTCGACCGGCGCTGCCGGTTTCGAGGTCCTGAGGGCATTCTTCGGCGACGAGATCAGGCCGGACGGCAAGCCCGTCAGCCTGGGGACGCTGCCCTGGTTGACAGGAACCAACAACGGGACAGGCAATGTTACGAGCCGTTCGGTGAAGACGTTCTCCCAGGCGCAGCTTGAAAATGGGGCGAGCCGAATCTATCTTGGTGTCCATTATGGATTCGACAATCTGCAAGGACAATTGCTGGGATTGGCAGTCGCAAGCTTCATCATCGATTCCGATGATCCCGCCGCAAAGGGTGTGACGGTGAAAGATTCGCCCGCCTCCCTCAAGAGAATCAGGCAAACCCTGTTGAAATCCCCAGAGCTTTATGGCTACTTCGGGCGCGAGCCGCGCGAGGAGGCTCCGCTGGATGAGATCGATCATCCCCACCACAGGGATCACCGCCGGTAGGAAGATAGATAGGCGGAAAGCGATGCCGGGCTTCACCCCCTATCGTCCTCCCGGTGGGCCGGTTGAAGCCGCGGCTCCTGCTGCCATCGCCAGGTCCATGAGCGTTTCCCCTTCTTCGAGGCCATACAGGAAGCGTTGGGGGACCCGGGATCCCTGTAAGGGTCAGCTCACGAAACGGAATTTAAAGCACGTTAACGTTTTGCACGCTACTGATTGGCTAATTTCCAACAAAGGTACGTAAAGTCCCACAGGATTGCCTAATCTCCGGTAGATGCTTCTGAATTGTGATTGGACGGCCACGCTTCACCCGCGCTCTGTCCATTGGCAGCCCGCGGGAGTTTTTGAACGCCGAAAAAGAGGATCAGAAGCTCGCCGAGGCTTGCAAGCGCCTTATCAAGAATTGCATTGTCTGCTGGAATTACCTGTATCTGTCGCAGCGATTCGCCGCCATCGACGACCCCGCCAAACGCGAGGAATTCATCCAGGCGCTGCGGCACGGCTCCGCCGCTTCCTGGTGCCATGTGAACCTGCTGGGGAAGGATGATTTCTCCGACGAGCGGCTCAAGGATTCCGTCGGTATCAAGCCTCCAAAATTGATCGACTAACCCACCTCGAATTTTGGGAGTTCATGAATCCTGGTTTTCTTCCACTGCTCAGTGGGTTATGCAAACTTGCTTTCCTTTAATTCGGAGTCAACTGCATCGGAAGAGATGATCGTAGTCCGAATCTTGTTTGCATGAACTTCCATGCGCAGGCCTTCGGTCAGGGTGCGGACAGCGGACTTGGTGGCGCAATAAACAGTGCCGCCAGGTGCGAATACCTTGATCCCGAATACCGAAGCTATATTGATGCCCTGATTCGTGCTTGTTTTTCCTGTTTCTACCGGCATCAGATAAATTCCGGGGGCGGCCGTACAAGATGTACTTCAGTCCAATGGTCAAGGCTGTCGAAGTAGGTGAAACTGCTGTGTAGTACGAAGTTAAAATGTTTACGAATAACGTTAGCAAGCATCGCTCTTAGTTCGGCAACCGGTGCTGGCGCGCGAGGTGGCGAACAGTACCGAGGCGGAAGGGGGCAGGATCGGGCGGCACCACGAAAACAGAGTCGCGGTCTTGGTATAGGTCAAGCAGGCCAGGGCAATCATGCGCAAGAGTTCTTTTATCAAATCTCCCTTAGCGCCCGGTGGTTCATCACTGTCAGGCGAGCTATCTACCACCCGCCGCTTATACGGCGCACGGTGAGAAGGGTCTTATCAATAGCAAGCCATGCCCGGAGAATCCCAAGCTACGCACCCCGCTCCTCATTGAAGAAAAGATCCTGTACCTGCGCCGCAATTACCACTGTCAAGGTAAGGATCAGCGGGTATCTGGCACGCTATCACGACATCAAGATATCTGGGGCGGGGCATATAAGGTCTTGAAGAAATGAAGACGATTAGCGTTTTAGAGCACGCTAAGGATCACCAGCGCATCATCGCGCGGGGTGACCAAGACCGAGTCGCTCTGCCGTGGCAAGATAGCGGTCCGTTTAAACCGCAAAAGGGACAGCCATGGCATACCGCGCACTACTTACCAAGTCGCAGCGGGTCAGTTTCCAGACTCCCGCCGCCAGCGATGAGCGAATGATGGAACGATTCTTGCTTTTTAAACTCTGAATCTGTTCAAACATAATCCCTATAACAAACAGGGTTTCTGTCAGCTGTAAAGATTCATTAAAAACGAGTTGTCTCACGTAATTTCATCCATACAAAATATTGCCATTAACCGGGGAATCTGAACTTATGGTCAAAAGATATGCAGCAATACTCAGCGCAGCGCTGCTGGCCAGTTGCAGTTCGTTGCCATTGCCGCATAAAGACGCATATACAAACCGTCCGGTGCAAGTCGACGGCGCAAGCGGTACGCTTTCCATTCAGCAAAGCAAGACAGTTCTGGCAAAGCTTAAAAACGGT
>Ga0134126_10006473_pt1 | contig 14675 bp, 13 predicted proteins | sample KB31752_FD_96881 | JGI IMG/M metagenome (GOLD analysis project Ga0134126, IMG submission 96881) | Terrestrial soil microbial communities with excess Nitrogen fertilizer from Kellogg Biological Station, Michigan, USA - KB3-175-2 | ecosystem: Environmental > Terrestrial > Soil > Unclassified ... | reverse complement strand
GTCGCTCGGTGAGGACTCGCTCGTTTCAATCCACGCGCCCGTACGGGGCGCGACGGATGCCGTCTCCGGGATTATCAAACCAGTACCGGTTTCAATCCACGCGCCCGCACGGGGCGCGACGGCTTTAACCCGTTTGCGCTACCCGCAACGCCATCGTTTCAATCCACGCGCCCGCACGGGGCGCGACTGGCCGTATGCCAGGATCTGGTCCAGGCACCGGCTGTTTCAATCCACGCGCCCGCACGGGGCGCGACATCCGGCACATCGTGGATTCCGGAAGGCTGGTACGTTTCAATCCACGCGCCCGCACGGGGCGCGACCTTCCATATCCGAGAGTCCATCAAGAGGGGAGCCATGTTTCAATCCACGCGCCCGCACGGGGCGCGACTGGCGGACAGCGGTGGGTCGCGCAGAACATCTCAATGTTTCAATCCACGCGCCCGCACGGGGCGCGACTCCGACGTGCGGCCATCGACGTAGTCGTGACATGCTGTTTCAATCCACGCGCCCGCACGGGGCGCGACCTTCGACTCGCAGCAGCGGCTCGATGCGTGGATACAGTTTCAATCCACGCGCCCGCACGGGGCGCGACACATCATCGATGCGATAGCTCACCGCATTGGGGACGTTTCAATCCACGCGCCCGCACGGGGCGCGACTGCTCCTGTGCCTGCGCCTGCAGCTTATCCAACGTTTCAATCCACGCGCCCGCACGGGGCGCGACCGAATTCACCCGTTCTCAAGCGCGGTGAAATTTTCGTTTCAATCCACGCGCCCGCACGGGGCGCGACCTCAACAGCATTTTTCGGAGGGTAGCATGACTGAAGTTTCAATCCACGCGCCCGCACGGGGCGCGACGGCATCAACACGATCGATCAGATCGTGGAAACGTATGTTTCAATCCACGCGCCCGCACGGGGCGCGACTTGCGCGACGCGCTGCTCACCCCTGAGCGAGTTGGTTTCAATCCACGCGCCCGCACGGGGCGCGACCCGGCTTCGCCTGTGATGCTGCTGTTGGTGTCATCGTTTCAATCCACGCGCCCGCACGGGGCGCGACCGGAATGCCACTCAGACAAGCGTCGCTCCATGGAAGTTTCAATCCACGCGCCCGCACGGGGCGCGACCCGATCGCTGGGATCGGGAGGTCCGGCGCATCGAGTTTCAATCCACGCGCCCGCACGGGGCGCGACTATCGAGTACTCCTCGCGGTTGTCGTTACGCTCCAGTTTCAATCCACGCGCCCGCACGGGGCGCGACCATGAATGGTCGTGCTGCTGCGATCCAGCAGGTGTTTCAATCCACGCGCCCGCACGGGGCGCGACGCCATTCTTCAACTCAGCATCGGAGGGAGGGAAAGGTTTCAATCCACGCGCCCGCACGGGGCGCGACCGTTCTCGGAGAATAGGGCGCCACAGCGACGACATGTTTCAATCCACGCGCCCGCACGGGGCGCGACGGGGCTGTTATGAGCAAAGAAGCGCTGTCCGAAGTTTCAATCCACGCGCCCGCACGGGGCGCGACGCCCGGCGCGCCGCTCGTATGACGCGGCCAAACGCGTTTCAATCCACGCGCCCGCACGGGGCGCGACCGAACTGTCAGCCACAGGGCACCTCACGAACTTTGTTTCAATCCACGCGCCCGCACGGGGCGCGACAGTTGTAGCGTAAGTCAAAGAAAAACCAGCGAAATCGCTCGATATTTCGCTAACTCAAAGCTCAAATTTTTAAAGAGCGGGACTGGGATAAGTCCGAGTATGCAAAATACCCATGCATCAATGACTTGCCGAAGCGCTAACCTGCCCGCGATTTAATGAGAGCCAGTGGTTAGCGGCTTATAAAATCAGGGAATCTCGAAATGGATCATGGACAGGCTTCGCGCCCACATGCTCCACTTTACTACGGCCTTTTTTGCCAAGAAAATAAAATCTCAAACTGTCGTACTCGGGATCAAATATCTCTGTCAGTTTTGACTTGAGCAGGACAAACTGCGCCGGATCTACGTCACACTCGAAAACTGAGTTCTGCACACGCATTCCATAATCGAGGCAGGCTTTTGCGATCTGTCGAAGACGTCGCTGGCCACCCGGAGCAATAACACTAACGTCATACGTGATCAGGACGAGCATCGCTAACGCGCCAGAAAAGGGGGGTAGTGCGCGGTATCGCCGCGGATGTGGCGGGCTAACAGCATCGCCTGACAATGGGGAAGCAAGCCGATCGGAACTTGTTCTTCTAGGAACGGGTGCATGATTTCCGCCTGCTTACGTTCCTGATACGCGACGAGCAGTGTTTTTCGAGCTTCATCCGTCAGGCGCACCGCACCACTGGCTTCCGTGATGAAGTCCTGCGGCTGAATCTGCCGCCGGTTGATCACCGTCAAGACAAGTCGGTCCGCCCAAGGGGCACGAAACTCTTCGAGTAGGTCCAATGCCAGACTGACTCGGCCGGGTCGATCTTGGTGGAGAAATCCAACATGAGGATCCAGGCCGACGCCCTGTAGCGCAGAGGCACATTCCTGGGTGATCAGAGAATACACGAACGACAGTAACGCATTGACGGGATCAGTGGGTGGCCGTCGAACGCGGCCGCCGAAGGCGAAGCCACTACCGCGTAAGAATTCATTGAAAACCGAAAAATAAGCGTGGGCCGCGTCGCCCTCAACGCCGATCGCCTCTTCGACGCTCTGGACGTTACGGGCGCGACGCAAACTTGGCACCAATCTGGAAGCTGCTTGCCGCAGTAACGTATTTTCTCCGTGATTGCGAACTTCCCGAAGCAGCACGGATCGGCTATTGGCGATCTTCGCGGCAATCATGACTTTCGCGATAGATACCGATTTGACAGGATCGTCAGCCCAGCGATATTGGGTACGCCGTAGCAGAACATTTCCCGTCTGACGACCCTGAACCCTTGCCAGGAAACGGCCGTATTCGGTGAAGAATGCAAGACCGATACTGTGCTCACCGCAGTAACCCATCAGAAAGGGGGAGACCGAGATCTGACCGAAGCACAGTATGTTGCCGACCGCCAGGGCCGGGAATTGCCCAAGTTTGTCCCCTCCACTTTTTATAACTATGGTTTCGCGCTCCTTGTGCACATAACTTTCCGGCCGCGTGACATACAAGGTGTTCAATAACTTCTTCACGGGCCTATGACCTCTCTATCACTCTCGACTTCAGCGTACATTTGCTCGAGATAGGCTTCTGTCCGGTCTGTGGAGAATGTCATCGGCCGACATAATGCCACCAGAGAACAGGCTTTACAGCGCCGGTCGTTGACCGGCGGCGGTGTCCGACCGGACTGCAAGACGGCCCTAGCGCCCTCGATTGCCGTCAAGGTAGCGATGCGTAATTCTTGGTCCATTTCTACCGGTTGCCGGCGACGCACGTCCCAATACCAAATAGCACCTTCCAACACCTTAGTGTTACGCATTTCCTCGATACATAGAGCCTGCGCGCACAGTTGAATGCGGTCCCAATCCTCGAGCTTCGGTTTACCGCGCTTATACTCGACCGGGAAATAGCAATCGGGCTGTCCGTTGGAACCGATATGGATCTCGAGAAGATCCATCTTCCCGATCAAGCGCAGGTCCTGAGAGATCAGCGACACGGCGCGTTCATATCGCAAACCACGCCTCTGCTCTGCCGCGCCCTGATCCACTCGGTCATGCAACAGGCGCCCCTCCGCAGTAAACCGATTTTCATCCCATGCCTGCTCGATGTGAATCAATGCGAACTGCCGCGGACAGTAGGCATAGTGTTGCAAAGCAGAGATTGCTAGGTAATCATCCACAGGCGATTGCACTGAGGATGCTCGATACAGCGTGGCCCCATTCCTCAGAATCCATCTACCACCTCGGGAACGAGTCCGTCGAGCGCAGCGATCTCGATAGAGCCATCTGGATTGACCTTGAGCGATCGATGCACCTTGGCGGACGAGTATTGGCCGGACTTGCTGTTGTGTGCCCACCAGATCATTTTTACTACTTCCATACTGCCTTCCGGTCGCGCCGATGAGGCATCGTTCTCGAACAATTTTGGTATCGCTCCTTTGATCACTTCAGCATCGGTATCATCGAATCCCGTTCGTTCCGCCAGTTGCGGGTTGATGGACCCGTAGCTCACATAAACACCGTGATCGACTCTGTGCTTCATACCCATGGTGTCGGCACCACGCTTACTACCGTCCCCCTCACCGCTGACGCTCTTAGTGATTTGTATGCTCGTGATATCCACTTTTTCAATACTGAACGCCGATTGCAGGGTGACCGGCCCTCGGATGGGGATGGACACGCCGCTGGAATCGTTGTCCTTGCTAAAGGCAAACACCTGTCCAAAGGCCCGCACGTCAAACCATTTCTCGCATGCGGCCTTAGCTGTTTCCTCCTTTTTAGCCGACTTTGCGAAAGCCTTCTTTCCCAGGCCGTTGGATTCGGATTCCGCACGGGCGCGGAGACTGGGTTCACCGTCGTTGTTACGATCATCCGACTGCACGAAGATGCACTGCCCCGCTTCCTGCAGTCGGTCGCGGGTTTTCCGCTTGAGACATACATCGGTAATTTCACCCAGACCGCTATAATCTATCCGGGGACGATTTCCATTCAGTGGGTCGCCGTTAGGGTTGGCGTTCTTGACTCTGATGACGATCGCAAAATCGATTTTTTTCTGCAGTGAACTCATCTCTCTTCCTTTTCAAATGGCGACTGTTGATCAATTAGGCGGCGATTTCTTCAGGGGCGTCTTGACCGACGGTTGGAGAGGGAACACCCGGCCTAAATGCCTGCCGCTGGCAGTGGTAGCCGAGTAGAAATTCGCCGGTGAGCGGGGCATCGCTGGTGCGGTCACTGACCGAATCGAGTACGGTCATGACCTCATCCAGCAGACGTTGGCGCTTTGCCAGGAAACCTGCAGTCTTGTCGCTTCCCGCCTGAAGCCGCGCCCTGTAAGGGGCCAGGGATAACTCGATGTTTCTCCAGGTTGAGAACGGGCGATCCGCGAATCGCTGCATCATGCGAGCGGCATTCGTTTCCCGCTTCTGGCTCTCTTGCGTCATTGACAAGGCGTACCCTTCAATGCTGTCGGCAATGGCTAGAAGCCGTCCATACAAGTAATCACGACTCACCCGCCCTGGTTCAATCGACATGTCGTAACTCCTCTCTGTGTGATATCCACGATACAGTGCGCAGGCGACCCCCAGGCATTTCTCCCATTCCCAGTCGTCCAGAGCCATGCGGTTGCAGGCACGGCGTACAATCGACTCGACCAGATCCCGCGGGATTGCCTGTGAATCGACGATGCATGGCAGGAGACGCTCGACGGTGGAGCTTCGCAACTTGTCGTCCAAACGCTTTCCGTAGGCCACTTCTGCAATATCCTTTGGCGCCGGTGCACCAACGAACCTCGTTTCCTTACCGAAATTCTGAGGCCAAGCGCACTTGGCATGCCAAGTCCGTATACGGTCGAGGAACTCGGAGCCTTTCAACTTCCGATAGAAGGTAATCGCCATTCGCCCGGGGGTCGCGGAATTCAGCGCCATTACGACAACATCGTCGGTTGGCGCTAATTTCGTGCGATACCCAGCGATAGCCTTCTTCAATCGCAGCGAGAATGCCTGCCCCGTATCAGCAGCCACAGGCACGGCGTCGTCAGATATGCCGCCGAACAGTTCCAGTGTATTTGACAATGGATGCGGCACAGGCGAACCGGCTAGCGCCCAACTCACCACCACTTGATCGCCATTTCGATAGCTTTGCCGCTCGATCAGCCAACGCAGTGCGTTGTGGGCTTTTTGAGTAACAATAAAGCCGACCGTGAGGGCTTGATCCGCTTCGAGAAACCTCCCACGAAACGTGTACCCATCAGTGTCATTCGAGGAAATGAGCTTCGCTTTGTCACCTGCATGTCGTAGCTTGGATGGATGTTGCACCGCCAGTGACATCTCCTCTCCTGTTACCATACACATTCCGTGCTTTGTTTGACGGCGTTGGTAGTACGCAACCCAACCGGATATCAAGTCCGGGTCCAACCATGTCGCTGTGGCGCGATCATCAATGGCCTCGACCTGCCACCGTATAAAGGCGTCCTCGGGGGCCTGAGCGTTCTGGAGCACCTTGAAGATTATGGGAGCCTCGTTTTTGTCGCCGATCCATCTCTTCAGCAGTCGTCCTGTGTCATCGACGGGCAATACGCTGGCGGCAATCAGATCGCCAACAACGCTACCGCGTTCAACGTAGCGCAAAATGGCGTTCAACTTGGGATGACCGCAGTCCGAGTGTGTCCAGCCCCTGAGAGACTCAAGAAACATCTCATGTGGCAGATCCGGCTGTGCTGTGAACCCGGAAGTCACCTCGCCGCCGTATTTGAGGTAATCCCCAGCGACGTACTGCAATTTGTCACATAGAGGATGATTGACGGGCTTGCTGCCAGTTCGTCCGCCCGAATCTTCCGTGCAGGGAATCAGCGTAGTACCCGCACCCTTTTCAAGCACCGACGCGCGCCGGAATTCCCCGCTGCCATCCAGTACAATTTCAACATGCGCCTGCTGCGTGGTATGGCTGATGGGCATGAGTTTCCGCTTACCGTCGACCTCCCGGCCAGCGCAGCACTCGTACGTTTCGTACAGATCCTCGATCCAACTCATACTGACATTCCTGCTTCAGCGATCTCATCTTCTACTCTTCGCTGATTCTGATCCAGATCGAACACCTTCACGCGCATATCACGCACGAATCGCCGGATCGTGCAGACCTCTGGACGGTCGAACCGAATGACGCCATCGCGCAGAGTCGGTTTCCAGAAGCGTGCATATAGCTTGTCCCCCCCCGTCTCGTCGGGATAGTCAAACCCATGAAACATGAGGCCGAAGGAGAGCTCACCGGCACCGTCGAGCTCGCCTGAGTCGGAACCGAATTCGTAGGGTTCTACATAGCCCTGGCAATCACGGGTGCCGAGAAAGATATCCTGCCGCCCACCGCGCTCCAACATACGCTGGGCGATCGCATAGTGCTTGCCGCCGATCCGGTCAGCCTGCAGCGCCGGACGGTGTTCATTCCATTCAAAGTGTGCCCGCACTTGATATTCGACATCCGCCAGAAAGGTATAGATCGCCAGGGTGTTACCGCCGCCGAATTCCTGCGGTTTTGTGCCCTTTGTCTGCGTGCGGATGCGCTTCATGACACGCGCTTCATCAACTACCCATGCCAGCGTTGGCTTCCAGTAAATCGACTTGCAAATGCCCTTCAATGCTTCGTACGTGGGCAGATGATAGGAACATTTTTCGCCGCCCAGCTTGGTGAGGGGGTCGGTGAAGAGCGCGTACCTCCCCCATACCTTGAACTGGATACTGTTTTTATACATGCAAGATCTCCATCATGGAAACGGGTTCGGTGGCCAGACCAAACTGTGCACTGTAGTACCGCTCGTCGAGGACGAGGATGCGCGCCTCCTTTTGTACTTCCATGACGGCACCAGCGACTTTGAGTTTGTCCAGAACGTGCGGGAATACGTTCACGCAGTACTGCTGGGCTTGGCGCAGCAGCGCGAACTCCAGATGAACATCAAAGGCGCCGTGCAATTTACTGATCAACTCGCGCCCTTCGTCGCCGTACGGCACAATCACCGCCTGAGTGGGAGCATCGATGGCTTTGAACGCTTCCGCCGCGGTCATGAACGACTGGAACAACAACCTGCCCGCGGCGTCGTTGCACCCCGCTTTCTGGTAAGCGGACACCGCTGTGCCATTGCAAGACAACAGGTTCAGCACCGTATCGTCATGGCCAATCTGGCCTGCTGATACTGCGTAGCTCATCTCCTCCTGACGACGGAAGAAGTAGTAGTTGTAGTAGTCAGCAAGCGCCTCCGGACCGCAAAGGTTCGCGCGGTATCTGGTGGCATCGCTACGGTGGTCATCGAGGATCCGGGCACTGATTTCCTGGCCGGTTTTGATGTCAGTTAGCTGGCCAAGATGCTCGTCGGCTAGATTGACGATATGCACCGTGCCCAGCGTTGACCGGCGGCTGTTCCGATTGCAGCGTCCGGCGGCCTGGGCGATGGAGTCAAGACCAGCCATGCAGCGAATTGCCGAGCCGAAGTCGACGTCCACTCCCGCTTCAATCAACTGAGTACTCACGCACAGGACGGGCAACTCGTTGAGAAGGCGCTCCTTGATCCTGGTGAGTTCGCGTTTTCGATGCGCAGGACACATGTTGGTGCTCAGATGCACCCGCTCGTCATTATCCGTACCGGGACTGCAGGCTTCGAACAGCTTTCGAGCCGCGTCCTTGGTATTCACGATAACCAAGCAGCTTCCAGCGCGATGTTTTTCTTTGAGCGCGAGTTCGGCCACGTGCTCATAGCTCCATCCATCCGGCTTGCGCTGGTCACACACCTCGACGCGCCGAAGCTCTTCGAACAGGCGCTGCTCGTTGCGCATGATCTTATGGTTGTCGGAAAGTCGGATGGCGCCCTTTTGGGCGGATACTTGGTGCAACAACGGCTGTGTCGCCGTGCACAACACGACCGTGCTGTTACAATGGTCGACGAGGAAATTGACTCCGTTGTTGAAAAGATGGGTGCATTTAATGGGTACCGTCTGCACTTCATCGAATACGATCACCGCGTTCGCCAATTGATGCATACGTCGTGCGCCCCGCGTGCCTGCGCCAAATAGAGACTCCAGAAACTGGACCAGCGTCGTATAGACGACAGGGGCATCCCAGTTTTCGCACAATATTTTTTCCCGCCATGTCTGCCGCTCCGGGGAAATGCTGGCATGATGCTCGAGAACGACGTTGCCACTGTCATTCGGTGCACTATCCGGCTCGAGTATGGAACGTACTACCATCGCGTTCTGATCGATGATCGAGGTATAGGGGACGACATATACAACTCGGTCGCACTTGTGCTGCTTCGCGTGATGTAGAGCAAAGCGCAGACTTGCGAGGGTTTTGCCGCCACCGGTTGGCACAGTCAACGTGTACGTGCCGCGCGGCCGTGCCGCGGCCTCGAGGCAGTGCCGTGAGATTTCGCACCTCAGTGAATCGATGGGACTATCCATACGCATGGACAGCAGATAACTCTCTAAACGATCTATCAGCTGCGACCACAGGACATAGTCGCCGTTTGGCCTGAATTGCTTGGCACGCCTGCACTCGGAATCGGCGGTATCGATCCGATCGGCATCAATCAAGCAACTGAACAGGAAGCGTACCATCAGGCCCACCTGCAATTGCTGCACGACCGGGAAGGAGCGATTGGTCGACAAAATCCGCGCAATCAGTTCGCGCAGATCACCGATCAGGCCGGTGCTTCTCAATAATTCCTCGCTACGTGCACGGATGCGCGGATCCATGACCTGCCGCACCTCCTCGACATGTGTTTGCTCGCAGGACTTACTCATGCGCCTGCCGAAGATGTCCTGACCATCCGCGTCGAGGCAATCGATCAGGCCTGAGTGATGCGATGCAACACAAAGACCCAACACCTGGGCAACACACAGTTCCAGTGGCCCTTTGCCGGCGAGCGCCCGCCATATGTACTGGGCACCGGCAGTCGAATGATCGATTTTTCCTTTGAGCAAGCCGGCGTCGACATATTCATCTTCGTCCGGATTGATCATTTCAGTTGCCGACTTGATGTAGGCCTGAAATTTCCCGCTGTATTTGCCCAGATCATGCAGCAGGCCAATCAACTCACCCTGCTCTGCGAGGCCGATCTTGGCCGCAAAGCGTTGCGCTTTGGCAGCGACGCCAAAAAGGTGGTCTTCGAGCGACTGCGCTGGATGGGCGATGTATTTTATTTGTTTATCCAAATGTCGCGCATCGCGATAGCAACCTTAGTGGATCGGCCCGCCCTGCTTTGAGCGCATCCATCGGTTGCCGCGGAGATTCGTAAAATGACGATTCTTCATACAAGAAGCGCCACGTAGCACGCCGCGACGGAATGACTTCTCAAATGACGCACATCTGTACGCAATAGCCGCCAAGCTGAGGAGTATAAGCCACAGCTCCAGAAACATCTCAAATGGGCGGTGTTTGGAGCACTAATGGCTCAGCGCCGACCCGCGATAATCAGTCGGGCTCCCCCGGAGGTCGGGCTATACGGCCTGCACCGGAGCGGGATAGCCAGCAACAGTCACGTCAGTCGTCAGCAACGTGATCCCCTCAACCAACGCTTGGGCGACAAGAACACGGTCGAAAGGGTCCTTGTGTATCGGTGGCAACGTATCAATCGCCACCACATGCTCGCTGCTGATGGGCAATTCGCTATATCCGTTATCCAGCAGCCCCCGACGCAATAGCCGCGGGTCTACTTTGAAGTCATCGCGACCCAACGCGCGTTTGATCACAACTTCCCACAGGCTCGCAGTGCTGAAGATAAGTTCGTTCTCCTTATCTTCTATGAACTGACGAGCCGCCTGGGAAAGGCGCTCGGGTTGACCCGCCACCCAAAGCAACAGATGCGTATCAAGCAACAGCTTCACAAATCGCCGTTGAACAGTTTCTCGACCTCACCACTGCCCATCTGATCGAAATCATCAGGTACGGAGATCTGGCCAGTCAGAAAGCCAACTCGCTTTACCTGCCCTGCCTCCGGCGCTCCCAATGCAACAACTTTCACCAATGGCTTGCCGGCTTTCGCAATAACAAACGGCTCGCCGTTGGCGGCCTGATCGACTAGGCGTGACAGGTGGGTTTTGGCCTCGTGGATATTGATCGTTTGCATGGTAGCACCATATGAACTTAGTTTAGTTAGTCTAGTCCATCATGGTTCACGATTCAACGAAGAGCTACCCGGATATCGGCGGTTTTCGTCTTGGTACCCGCAATGCCGCGATACCCGAGTAGTACCCTTAAGGTAGAGTGGCTTCCCAAGGAACTCCCCGGCTGTAGGCAGACCTAAGCAGTGTTCCACAGATGCAAAAGTGAGAATTGGAGTTGGAGCTAAGTACCAGAACTTACTGGAAAATCTGGCACTAATGGACCCCTGACCGGAGCCGGTCCGAGCTTCGGATTACTTACTAAGCTATTGATTTTTAAGTGATTTTTTGAGTTGGCGGAGAGGGTGGGATTCGAACCCACGTGCCGGAATTACCCGACCATCCGATTTCGAGTCGGCGCCGTTATGACCACTTCGGTACCTCTCCGGAGGATGGTGGCGACCCCGTTTTGCGGGGGCTGGTATTCTAACGGCGCTTTTTGATTCTGGAAGCTTTTTCGACTGAGGGAGGTTCGCAAAAGATGCCTAGAGGCCAACGAGGGGCCCCATCCAATGCTCGGACTCCAGCAGTACGGCTCCTGGCGCTCGCTGCCACGGCTGTCCTGCTTGCGAGCTGTAAGCCCGCGCCGCCGATGCTGGAGCAGATCCGGAGTCGGCATGAGCTCCGGGTGGTCACCCTCAATCTGCCCACCTGCTACTACCTCGGCTCGCAGGGGACCGAAGGCCTCGAATTCGAGCTGGCGCGATCGTTCGCCACGAAGCTCGGCGTCACCCTCTCTATCTATCCGGTGGCAAACGAACGCGCCTTGCAGGCAGCGCTTGCCTCCGGTCGTGCGGATATCGCGGCGGCCCAATTAACGGCCACCCCGGAATGGCGCCAGGCCGGCAAGGCCGCGGAACCGTACGCGCGGATCCCGCAGCTGGTCGTTTATCAGCGCAACAATCCAAAACCCCGTAGCACACTGCAGCTCGAGCGAGCCAAGCTCGCTGTCCGGGCCGGTAGCCCGCAGGAACGGATTCTCGAGCAGCTGCAACACACAGTTGCCCCGAGCCTGAAGTGGGTCGAAACGGCACCCACCAATGCTGACCCGCTCGAGGACGTCGACTCCGGAAATGCGCAGTACGCCATTACCGACGCGCGCGAATTCTCCTTCTCACACCACCTCTACCCGAACGTGTTGGTGGGGTTTGAGCTGCCGGCCGACCGACCCGTGCAATGGATCGTGCGGCGCGGCGCGGACGATCTGCTGGACGCGGTGAACGTGTTCTTCCAGCAAGAGCGCCAATCAGGTCGGATGGTGAAGCTCCTCCAACAATCGACCGGCGAGGTTCGATCGTTCGCCTACGAGGAATCACGCGAATTCCAGATTCACCTGGCGGATCGGCTACCGCGATTCCGACCCTGGTTCGAGCAGGCCTCGGAGGAGTCAGGTATCGACTGGCGCCTGCTGGCCGCGATCGGTTACCAGGAATCGAAGTGGGACGCCACAGCGATTTCCAACAACGGCGCCCTGGGCGTAATGATGCTGACGTCAGACACTGCTGACGCCATGGGCATCAAAGACCGCACCAATGCGCAGCAAAGCATCTTTGCCGGCGCACGCTACCTCGCGGAAACGCGAGAAAAGGTTCCCGACAGAATTCCGGAGCCGGATCGCACGTGGATCACCGTTGCGGCCTACAACGTAGGATTCGGTCACGTGGAAGACGCGCGTGTGCTCGCGCAGATGGATGGCAAGAACCCCGACTCGTGGGCCGATATTCGCGATGAGCTGCCCCGCCTGGCAGAGCAGCGCTGGTTCATGAAGGTGAAGCGCGGCTACGCGCGAGGCTGGGAGCCAGTTCAATTTGTCGATCGCGTGCAGCGCTATTTGACGCTGCTCGAATGGCAGCCCGGCGAAGGCGTCGCAAGCCAGGGGACGCGCGTGCAGACAGGGTTCTCGGGCAGCTAGTCGCCTTCAAACTCTAGCGACGCCCTTCGAAGAAGGCCTTCAGGCGCTGGCCGCACTCCTCCATCAACACACCGCCAAACACGTCCACGCGATGGTTGAGCCCCTGGAGCGCGAACACGTCCACGATACTTCCAGCTGCGCCGGCTCGGGGATCCCAAGCGCCGAAAACCAACCTTTTTACCCGCGCGTGGACGATCGCCGCGGCGCACATGGCGCAGGGCTCTAACGTCACGTAAAGCGTGGTATCGGTAAGGCGATAGCTGCTCAGCGCCTTGCCGCCGGCTCTCAGCGCTTCAATTTCAGCGTGAGCTGTTGGATCGTGCGCGGCTATTGGACGATTGGCTCCAGTTGCAATGACCTTACCATCACGAACGAGAACCGCGCCGACCGGCACCTCGCCGTGCGCTTTCGCGGCCTCGGCCTGCTCCAACGCCAAGCGCATGAAGTCGATGTCAGTCCACGCCGGCACGGTCGCTACTTCGCCTTCGGTACACTGCTCGCATCCTTCGCAGAGCGACTGTTCGCGCCGGCACCCGGTGCCGCACGCGCGGCCCCCGTCGCATCTGACGCTTTTGGCGCACCGGCCGAGACAGCGCCTGCCTTCGCCGCCAACGGAGGCAAAAACAACTCCGGATCAACAAACGTCGCGTTGAGCGCAACGCCAAAGTGCAGGTGCGGCCCCGTCACGCGGCCTGTCGCGCCGACCTTACCAATGACCTGACCGCTCTTCACAGTCTGGCCAGACGTTACCGCGATCGCGCTCAAGTGGCAGTACATGGTAATCAGACCTTCACCGTGATCGATGAACACGGTGTTACCGTTGAAAAAATAATCACCCGTATCAATGACACGCCCATCCGCCGCGGCCTTCACGGGCGTGCCCTTGGGCGCCGCGATATCCATTCCGCTGTGCGGATTGCGTGGCTCGTTGTTGAAAACGCGGCGCATTCCATACGAGCTCGATCGCACACCCGGAATTGGCTGGCGCAACCGCAAGGTCGCAGGCGGAGTCTCCGAAAACGTGGCAACCACACCCTTATTGTGCGGAATCTCACGGCTCACTCGGACCTGGTCCGTCTCCGAGAGATCAACCTTGCCAGGCGCGACCTTCAGCGACTGGGTCACGTAGTGTTTGTCAGTGATTTGAAAGTCGACCGACTTCTCGCCCGTGGCACCATCGCGGACCACAACGGTCGCATGTCCTGGCTTCTCCGACAGCGGCAAACCCACTACCGCCATCCACTGCCCCGCGGACCGCAACACCATTGCTCTGTGCCCATCGAACGTCACCACGGGCGCCTGGGTCGCCGCGCTTTCGATCGGAAGGATCAACACACCGCCAGGCACGAGAGATGTCTGAGGTAGTTGCAGCGCCATCGAAGACGCAGCGGCGGCCGCGTAGGCTGCCGGCTTTACCGCCGCCACAGCAGCCGTTGCAATCGCCAGCCACCACCACCCAACGCGTATCAGCTTTACAGCCGAGAACTGCACCGCCCGAACGCCCGCGCAACCAGCCAGCGCCATTCCAACTCGCGCTTGTAGCACGCGTTCGCGCTGCAGCATTCTTGCCATCACGCCCGACACCAACTCCGCATCATTCCTTCTCCGCCTCACTCTTACTCGTCACACGCGCCTTCAACTTCCCTTGCGCCAGGCGCGCCTCAATTTCGTCGCCAACACTCACCGACGCCGCGTCGGTCACGACCGCCCCATCCGGCCCCGTCACCATCGCAAATCCACGCGCCAGAGTCGCAAGCGGGCTCGCGGTGTTCAGCGTCTTGATTGCCAGACTCAGCCGATGCTCCTTACCTGCAAAGTACCCTTTCGGAATCTGCTGCAGCGCCTGCGACGGGCCGCTCAAGCGCTGCTCCTTGCGGGAGAAGCAGTCCTTCCAGGCCTGCAGGAGGCGCGATTCCAAACCCTCATGTTTCCGCCGGAACTCGCGGACAACGTGCTCCGGCGAGTGCTGCACAAGTCGGGAAAACAAGTCACCGACGCGGCTCGCGT
>Ga0134126_10006470_pt1 | contig 14681 bp, 10 predicted proteins | sample KB31752_FD_96881 | JGI IMG/M metagenome (GOLD analysis project Ga0134126, IMG submission 96881) | Terrestrial soil microbial communities with excess Nitrogen fertilizer from Kellogg Biological Station, Michigan, USA - KB3-175-2 | ecosystem: Environmental > Terrestrial > Soil > Unclassified ... | reverse complement strand
CGAAGTTCGATAAGCGCGCTTACGACCTGATGATCAAGACTCAGCTCGCCGCAGCGACGGCTCTGGAGCGCACCGCGGATGGCACGCTGATGCTCAACCTAAATCCGAAGGCCGTGTGCGTAGTCCCGAACAACCTCAAATTCAACGGCAACTCAGAGTTCACGGCGGCGGAAGCCGCCGAACAGGCTGCATTGCAAGGAACCGTCGTTTCATCTTCCGTTCAGGGAATTGGAATTGCGCCGCTCAAGCCCGGCGTAAAGCTGGTGTTCGTCGCAGCGGCCGATAACGAACTGGCGGAATTTCTACTGGCACAGCGCAAGAGTTCGGTCGAAGGCTGGCAATCATTCATTGCCCATTTTGGTTCCTCGTCGCGCGTTCCTGAGGCGAAAAACGCGATGGCCATGATCTACGAGCAGGCCGCTGAGGGCTCGCTGGCCGCATACAGGAAATCAGTTGCAGCTCGCAATCCCGATTTGGGAGCCCTAAAACTGAGCCGCGAACAGGCGGCAGTTGCCGAGCAGATTGTTCCGGGATATGCTTCATCGCGCCAGCTTCGCGAGCAGATCGCGAGAGAACTGGACGGTTTGCTTGAACTCGATCGAGCGCGCCTGCAGGCATATCTTAAGGCCCTCTCCGACCACAGTGCCGGATACGCTCAACTACTCATCGCCGGGCAGCACTGCGATCAGCTTGTCACTATCGACCCGCAGTACGCTGCGACCAACTCGCTGCGTGCGGAGATTCTCGGCGAGACTCGCAAAGTCGATGCAGCCGTGCAGAGCGCAGAGGCGCTCGTTGCGGCTAAGCGCTATGACGACGCTCTGAACGCTGTCGCCTCCTATCGTCAGTTTGCGCCGGAGGCTCCGCGGATCAACGCCATCGTCTCTGCGGCGTATGCGTTCCATTTTGGACGTGGACAGGAGTACAGCCGCAATCAGTCGTGGGATGGCGCTGTAACCGAGTTCCGCAAGGCCGCGGAAATCCGTAGTGACAGCAAGGACGCTGCCGCGGCGGTGAAGAACGCGGAATTAAATCTTGAATCGGCGCGCACTCAGCAGGCTGCCGACCAGGCGATTGCAGAAAGCAATGCTTACGCGCAAAAAGGACAGTACGTCGAAGCTTACGAAGCGCTGATCAATCTTCCTGCCTCGGAGCAGAGCTATGTTGCGGCACAGCTTGCCGCGTTGCAGAAGAACTATGTGCAGGCGGCGACCAAGCGTGCGCTGAAGCTCGAAGAAATCCATCTTCCCATTCGAGGACGGGCTGACGAAGATGCTGTTCGCCAGGCATATGACCTTCTCGATCATGCCAGCGCGATCAGCAGCGATCCTGCGCTGCGCCTCAAACTCGACCTGCTCTCGGACAAAATCAGCGCTTATTACGTCGATCAGGCAAAGCGTTATTTGGAAAAGCCGATGGGCTCTGGCGTTGGACTCGGCTGGATGTACCTCGCGCAGGCGGAGCATTACAAGCCCAATTTGGCATCGGTGAAAGATGCCATGGCGCAATACGGTTCTGCTTATCAGTTGCATTCGCGTCTTTCCATCGGCGTGTTGATGCGCGATCAGACCTCGCGGCGCGACAGCGTTGGCTTTGCCGATCAGATGCGCGACGCCATCGCCAGCGGACTCGAGTCATCAGGTTTGTCGATCAAAGTCGTGCGCCAAAGCGCCGATTCTGCGGACAAGGTATTAGCGCAACCTAACTTCCTGCTCGTCGGCGAGATTCTCGAACACCGCGTTGTGAAGAATGCCAATCTGGAAACGCTGCAATCGAAGTATCGCGCGGCCACCCATGAAGTGAAGAACGAAGCATGGCTGCAGGCAAGCCGTGACTACGATGCCGCGCAGCAGCAGTTGACCGCTGCCCAGCAGGAACTGTCACTGGCGCAGTCGCAACACAAGAAGAGGGAAGTCATCGCGGCTGATAACGACGCGGTTGCCGCAGCGCAGAAGCTGGTTGCGGACACGCGTCAGAAGCTCGATGCAACTGAGCAGACGCGCACCGAGAATGTGATTGAACCGTACAACTACACCAGGAAAAGCGTCGATCTTGCAGCTGTGGTGGATATGAATTTCCGCATCAGCGATCAGGCGGGGAATCCAGTTGAGACCAGTGTTCCAATTCGAAAAGAGGACCACAAGACAATTGTGATTCTCGACAACGTGAAGCCCGAAGATGTGCAGGGCGTAAAGAAGCAGGGAACTGAGCCGGATGAAACCCAGTTCCTTACCGATCTGGAAATCCAAACTCGAGATGCGCTGGTGAAAGCCGTCCGCGATAAGGCGCAAGGACTGCCGTCGAGAATTCTGGCCGAAGCGCGCCGACGCGCGCAGGCGGGCGACCTCGATGGCGCTGCTGAAGAGTACATCTTGTACTCGAACGCGGTGACGGACTCATCGCCCGAGCGCCAGGAAGCTGCGAAGTTCCTGCAGGATCACTTCAACGTGAGTCCTTCAGGAGCTCAGGTTGCAACGGAGTCGCGATTGCGCGCGATGAACTAAGTGCGGTTCGATAACGTGCATAGTCAAGACAATTTCAATTCTGTGCAAACCTGTCATCCTGAGGCCCTCTTTTGGCCGAAGGATCTCCGAAGATCTTTCAACCTTAACTGCTCTTTCCCGGCTCTCTCAGCATCAAAGCTCTCGTTCCCGGGCCAAGAGCCTGGAAAGGGCATTTCAGTTTGAACTATTCCGGGAGATCCTTCGCGCAAAAGAAGCGCTTCAGGATGACAGGGCCTTGAGCATCGGCAAGAACAGCTGAATAATCCACTTGGAATCAAGCCCTCTCAAAACGGGTTTTCGGAATCACAGAAGATTCAGTTTCATAGACTCGACGCTCTTTTCGCGATCCACTCACCTGATTCCCGCGTGCCTAGACTTCCGCCGATGTCATGAGTCGTCTTCTTCTGCCGGACGGCGTCGAGGACAGCTCCGTTAATCTTTTGCGCTTCTTTCGCGAGGCCGAGATATTCAAGCATCATCGCTGCCGTCGAGATCGCTCCGGTCGGATTTGCGATGTTCTTTCCCGCAAACGGCGGAGCCGAGCCGTGTACCGGTTCAAACATCGAGGTTCGGCCAGGATGAATATTTCCGCTGGCTGCCATGCCCAGGCCGCCCTGGAGCGCGGCGGCAAGATCGGTGATGATGTCGCCGAACATGTTGTTGGTCACGATCACGTCGAACTGCGATGGATCGCGGACCATGTGCATACAAAGCGCATCCACGTACATGTGCTGCGATTGAATGTCGGAGTACTCGCCGGCAATCTGCTTGAAGACGCGCTGCCAGAGGCCATGAGCGTAGGTCATGACATTTGACTTGTCGGTCATCAAGACTTTCTTTCGGCCGTGTTCGCGCGCGTACTCGAAGGCATAGCGAATTACGCGCTCTACGCCTTTGCGCGTGTTTACGTCTTCCTGTACCGCAACCTCGTCGGGCGTGCCTTGCTTGAAGACTCCGCCAATATCGACGTAGGGCCCCTCGGTGTTCTCGCGCACCACGACAAAATCGATCTCTTCAGCGCGACAACCCTTCAATGGACATAGGGAATCGTCCAGACACTTCACCGGTCGAAGATTGGCGTATAGGTCCATTTTGAAACGCATGCCCAGCAGGATTTCTTTGGCGTGAATGTTCGAAGGCACACGTGGGTCTCCAAGGGCTCCGACGAAGATTGCGTCAAAGTCGCGGGAGAGCATGGCGAAACCGTCAGCAGGGATGGTGGTTCCGTCCTCCAGGTAGCGATCTGCTGACCAATCGAATTCCGTGAATGCCACGTCCGCGCCAGTCGCTTCCACCACCGACACAGCCTGCGCAATTACTTCCTTTCCGATCCCGTCGCCGGGAACGACGGCTATGCGCTTGGTTGCGTTCACGTTAGAAACGATAGCAGAGAATCTTTTTCACCACGGAGGTTCTCCGCTTTGTCATTCCGAACCGCATGTTGTTGACGGTGAGGAATCCCTATGGACAGATAAAAAGCTCACGCACACCAGTCACCAATGGTGATGACAGTTGAATCTAAATTGAAGCTATGAATTTGCTTGGATTATCAAATCCAACTGCATCGATCCGGTAGGGATTCCTCACCGCCAAAGTCCGGCGGTTCGGAATGACAGAGTGGCAAAACGAACCTTTATAATCAAGAGTTCATCCATGGCCAAAAGCCCCCTCTATGACACGCTAGCCAACTCCGGTGCTCGCATGGGCGAGTACAGCGGTGTCGAGACTGCGCTCTCGTTTGGCGATGTGCGTCGCGAATTTCGCGAGCTGACGTCCGGCTGCGCTCTGTATGACCTGGGCTGGCGCGCGAAGGTGATGGTTTCCGGCAACGACCGTGTGCGCTGGATGAACGGCATGGTCTCGAACAACATCAAGAACCTGCAGGTGAATCGCGGGAACTACAACTTTATCCTGAATCCGCAGGGACGCATCCTGGGCGACCTTTACGCCTATAACTGGGGAGAGTATCTCCTGATCGATACCGAACGTTCACAGCTCGATAGCCTGCTGACACAGCTCCGGCGATACATCATCATGGACAAGGTTGAGCTCCTGGATAAGAGTTCAGAGCTGAGCGCGATCGGGGTACAAGGGCTAAAGGCAGCCGACGTTTTGAAGGGGGTAGGGGTTCAGGATCCCGGATTGGAACCGATGCAGTTAGCGGATTTGAGCTGGAATGGGACAACTATCACCATGACGCGAATGGCGAGCGACGAGTTCGTTACCTATGAACTATGGGCAAATTCCGAGGCGCTGGCGCAACTTTGGAAAGCATTGCTCGACGCAGGAGCTGTTCCAGTCGGCAGCGAGGCGCTCGAGAAATTCCGGGTGATGATTGCATTTCCCAAATACGGAATCGATATTCGCGATCGCGACCTGCCTCAGGAAACGGGCCAGAATCACGCGCTGAATTTCACCAAAGGCTGCTACATCGGGCAGGAAATAGTCGAGCGTATTCGCTCGCGCGGCAACGTCCATCGCGCATTCACAAAGTTTCGTCTCGAAGGTGAGCTTCCTGCAATTGGTTCCAAGCTTCAGGCGGACGGAAAAGACGTAGGCGAGATTACCAGCGTAGCCTGTGTTCCGACCGACGCCGGAGAAGAAATGCTCGCTCTTGGCTACGTACGACGCGAGGCGGTTGAGCGTGGCGCGAAAATTACCTATTCCGGAGGCGAGGCCAAACCGGCAGAGTCTCCGGTCTCAATGGCGACTTAAAAGTATGGCGGAAAAGAAACCTGATTTTGTCGTAAGCGACCGGCGCAAGTTCACCGAAGAAGGCGAGTTGCGCAGTGACGTTCGCGAAGAGTCACAGCCAAAATCGCAATCAACTCAGCCGGCTCAGACTGCCGCTCCCGCTGCTGAGGAGCAACTGCCGCCTGCGCCTACGCATGCTGAACAAGAGGCGCAGCACAGTGAGTATCGAGCCTCGAACAAGAAGCTCGATGACATGCTCGCCGCCGGTGGTCACGGCAAAGCCGAAGATTTCGAGATGACGTTCGACCGACTGGTGCAGTCGCTTTACGTCACGGCAATGCTGCAGCTTGGTCTCATGCATCGCGAAGGTGAGAATCCGCAGCCGGATATCATCGGGGCGCGCCAGACCATCGACACGCTCGGCGTACTAAAAGATAAAACCAAGGGCAATCTCTCGAAATCGGAAGAGGGCCTGCTTCAGAACGCGCTATTCGAGCTCCGCATGGCGTTTCTCGAACTCACCAATGCCATTACCCGAGCGCCCGCTCCCGGGGGCAAGCCAGTCGCGAAATGAAGGCTACGCTCACGGTCCTGGGCAGCGGGACCTCCATGGGAGTGCCGACGATTGGGTGCAACTGCAAAGTTTGCACTTCAGCCGATACACGCGACCGGCGCACGCGCCCCTCAATCATGCTGGAGTACAGCGGGCGGGTCGTGCTGATCGACAGCACTCCGGACTTCCGCGAGCAGGCGCTGCGGGAAAAGATCACGCGGCTTGATGCTGTTCTGTACACCCACGCTCATGCGGATCACATTCTCGGTCTCGACGATTTGCGTCCTCTTACGTTCAAGCGAGAGCAGAAGCTGCCGCTCTATGCCGATGACAATACGGCGAAAATCATCGAACGCATGTTTGCCTACGTATTCGATCCGCACTCCACCTACTCGACACGTCCGCAGGTCACGCTGCATCGGCTGAACGGAAACCTCGAACTCTTCGGCGCGAAGTTCCGGCCGCTCAAGGTTCTGCATGGGAATTCAGAGATCACTGCCTACCGTTTTGGAAACGCAGCCTATCTCACCGATTTCAGCACCATTCCGGATGCGACTCTGAACGCGCTGCATGGCCTTGATTTGCTCTTTCTCGACGCTCTCAGACGACGTCCGCATCCCACGCATTCCTCGCTTGAAGAATCGTTGAAAGTCGTCGAGAAGCTTGCACCCAGGCGCGCCTTTTTCGTGCACATGTCCCACGAATTGGGACACGAAGAGACCAACGCCTCCTTGCCGGCGCACATTCGGCTGGCGCACGACGGGCTCAAGCTGGAGTTTGAAATCTAGCGATGCGCGTTTTTCGTCATCTGGAGGAGATACCCGCGGACTGGAGCGCGACCATAGTCAGCATCGGCAACTTTGATGGCGTGCACTGCGGGCACCAGCACGTACTTGCGCGAGTGGTCGAGCGCGCAAAGGAGTTTGGCGCGAGGTCGATGGCGGTTACATTTGCTCCTCATCCTCTTCGAGTGCTGCGATCTAGCAGTGCGCCTCTGCTGATTACACCTCTGGACCAGAAGCTTGCCGCGTTACAGAAAACGGGAATCGATGCAGCACTCGTAATTGCTTTCGATAAGCAGTTCTCGACAACCTCTCCTCGCGATTTCGCAAAAGAGATCGTCGGTCGAAGACTGCGGGCGAAAGAAGTGCATGAGGGCGCGAACTTCCATTTTGGGCATCGCGCCGAGGGAGACTGCGAGAAGCTTAAGCAATTTGGGAAAGAATTTGGATTTGAGGTCTTTGTATATCCCGAGATGCGCCTGCGTGGTGAACCGGTGTCGAGCAGTCGCATTCGTCAGCTTCTCGCCGGCGGAGAAGTAGGCAAAGCCCGCCATTTGCTAGGCAGGCCATTTTCTATCGTCAGCAGCCCAGCGAAGGGGCGCGGCTACGGCTCGCGCTACACGGTTCCAACCATCAACCTCGCGCCTTATCCTGAACTTGTACCGAACAACGGCGTGTACGTTACCTGCACGCGCGTAGCACGCGAGACCTTCGAGTCAGTTACCAATGTCGGTACTCGTCCCACGTTTGCGGGTGAGTCGTTCGCGATCGAAACTCATTTGCTGAACTTTCATCCTCTGGATCTCGACGAGAGCACAGAAGTGGAAATCAGCTTCCTGAAATGGCTACGCCCGGAAATCAAGTGGCCGAACCCTGAGGCGTTGAAAGCGCAGATCGGGAAGGATGTTAAAAATGCGAGGAGATTCTTTGCTCTCGCCGGGTCGGCCTCGGCTAAAGCTTGACGCGACGCGGCGGAGATGGATCTCGCGATATTCCGACTGTTTCCATTGTGGGATTCGGTGAAAGGAGAAAATTCTTGAAATCTTTTTTCCGCTGCGGTTCAAACTCTTTCTCCGCAACTACGATCAGGGTCTCTCCATTGAAATGGATTCTCTGCGGCCCTGCAGATAAAGCTTGATTCAAAAGCTCGTCAAATCTTTCTTCGGCATCCTTAATATTCCAATCCATAGACTGAACTCCTAATCTGAGATTCTTACATTTACTTTGTCTTTCCGTCGATTTGCTTTGCTCTGTTACTCTTTTCAACTCGATTAGAAGAGCGAACACGAAGGTCACGAAGACTTCTTGTGACTTGGGAATTCGGTTCTTTGTGGCCTTCGTGTTCGCCATTCCTTATGCGCAATCCACTCGCCTTCATCTCAGAGGTTGGCCCAGGCCAACGCCGCACACTTGTTGCCGCTGCGCTCGGCTGGATGCTCGATGCGTTCGACGTAATGCTCTACTCGCTCGTCGTCGCGCATATTATGCGCGACCTGCATATGAGCAAGCAGAGCGCAGGGCTGCTGAACACGCTCACACTGCTGGCGTCGGGTATCGGGGGCGTTCTGTTCGGGTTCATCGCAGACCGTATCGGGCGTACTCGCGCACTGATGCTCAGCATTCTCACGTATTCGGTTTGTTCCTTCGCCAGCGGCCTTGCCACTTCTGTCTTAGTGCTCGCCGTCATTCGCTTCTTGCTTGGTCTGGGAATGGGTGGCGAGTGGAACACGGGAGCCACGTTGGTCGCCGAAAGCTGGCCCACGTACCTGCGTGCGCGTGCCGTGGCCGTGGTGCAGAGCTCCTGGGCTGTCGGGTATGCCCTCGCAGCGCTTGTGGCAGGCATCATGCTCCCGAGGACTGGATGGCGGTATGTATTCTTCGTCGGTGTGCTGCCTGCCCTGATTACGCTCTGGATTCAGAAGGACGTTCCCGAATCAGAACTATGGAAAGAACGCCGAGAGGCAGATTCGACCGGGAATGCCGGTTCACAGATGGGTTTCCGCGAGCTTTTCGTCGGACCATATCGTCGCAGGACCTTGACGTTGCTGATCATGAATACGTTCGGCATGTTCGGCTGGTGGGGCCTGTTCACGTGGATACCGCCTTACCTGTCGCTGCCAGTTGACCAGGGCGGACGCGGCTTTGGAACGCTGAGTACGACCACGCTGCTGGTGTTCCTCAACATCGTCGGCATGGCTCCCGGCTACGCGAGCTATGGATGGGTAGCCGACCGCCTCGGCCGGCGTCCTGCGTTCATGCTCTATACGATCTGCGCCGCCCTGTTTGTGCCTGCGTACGCTGCAGCACGCCAGCCGGCTGCGCTGCTTGTGCTCGGGGCAGTCGTAGCCTTCTTCGGAACCGGTTTCTTTTCCGGATCGGGAATCATCGGCAGCGAGTTGTTTCCAACCAGCGTGCGCGCGCGTGCGCTAGGGCTTACCTACAACGGCGCTCGGGCCCTCAGCTCGGTCGCACCGTTTACCATCGGCCGCATCGGACAGCAGCATGGACTCGATTCGGCGTTTTATGTATGCGCGTTGGCATTTTTCATTTCGGGAATAATTGCGATTTTTATTCCTGAAACTCGCGGAGTTGAGCTGACCTGACCGCGGCTCTTCCGCTGGCCTGAAATAACCCTCACCGAGTACGTCACAGAATCCCTATTCCCACCTCATGGTTCCCTTGCTCCAGTTGAAAGCAAGACGGTGAGCGCCAATCGCTATAGGGCCCAGCAGCCCGTCAAAACGAGGAGCGCCCTTCGGCTGATCGTCAGTGATTGCGATTGTGGTCTGGCGCTGCTCCCAGTCGCCAATTTGAAGAGGCATGGATGCCGTCTGCACCGAGCCTCCACCGATCAGTGTGGTGCTGCTTGAGTTCAGGCTCCGCTGAGCGGTTTGAATCCGAGCGCCGTAAATCAAGATGCCGTTCAATCCGGTATCGAGTTGAAGGTGGAGTTTGCGGTTGCCGATGAGTACGGGCACAAGAACCAGATGTTTTCCCAGTATCAATGGCGACGTGTGGGTGAGCTGAGGAGCGGCGCCGAAGGTTATGGTCTTCGCTTTGTAGTCAATGAGCAGGTTGCTGCGCTCGAGCACGTCCATGCCGATGATCACATCAGCGTGAACTCCCAACTGGCGCTCGATGCGTGAACCATCTACAGCTATTCCTGACAGCTCAGCCACGTGCACTGGCCCGAGAGTTAGGTCCGGAATGGAAACGGCCGAGACGGCTGCCTGGCCGGTTCCGAACGTAGCTGTGTCAGCGGTTAATGGCAGACGCAGTCGCTCGGCGAGCTTCGCATCAATGGCAGTCTCACTAACGCCGGTATCGATGAGCGCGACCAGATCCTGCCTGTCCGCAATTGAACACTTGGTCAGAATCAGGTAGTTGTTGCGGAGCTTGAAGTCAACGCTTTGGGCCGAGGCGGCCAGCGACAGGGTAACAAGAAGGAAAATCCGGTATTTCATGCGAACTCAGCACGCGAGGTGCGAGTCGCAGGCTAGAAAGCCGGAGGGGAGGGAGTCCTGAGCGGGCGGCGAGTTTACGGCGATTTCGCAAGGAGGCAGTGATGGCTCACTGTTTCCTCAGAATTTCTTCGGAAACAGATTCGCTTTTTCGGAGTCAAAAGTAGGAGCAATTGTGGCTAGCTCGCGAGGCGCGCATGGATCGCGATTTTCAGATTGGAGAGTGGGTCATCTCGCCGCGGCTCAACAGTTTGAGCCAGAACGGACATTCGGTCCGCATCGAGCCGAAAGTCATGCAGGTGCTTTTATGCCTGGCCGAAGAGCGGGATGTTGTCTCCAAAGAAAAGCTGATGCAGACGGTCTGGACGGACACGTTCGTGACCGACGACGTCCTCACCCGTTCCATTTCAGAACTTCGGAAGATATTCGCCGATAATCCCAAGAATCCTCGGTTTATCCAGACCATTCCTAAAGGTGGGTATCGCCTGATGCTTCCGGTAGGCGAGGTACAGCCGAGGGTTGTGGAACCGAAGCCGGCGACAGCTTCCACCCGGCCACCCAGGGCAGGGAAGCGGAGGCTAATTCTGATCCTGACAGTGGTTGGACTAAGCCTGCTGCTGATTGCCTACGCCATTGGGCGCTATAACTCTTCCGCTACGCCGCCCAAACGGCAAGTTCTCGCCGTGCTGCCCTTTCAAAATCTCAGTGACGATTCCCAACAGGAATTCTTCGCCGATGGGCTTACGGCCGAAATGATCTCCCAATTCGGGAAGGTGTCGTCGGAACACCTGGCCGTGATCGCCTGGAGCTCGATGGAGCGATACAAGCACACGTCCAAACCGCAGGACCAGATCGCGCAGGAGTTAGGAGCGACCTATCTGCTGGATGGTACGGTTCGCCGCTCAGGCAATCACGTGCGCATCACCGCCGAACTGGAGCAAACGGGGGCTCCTGCGCGCGTTTGGTCGAACACCTATGACGGGAATCTGGAAGACGTGCTCTCGCTCCAAAGTCAAGTGGCGCGGGAGATCGCGCAGGAAATTCGCCTTCAACTCACGCCGGAAGATCAGCAGCGGCTTGCAAACACTTCGCTTATCGATGGTCAGGGATATGAGTACTACCTGAAAGCGAAGTCGGAATCCGAGGCAATGCCTCGGGCGGCAGGTGAAAAGGCCGAGCACCTGCGCAGCGCGATACGACTGAATCCGCGATTTGTACCTGCGTACATCACCCTGGCGATGCTTTATCGCAGCCTCGCCAGTGAGGGATATGCCGATCCCGAAGCTTCGTATTCGGCCTCCCGGGCGGTGCTTGCAAAAGTGCTGGAGATTGATCCGGATTCGTCGGAAGCGCACCGTGAATCGGGCTGGATCTCCTGGCGCTATGAGTGGAATTTCGCGGCGGCGGATCGCGAGTTCCGCCGCGCCATTGATCTGAATCCGAACGATGCTCAGGCCCACGAAATCTATTCACTTTTCCTCAAGAGCATGGGCCGATTCGATGAATCCTTGGCGCAGTCAAACCGCGCAATTGAGCTAAGTCCGATGGAGCCCTACAGCCGTGCCAACGCCGGATCTCTGCTCGCATTGATGAAGAATTACGACGCAGCCATGGGACAGTTCGAAACTGCGGTCCATCTCAATCCGCAACTGCCGTACGTTTGGCAGCGCCTAGGGCCGGTGCTGGTGATGCAGGGCAAAGATCAGGAGGCGATTGCTGCTTTGGAGAAGGCGCGAGACTACTCCGGTGGAGGGCAAGACAAAATCGCCTGTCTCGGCTATGCGTACGGAGTCAACGGCCGAGAGGCCGATGCTCGCAGGATTTTGGAACAGCTCAACGTTATCGCCTCACGGGGCCAGTATGTTTCACCGGTTCATGTGGCATTTGTTTACGAAGGTTTGCGCGATCATGACAATGCTGTCGCCTGGCTGGAGCGTGCGTACAGGGCACGAGACGAATACCTGGTTTACCTCAACGTCTATCCCGAATTTCGAGATCTTCATGGCGATCCTCGTTTTCAGGAGATCCTCCGCAAGATTGGCTTGGTCAGCCAGTAGTTCGGGTTAACGTGGTAAGCAGCTTGCCGGCCTGAAGCTCACTGCAACGTGCTCACATGCACATAATCAAAGTACGTTGAGAATCCCGCTCCATTCATAGAGACCAGCCCGATCTTTGCAGATGGGCCGAGCGCATGCGTCCACGTACCGCCGCGCTGCCAGCTCACGCCGTCATGACTGGAGTAGGCTGTGTAGGTTTCCTGACCCGACGCATTCGATCGTTTTGCAATTCGCAGGTATGTCGAATCTGATGGAGAGGAGAGAAGCGTGCTTCCGTACTGCGGGTATCCTACCGGCACGTTGTTCGTCTGCTTTCCGAATTCAATCTGCCGCGTATTGCCGATAGCTACATCAACCAGCTTGATGTAGTTGTTGTCATCGCCATAAATCAGCACGCCACCCTGCACGAAGCTGTCATTGCCGGTGAGCGGCACGGTGGTAGAGAGTTTGATTTCGACGACGTAATCACTGGCCGGCGCAGGCTCGGTGAGAATCGAAACGTTGTTGCTGCCGACGTAGAGCGCTCCCAGCTGTGTGTCGAAACGGAACAACCCACTTGCGATGCCATAGCCGCTCAGAAACGAAGGACGAATCCAGATCCACTGTGCAGTGAGCGTTGAAGCAGAAAACTCATCCGAAAGGGAAGCGACCGTGGCACCCGGAGTATCGAACGGAGCGGGCGGTGTGACGTGCGGGTTCGGATCGCCTGCACTTACGATCGGCGCCGGTTGCACAGAATCCGACGGGCCCGCACCATTGCGCAGGCGCGGCCACCCGTCCACCCAGTCAACTGCGTCCATCAACACGGGCCGCCGCGTCCAGCCATTTGCGAAATATGGCCGGTTCAGGTCGACAGCATGGTAGAGCATCCAGTCCTGTCCGGAAGCATCAGTGAAGAGCGCATTGTGCCCGGGCCCGACAAACCGATTGCCGTTCATGTTGAGAACCGGCGTGCCGCCTACGCGCGAGTCGAGCAGCGAAGCTCCGTCCTCGTCGACATATGGGCCGAGTACGTTCTCTGATCTTCCGGCAAACACGGCATATCCTGTGAGCGGACCGCGACAGCAGTCGCTCGCTGACGCAAACAGATAGTAGTAGCCATTGCGCTTTACTACGTAGGCGCCCTCATAACGATCTGCAGTGGTGATTTGAGTCTGCGTCGCGGGTAGCGAGCTGATGCCGTCGGCCGACAAAGCTCTGGCTGCAATCCCGCCCTCGTATGTGCCATAGAAGATGTAGCGCTGGCCGCTATCATCCTGAATCACCGCCGGATCGATCGTTTTTCTTCCCGAATTGGGCTCGACCACCGGTGTGCTGCTGGCGCTCCACGGACCCACAGGGCTGCTGCTGGTCGCGACAAAAATGGCGCTGCCTCCGCCGGCCACCGTCGTGTCGGACGCAGCGTAGTAGAGGTAATACTGCTCGTTGAAGTATTGGATGTCAGGCGCCCACAGTCCTCCGTCGGGTGCGACCCACGACGGCGTCTGTGCGAAAACGTCGCCGACATAACTCCAGTTCACCAGATCCTGCGATTTCGAAATGGGAATGAGGTGGAGTGAGGAATGATCGTGGAAGATCTCGTTGGTGCAGTACATGTACCAATTTGAATCTCCGGGCTGCTGACCGTGGATGATCGAAGGATCCGGACAGCTTTCCATTGCGGTGCCGTCTCCTAATGCGATTTGCAGCGGATTGCTGTAAGTGCCCGCAGCAGGAGGAGGGCCCAGGGGGGTGGGTGTGCTCGCAGTCGAGACAACCGGAAGAGCTGCGTTGAGCACCAGTGATGAGCCGTTCGCTCCTCCACATCCTGCAAAACAGCAAGCCACCGCCGCAATCAGCAGAAATCGAGACACAACTCACAACGTTAGCGAGCGAGCGGTCGCGAGTAACTAAGCTGATGTCCTTAATCGAACGTGAACGTTTTCGTAACCCGAGTCATGGAGCGCGAAAGAAAACAGAACCGCCGACAGTAGCCGGTGGGGCAGCCGCCGGTTTTGCGGCTGCGTGTCTACCGCCGGCATCGTCGCTTCCGGAATTGGCCATCCGGCCTTTTCCGGCTCCCCGCCTAGAGGCGGAGGTTCTGTCCTTGTCTCTTGAGCAAACGTTTTCCAGCAGGTATATTCCTCTCGACGTTTTTTGCTGCCATAAATCCCTATCCGTTGTTTGCGACAAAAAAGCGCAGTTCCAACACAAGGCTCTAAGTAATGCTTGCGAAAACGATTGCTCGATCCCTCTGCAATTTGAGTTTTGTTCTTCTTTCATTCGTCGCTTATGGCCAGCAGGCGATGCTGACTGTTCATCTTGACAAGCCCACTGCCAAGGTCAGCCCGACTCTATACGGCCTGATGACGGAAGAGATCAATTATTCCTACGACGGCGGACTCTACGCCGAGATGGTGCGCAACCGCACATTCCGGGGCAATTGGTCCGGCGTCCTGTATTGGTACCTGGTGGAAGGCGGCAATGCCCAGGCGAAGATGGAACTCGATAAATCGACAGGCCCCAGCACGGCTCTGCCGGAAAGCCTGAAGCTGGAGGTGACGCAGGCCGACACTCAGAATCAGGCGGGCGTGCTCAACGAGGGATATTGGGGCATAGCAGTAAGGCCGAACACGACCTACAGCGGCTCT
>Ga0134126_10006469_pt1 | contig 14682 bp, 14 predicted proteins | sample KB31752_FD_96881 | JGI IMG/M metagenome (GOLD analysis project Ga0134126, IMG submission 96881) | Terrestrial soil microbial communities with excess Nitrogen fertilizer from Kellogg Biological Station, Michigan, USA - KB3-175-2 | ecosystem: Environmental > Terrestrial > Soil > Unclassified ... | reverse complement strand
GCGGTTGGTGCTGGCGGTGGCGGCGGCGGTGGTGGCGGTGGCGGAGCTGCTTTTTTGTGACAGGCGCCTAGTAGCATGATCGCACTCAACGCGAAGACGAGGGCGAAAGACCTCAAAGTCGATTGTTTCAATTTTTCCTCCCGAATTTTCGCGCATCTTGCGACGCGCGTTTCGATTTATAAAAGCAGTGTTAATGCCAGAAATATCAGGAACTCCGCTCTGAAAACAAGTATTAAGTCTACTTCCAGCTCCAATCTGGTTCCGAATTGCTACTCGAAGAAGTCAACTGTTTCTGATTGGTACCGTCAGCCAGCATGCTCCAGATCTGCAATGAGCCAGAACGGTTGGACTGAAAAACGATGTGACGGCCATCCGGTGACCAGGATGGAAAATCGTTTCTGCCGCCGTCGTGGGTCAACTGCACCCACTGCTTGCTTACGATATCCATGATGTAAATATCTTCCGAACCCGGCGCTCCTGGCCCGTAGTGCCGCATCCAGGAAAATGCCAGGAACTGGCCATTCGGAGACCACGACGGAGATACCGCGTAACCTGTGTCCGTGATTTGCTGCACGTTGGTTCCGTCGGAACCCATGATGTAAATCTGCGGAAGACCTGTGCGTCCGCTGACCCATGCAATTTGCGATCCTGTCTTGCGGTTCCACACTGGAGAAACATCCGGGCCTTTTGAGGTCGTAATCCGGTGCAAGTTCCCGCCGGACTGATCGATGACGTAAATTTCCGGATCGCCCGAGCGCGATGAGGAAAAGGCGAGCTTTCCTCCCTCCGGCGACCATGCGGGGGAGAGGTTGGTTCCAGCAAAACGTGGGAAAGACACTAGCCGGTTGAGGTCGAATGAGAACATTCGAATTTCCCATCCCGACCCGGTGAAAGAACTGAAAGCCAGCCGCGAGCCATCGGGCGAAATATGAGGCGAAAGGGAAATCGATCCTAAGGTGGTGATGGGATGCTGGTTGGCCCCGTCGTAATCCATCGCCCAGATTTCTTTGTGGCCGCTGCGCGAACTCACATAATAAATTTGAGTTTCCGCGATACCGTTGATCCCACCACCGAGGCGGAAAATAATTTCGTCGGCAAATTTATGAGCGATGGTGCGCACGGACTGGGTTGTCGCCGTGTCGGTATATTGCTTGCCCAGCACTTGCGGCGAGGCGGTGTTCTTCACGTCATAAAGCCAGCCCTGGACGGTGACATTGCCGTTAGCCGCGCCCAGATTTCCAAAAACCAACATGGCCGCGTTCGCCGGCGGCGCGGTCCAGGTTTCGAACTTCACGTCTGCAGGCGCGCCGACCTGCCCAAGTGGATAGAAACTCTTCGATGCCATATCGAAAATGCCGGCATTATCCAGGTCATTCCACAGAGTATCGTCGAAAGTTTTCAGCAATTCGGCATTTTTGGGATCCTGACTAGAGGCCTTGAAATCGGGAACGGCCATGCGGATCTTCTCCGCCGCTAAACCGACGCCGCCTTTCACCCAGTCTTGCGCGTTAGCCAGCGCAGCCCAGGAAAGCAATATGAGAGCAACAGCCATGAATCTGCCGACCAGTTTCGTGACCCTGTATTCCGGAAAGAAGAATCGCATAATTAATCTCAATCCAACCTATCGTTTGGTGTAATCGAAATACCACTCTACTGAAACCTTGCTGCCCGCGTAATCTGCCGGCAGTGGACCGAAGGTACTAATTCGTCGAATCGCGTTTACAGCTGAAATATCCAGAGACGGAAAACTACTAGACTGCTCCACGCGGACGTTCGTCGGGCGGCCGTCACGTAGAATGTCGAATGTAATGTAAACCTTGGGTGCTTGACTGATACGTCGATCGACTTCGTATGCCAGCCAACTTTGCTGCGTTTTCTGCTCAATGATTTGAACGTACCAGCCATAACGCGATCCGAAATCGCCGGCTCCAGTAATACCGATCCCCCCTGTTGCCCCGCCCGCGCTGAATGATTTTGCCGGGCCACCTTCGCCGAACGGAACAACATTGCTTGCTTGCTGCTGCGGCTCCGGCTGCGGCTTTCGGAGTGTTTCCGTGGGCTGATGAATCGGTTTCTTCTTGGCATTTTTTTGCGGAATCGCGATGGCCTCCGGCTCTTCGACGGCAGGCTTAGGTTGCGATTTTGAAACTCCTTTCGATTCGGTGGCCAATACGCTTTGCGTTTGCACCGGATTTGCGGGCAGCGGGATGTTGCTCACCAGCGAAACCCCCATCGCACTCCCGCCCCCAGGCGCGCCCCAATCGTTGGTGTGTCCGCTGTGTGCAATGAAAGCATAAGCGATGATCGCCACCGTGACCCCGACGTGCAGCGCCGCCGACCACGCCAGGTTGTGCCCCCAGCGTTCGTGCTCAAAAAAAATCTCACCGGTTGGCATGGGTTTCAAGCGGCTGGGTCACGATGCTGACATTGGTAATTCCCGACTGCTTCACAGCATCCATCACCGTTGCGAAAGCGCCGAACGGCACATCTTCATCGGCACGCAGAAAAATTGATTGATGTTGCGGATCGCGGACCTTCTGCCGGAGCCTAGCGCCGATCTCGTTGATGTTGACCGGATCGTTTCCCAGAAAAACTTCTTGCTTTTTGTTGATGCTGATCACCATTCGCTCTTCGGTGATTTCTTTTACGGTGCGGGTTTTGGGAACAGCGACTTCAATGCCGGACTGCAGAACCGGCGCCGTAACCATAAAAATAATGAGCAGCACCAGCACGACGTCTACCAGCGGAGTTATGTTGATGTCCGCGAGAGCAATCTGGGTACGTCCGTTGGCAGCGGTGAATGCCATTACCGCCGAACCTCCTCTGCTACCCGCGAGGCCATTGGCTGTCGTTCGACGGCATTCAGCATTTCCAGAGAAAAGTCGTCGCAGCGCGCAGCGAAGTCGCGAATAGAGCCGCCAATCAGGTTGTAGGCGATAACAGCGGGGATGGCGACAACCAATCCCCCAGCGGTCGTGATGAGCGCTTCGGAAATACCAGGCGCTACCGCTCGCAGGGTTGCAGCGCCGCTGGTACCGAGTCCGTGAAAGGCATCGATGATTCCCCACACTGTACCGAATAATCCGACAAACGGCGTGACCGCGCCAGTGATTGCCAGCCAGGGAACGTTGCGTTCGAAACGGGTCATTTCCTCAGAAGATGCGATCTGCATGGCGCGCTGCACGGCGAGCGGGTTACGCAGAGATCCAGACGATCCTACCTGGCGCTCAAATTCGCGATATCCCGATTGAAATACGCCAACCAACGGGCTCGGGCGAAACTGCTCTAAAACCGCTCCCATATCCTGCAAGCGCTGCGCTCGCCGGAAAGCGCGCAGAAACCTGCCGCTCTGGACGCGAGCACGTTTGACGATGTTCCATTTGGAAAGAATGATGGACCAGGAAAGTAGGCTAAAAGCTAGAAGTATCACCAGGACCGCTTGGGCTACCGGTCCCGTTTCGCGGACGAGATCAACGATATCGCCGCCGATGAAGAGAGCAGGAAAGGGATACAGATGCATTGTTTTTTAAGGGAACACTTATGGTTGATTATAGACGAGGAATTCAGCCAGCCCTGCCGGACGTATTCAATCCATTACTCTCTGCAGTGCACAGTGGTCGCGTGCCAGCGGCCCGGCATCTTAATGCGCGCGAGGAATTTAATAATCCGGGAACTCAGCTTGTGAGTTCCTTTTAGGAGGGTTTATGTCCCACTGTGGCCTGTTACGGGATTATCGGTTTGAGGACCTCAACACCGAAGAGGATATTCGGGGCGCTGCTGTTTATGGCAGGAATGACGAGAAACTCGGGAAGATTGACGACGTAATTTTCGATCACTCGACTGGATCCATAAAGTATGTTGTTGTCGATGCTGGCGGTTGGTTTTCTACCAAGAAATTCCTGGTTCCGCCTAGTCAATTGCGCAATTCATCTGAACACGACGGCGATTTCGCGGTGAATGCGGATAAACAGCAAATCGAAAAGTTTCCGCCCTACAATGAGTCCGACCTGGACTCGGATGAGAAATGGAAGAATTACGAGAAGAAGTTCGATGAATCATGGCATGGGGGCCCAGTGCAGCATCGTCACGGTTCCGACCGCGACATTACACCTACACCGGCTGAGATGCCCGCCCAGTCCGGATCCATCGGTAGCCAGCTTACGCCCAGCGAACGGGCCGAGGTGAACTCGCGCATCATTCCGGCCGGCTCTAACGAAGTCAATATAGCCGCTAACGCTACCGGAATCGGCTCACGGTGGTCGAACTTTGAAGACCGTCTCCGTCAGCGCCGGAAAGAAATCACCAGTGCCTGCACCACGTGCCGGATTTCTCCGTCACAGGAGAGCCGGACCCAGGAGCGTAAGGTCAGCTAAGACAAAAATTGCTCTGCGGCGGTACAGCGGGCGCCGGTAAGACTGGCGTCCGCGTGTTTTGCAATGCCCCTTCTCGCAGGCGCGATTTGCTGGCATTATTCTTATGCCGCAATGTCTGCTCAAAGTACAACCACGATCCCGGCCATTAGCTCGGGCATTTTTCCGAGTCTGGTCTTTGTCCACGGTCCGGAGCAGAGGACGTTCGCTCTCGATCACACGCCGTTCAGCGTGGGGCGCAAAATGGATAAGGACCTGGTGATTGCCGATCCTCGCGTGTCCCGGGATCACGCTCTTCTCATTTCTGAGAACGGCAAAATTTTCGTTGAGGACCAGGGCAGCAAGCACGGTACGTTCGTCAACGGCGAACGCGTGGAGCGCAAGCAGCTGGAACCCAACGATCGGGTGGAGTTCGGCGCGCGCGACACCATTTTTGCGATCTTTCACCCTCCGCACGAAAGTTCAAATACCGCTCGTGATTTTCTCAGCCATATCTCGGAAATCCAAATATCCAGCGAAGTAAGTGATCTGGAAAAGTTGACGTTCTTTTTAGAGGCTGCGCGCAAACTGAACACCGCCGGGGTACTGGACGAAATCCTGCTCACCCTGCTTGAGGTCACCCTGAAACTGACTGGCGCCGATCGAGGCTACGTTTTCCTTAAAGACGGCGATGCCCAGCTCCGGTTGGCGGCGGGGCGGAACTCCAAGGGCGACCTGCTAATCGACGACACCACTATTTCGCATTCCATTCTTGATGATGCGTTGCGTTCGAACTCTGAATTTCTTCTTACCGACACCAGTCGCTCGCTCGACCTTTCTGGACGCCAGAGCATCGTCGCCTACGATTTGCGCACCGTGATCTGCATTCCGCTTCGCAAATTGCAGGTGCAAACCCGCAGTCGCGAACTGAAAGAAGCAATACCCACGGGGGAAGTCATGGGTGCGCTCTATGTAGATTCGCGATTTGCGTCGCGCGATATTTCAAAGGTGAGTGGGGACATCCTGCACGTTGTAGCCACCGAAGCCGCTTCGCTGATTGAAAACGCGCGCTTAGTGCAGGCCGAAGAAGAGTCGCGACGTTATCAGCAGGAACTGGCAATTGCGGCATCGATTCAGCAAAGCCTTATGGCTGTGACCATCCCCGACGTGAGCTTTGCGAAGCTGGATCCCAAGAATATTCCGTGCAAGGCAATTGGCGGCGATTTTTACGACGCGGTAAACACCGCTCATGGACTCGCAATTGTGCTCGCCGATGTTGCGGGAAAAGGCGTATCTGCCGCCATATTGGCTTCAACCCTACAGGGCATGATCAACTCCCAGTTGACTGCTGGAATGCCACTATCTGACATCGTAGCTTCCGCCAACCGCTTCCTTACCAGCAAACGCATCGGTGAGAAATACGCCACTGTGGTCATTGCCCGCCTACGTCACGATGGAGAACTGGAATATGTGAACTGTGGACATATACCGCCGCTGTTAATTTGCAACAATGAAGTCATTCGTCCGGCGCACGGAAATTTGCCGGTAGGATTGCTCGCCGACACTACCTATGAAAGTGACCACTATAGCCTGCACGCTGGTGATCGGTTAGTCCTGATCACGGATGGCATCACAGAGGCCGAGAATGCTGCCGGCGATTTCTTTGACAACGAGAGATTGGAAGCGGCAGCACAACAGGGCGGCGTGCAGCAAATTTTGAATGCCGTTTCTGAGTTTTGCGGCAGTACGCCACTGAACGACGACTGCACCATCGTAGAGATGGTGTACTCAGGTTAAGCATTCGACGTTTAATTCATAGCCTCTCGCGGAGGGTTGCGAATGCGGTCTTCTCTGTTTTTTGTTTTGATGCTGCTGGTCAAATGCGCCTTTGGGCAAGCAGTTTCAACGACCGCTCCGAAAGCAGAAACTCCAGATGATCTCGCGCGCATCGTTGGATATTCGATGATGAGCGGAGGCGCATCGAAATTCCTTGAGACGTTAAGCGATAACATTGGTGGTCGAATAACCGGAAGTCCCGAATCCAAAGCAACTGCCGACCTAATTCTCCGAACATTAAAAACTGCCGGCTTTGACAACGCGCATTTCGAGGACTACACGATCAATCCTGGCTGGCAGCACGGAACGGCAACTGGCGCGGTGATCAGCCCTGTGCGCCGCGATTTGTATGTAGCCTCGTATGGTTGGGCGCCGGGCACGCCTGGACCCGTTGAAGTTCCGGTTGCTGACATTGGCGGAAGTGGCGACGGGCACTCGCCTTTGCCCGAGCGGGTACGCGGGGCGGCGGTACTGGTGGACTTGGGAAGCAATGGCCTTTCTACGAATTACGTCGCCACACGTCATTTGCTGGCGCGTCAACTGGCCAGCGCGGGGGCTGCAGCAATGTTCATCGTGTCCGACAAGCCCGACCGCATGCTGTACACCTCGGCATTTTTGATTTATCCGCGCGGGCCATTGCCGATTGTTTCAATCGCGAAAGAAGACGCAGCTTTTTTGCGACGATTGCTTAATCATGGGCCGGTGAAAATTCGGTTGAACATAGAGAACTCATTCAGTAAGGGGCCGGTCCCTGAGAGGAATGTTGTCGCCGATCTCGCCGGAAAAGATCCAAGCGAGATGGTACTGCTTACAGCTCATTTTGATTCGTGGGACCCGGCCGAGGGCGCGAACGACAACGGCGGGGAAGTCGCGACCATTCTCGATGCCGCGCGAATTTTGAAAGCTCTGAACATTCAACCGCGGCATACCATTCGTTTCGTATTCTTTTCTGGAGAAGAGCAATCAGACCTCGGATCACGCGCTTATGTGGCGCGGCATAAAGCAGAATTGGACAAGATTCGCGCAGTTTTCAACACTGACGCCGGCATTCAAACTCCCCTTGGATTTAAGCTTTACGGCCGCACCGACCTTGAATCCAGCACCAAAAAGCTAATCTCACCTCTGGCTCCCTTGGGCGCCGATCGCGTATTCACCGACGCGGATTTCGATTCCGACGAGGAATCATTCATGGTAGTTGGCGTTCCCGCATATTCGTTGGCGGTCGAGCCCGGCGATTACTATGCGCGGCACCACACCATCATCGACACTTTCGAGCGCATCGATCCTCGCATGTTGAGTCTTCACACGACGGTGTTGGCGTCGGTGGGCTATCTGTTTGCGAATGCCGAAGAGCGGCCTGGACCGAGGCTCACCTCAGCCGAGGTCAAACAACTTTTGCAGCGCACCGGCCTGGAATCGTTGTTTGAATTGGATTATCCCGGCGAGAAGCCGTACTGATTGGCTTATTGGACTTTCGAGAAATGAGTTTTCTGCTCCGAATTGATCGCTGCGGCCATCGCGTTTGCCGCCAGCGGTAGTCGAAACCAGAATACAGAGCCGTGTCCCAGTTCGCTGTTCACGCCTGCGCGTCCGCCGTGGTTCAGCACGATGTGTTTCACGATTGCCAGGCCCAGGCCAGTCCCGCCCGCCTCTCGCGAGCGAGCTTTGTCTACTCGATAGAAGCGCTCGAATAATCTTGGCAAGTGTTCAGAGGGGATGCCGGGCCCGAAGTCACGGACGTAAAACTCCGCTTCGCCGCGCTGCTCGACGGCGCCGATTTCGATTTTCTTGCTACCGGACCCGTATTTCAAGGCATTGTCAATGAGGTTGGCGAACACCTGGTGAATCGCTTCTTTGTCGGCAACAACTTCAAAGTCATGCGACTCGGCGATCTCAATTGTGACTCCGCGATTGTGCGTCAATTCGCTGAATGAGATTTGCGCATCTCTTAGCAGTTCGTGCGAAGACACTGGCGTCTCCTGTAAACGGTCCTCGCCGGACTCCACACGGGCCAGCGTGAGCAAGTCTTCTGTAAGCCGGCTCATACGCTGTGCGTTGCGCCGGATGATTTCCAGAAACTCGCGCGCCTTGGGATCGAATGACTCATCGATCATTGTTTCCGTATATCCGAGCAGGGAGGTAAGGGGAGTGCGAAGCTCATGCGATACGTTAGCGATAAAATCGCGGCGCGTGCGCTCCACGCGAGCTATAGCTGTGTTGTCCCGAAGCACGCAAACCGCGCCTCCATCGGGCAAAGGCGCGGAGGTCATGCCGAAAGTGCGGCCGGGAGCGACAGAAAAAAGCGTCGCGCTGTGGGGCTTCTGCTGGTCCAGAACATCGTCTACCACGCGCAGAAAATCTGGATCGCGCACCGCGCGGATCAACGGCAATCCTGCTGAAATAGTGCTGGCCGCGAGCTTTTTCATGGCGCCGTTAAACCAGGCGACCTCGCGCTTGGGCGACACTGCCAGCACCGCATCTTCCATGCTGTTGAGCAAAGTTTCCAGTTGCAAGCGACTGTTCTCAAGATTGCGAAAATTAGTCTCCAATTGGCGTGCGGTCTTGTCGAGCGTGATGGCTAATATCGCGATTTCATCGCTGCCCGACTCTGGCAGTCGCGCTGAAAGATTTCCTGCGGCGATCTCCTGGGCGAAGACGACCATCTTTCGCAAGCGGCGCGCGACACTCTCGGCCGCGATCAACGCCATGAGAAACCCTACCAAAAGCGAAACAGCGGACGCCTCCAGCAATTCTCGTTGGACCCGGCGCTCCGACCGGATAATCGCAGACAACGGATATGCCAATCGAACTGCGCCGAAGGATGTTGGAGCCGCCGCATAGCGGAATGGGATTCCTAGCGTGTGACTGGTCCGAGTATCCAGTTTCGGCTGGCCGGAAAGAGCAGAAATAAATTCCGGACGGGTCGCGTGGTTCTCCATTTCAGGCGCGTTGGCTTCGGAATCTGCAAGAACTTTTCCCGAACGATCAATGATGGTTGCACGAGCATGCGCGGATTCCGCCACTTGGTTTGCCAGTTGCTGGAAGGGAAATGTGCCCGCTTCCTGATTGGCGCGGGCAGCGAACATTTGAACTTTGTCTTCCAGATTACGATCTACTTCCGAGCGTAACGAGGCGTCCCAATGCCGACGAACAAACAAGTCCAGTGCGGCGGTTGAGACCACCACGACAACAATGGTGAGGAGAAGCAGCTTCAGAAAGACGCGCTTGGTCACTTGCGGACCTCGAACATGTACCCGGCGCCCCGCGAGGTGTGAATGTGTTTGGGTTTTTCCGGATCACGTTCTATTTTTTCCCGTAGACGGCGTACATACAGATCAACAATTCGCGGCGTGACGAAAGCGGTCTCCTGCCACACCGCATCCAGCAAGCCCTTCCGCGTGAATACTCGGCCTGGGTGGGACGCGAGAAATTCGATAAGACGAAATTCGGTCGCGGTGGTCACAACCGGTTCGTTGCGCACCGTCAGACGCATAGCTGCAGTATCAATCACAATGTCGCCGGCGCGCACGATTTCTTTTTTCATCGGCTGCTCAAAACGCCGCAGCACCGCCTTCACGCGTGCTACAACTTCCTTGGGGCTGAACGGCTTTGTTATGTAATCATCGGCGCCAATTTCAAAACCACGCAAGCGGTCTGATTCCGCGGTTCGCGCGGTCACGAACACAATGGGAATGCTGGCCAGGGCCGAATTATTGCGGATGGATTTCGCCACGTCCAGCCCGCTGTTACCCGGAACCATGATGTCCAGAATCACCAGCGCGGGCCGGCGAGTGTGCATCTCGTCGAGAAATCCAGCGCTGGTCGGAAACCACGAAACGCCGTACCCTGCAGGCTGAAGATGATGCTTGAGCAATCCGGCAATGTCCGGATCATCTTCGAGGATAAAAATTGCGGGACTGATAGGTTGAGCCATACTAGATTCCTGCCGAGCGCTGGCCGGCGCCATGGCGAACGTCCGCGCCGCGAATCCAGAAGATTACGTCTTCCGCGATATTGGTCGCGTGGTCGGCGACCCGCTCCAAATTCCGCGCAATAGATAAAGCGTCAAGCGCCTGGACCGCGCCGTCCGGCTGCGATTGCATGTAGCGAGAGAGCGCTGCAAATGCCTCGTGGTTCATGCGATCAATCTCGTCGTCAGCCTCAAGCACGTGCTTGGCAAGCTCCGGATCGCCGTCGATAAATGATCGCAGCGCATCGCGCACCATGGCGCGGACCCGCGTCGCCATGGCCGGTATATCAACCGGTAGTGTGGAAGGAGGCAGCTCAATGGTATTCATAACTCGCTGGACGATGTTGACGGCTTGATCGCCGACTCGTTCGAGGTCGGCATTGATCTTGATTACGGCCAAGATGAAGCGCAGATCTATGGCCATGGGTTGCTGCATAGCGAGCAAGTCGACGGCGAACTCATCCACTTCGCGCTCCGCCCGATTGACTCCCGCTTCGCCGGCAATGACCCGCTGGCAAAGCACGGGATCACGCTGTGAATACGCTTGAACGGCGAGGTCAACAGCCTGCTCTGCCATTCCGGCCATGGCTAAAATGCGGTGTTTGAGCTCGTCGAGCTCCCGATGAAAGCGAATTCTTGTCATCCGAACCTGCCGGTAATGTAATCTTCTGTCCGCTTGTCTGACGGGTTGGTAAAAATTTTCTCCGTCTTGTCGAACTCAATCAAATTACCCATAAGGAAAAATCCGGTAAATTCGGCAACCCGCGAAGCTTGTTGCATATTGTGCGTGACGATCACGATGGTCAGCTTCTGTTTCAGTTCAAAAATCAAATCTTCAATCTTGGCCGTCGAGATGGGGTCCAGCGCCGAAGCCGGCTCGTCCATCAACATTACGTCCGGACTTACAGCCAGGGCGCGCGCAATACAAAGACGCTGTTGCTGCCCGCCGGAAAGGCTTGCACCCGATTTCTTCTTCAGCACATCTTTCACTTCATCCCAAAGTGCGGCCTGTTGCAAAGAACGCTCGACAACTTCGTCCAGCGTCCGGCGCTTGCGGGTGCCGTTCAGCTTCAGTCCAGCTGCGACGTTGTCATAAATCGTCATCGTAGGGAATGGATTTGGTTTTTGAAAGACCATGCCCACCTTACGGCGTACATCGACCGCCGGCATTTTGTAAATATCCGTCCCACCAACTTCAACTTTGCCGTCGGCTTTTGCTTCGGGATTGGTCTCATGCATCCGGTTCAAGCAACGGATAAATGTAGACTTGCCGCAGCCGGATGGGCCAATGACGGCCGTTGCGTGTCTGGCTTCAACCGACATGTTGATGCCGTGCAGGGCCTCCGTCTTCCCGAACCATGCTTTTAGATCGCGAACTTCGACCGCGGTAGCCATAGTCTAGCGGGCCCCTCCCAAGATGCGGCGCATGAATACGAACCGCACCAGCGTGGTTGTTCCGACGATCAGGATCACCAGCGTCAGTGCTCCCGCCCAGGCCTGGCGATGCCAATCATCATAAGGAGTGATGGCGTAGGTGAAAATCTGCAATGGCAAAGCGGCAATCGGCTCTCTGGCGCTGAAACTCCAAAACTGATTTCCAAACGCAGTGAACATCAGCGGCGCCGTCTCGCCCGCGACCCGCGCAAATGCCAACATGACACCGGTGATAATGCCGCCACGCGCGGTGGCGAGGGTAATCGAAATTGTTGTTCGCCACTGCGGGATGCCCAGCCCGAACGCCGCTTCTCGCACTGCTTGCGGCACCAGCAAGAGCATTTGTTCCGTGGTGCGAGTCACCGTGGGCACCATCATAATCGCCAGGGCTACGCCGCCTGCGAATGCGGAAAAATGTCTTTGTGGTATGACGACGAGGCCGTACGCCACCAGACCTATGACTATGGATGGGACTCCGTTCAAAACATCTGAGGTGAACCTAACCAATTGGCCTAACCTATTACGACCATACTCCGCCAGGTAAATTCCCGCGCCAATTCCAACTGGAACTCCAAACAGACTGGCTATTCCGAGGATCATGATCGAACCCAGTAAGGCATTGGCCATACCGCCGCCAACTTCTCCAACCGGTTTTGGAGTCTGAGTGAGGAAGGACCAGTTCAAGGATCCGGCGCCTTTTAGTACCAGATACGCGAAAATCGCGATCAACGTACAGACCACCACGACCGACAAGCTGGCGGCCAGCCCGGTAAAGAAGTAATCCGTCATCTGGCGGCGCAGGCTGATTTGCCGCTTAGGCATTGGTCCTCGCTGGCGTACCGCGCGTGACCGTCCAAACCATTAGTCCGGCAAGAATGTTCACGATGATTGTGACGATAAACAGCGCCAGGCCGATCTCAATCAACGCGCTGCGGTGCAGGTCACTGGTCGCTTCGTTGAATTCGTTGGCGATGACGCTCGCCATGGTATAGCCGGGCGCCAACAGCGACTTCGCTATTGCGGGATTGTTGCCGATCACCATGGTTACGGCCATGGTTTCACCCAGGCCGCGGCCCAGGCCAAGAATGACCGCGCCCATAATTCCGGCACGCGCGTTTCGCAGAACCGCCATGCGGACCATTTCCCATCGCGTCGCTCCCAACGCTAATGCCGCTTCCCGCTGGGGTTGCGGGACGACTATCAAGACCTCGCGCGTAATCGAGGAGATGATTGGAATAATCATGATCGCCAGCACCACGCCTGCCGCCAGCATGCCAATGCCATAAGCTGGTCCGTCGAACAGGCCAGTCCATGCGAAATATTTCATTAGCCATGGTTCAACGCTCACGCGCAGAATGGGCACGAGAACGAACATCGCCCAGAGTCCGTAGATCACGCTGGGGATTGCTGCGAGCAGTTCGGTGGCGTAAGAAATTGTTTTGCGCAAAGGGCGGGGGCACATTTCAGTGGCAAAGACGGCCACGGCAACGGCCAGCGGAACCGCAATAAACAACGCGACCAGTGAAGAAACTACTGTCCCGAAGATAAATGGAAGCGCGCCGAAACCTCCTGAGACCGGGTCCCAGTCACTGCCGAAGAAAAAATGTATTCCGAATTTCTGCCACGCCGGGGCGGAGCCTTGCACCAATTCCGCAACGATAAGTCCAACGATGCCGAGAACGACAAGCGCCGCCAGTGTCATCAGCCCCTTAAAGCCGAAATCCAAATTAATGATCGATTTTTTCCATGCCGGGAGCTCTCGCGTCGGGGTCACAAGGGAGACTTTGGATGATTCAGATGGCGGCATGTTTTTTGGAATGCGTCCTGCGGGTGCTGTTCGAGATATTTGTCGCTCACGTGCTGCTCCCATGAGCTATTGCTCCTCAAGGTTGTCGGCCAACTCTGGATGTCCAGAGCACCGCTAACAACAAGGTTAATGATGCGAGTGTTAAAGGATGATGAACAGAGAGTCAGCCGTCCTGCGACCATTATTTGATCGTTTTAACTGCTTCCACCTCTTTTTGTTTTACCGAGTCCGGCAGCGGGGCGTAGTCCAATTGCTTCACCATGCCTTGACCCTGGTCCAGCATCCAGTTCAGGAAGTCGGTGATGGCTTTTTCTTTGGTTGCGTTCTTCCACTGCTTTGGAATTAACAAGTAAGTGAAACTGGAAATTGGATATGCTTCCTTGCCGGGTGGGTTTGTGATGGATACGCGAAAATCACTGGCCGACATTTTGGCGCCCTCGGCTGCCGCCGTGGTCGATTCGAGACTCGCCTTAACAAAATTCCCGGACGCGTTTTTAACGGGGCCGAAGGTGATTTTGTTCTGCAAGGCATAGATCAGTTCTACATATCCGATCCCGCCTTCCATCTGCCGGATCATGCCGGCGACGCCTTCGTTGCCCTTCGCTCCCAATCCAACTGGCCAGCTTACTGAAGTGTTACTGCCTACTCTCGATTTCCAATCAGGACTAACTTTCGAAAGATAATCTGTCCAAACGAACGTGGTGCCGCTGCCATCGGAACGATGCAGCACCACGATGCTCTTATCGGGAAGCGATATCCCAGGATTTGCGACCGCAATGGCCTTGTCATTCCAATTGGTGATTGTTCCAAGGTAAATTCCCGCCAAAATTTGCGGCGTGAATTTTATTTCTGCGATGACTCCCGGAACGTTATAGGCCGGAACCACGGAGCCGAGCACGGTAGGAAGCTGCAGGATTGGCATTGGCATCTGCTTCGCTTTCGCGTCATCCAGAGGCATGTCGCTGGCGCCAAAATCCACGGTGCCAGATTGCAATTGCCGAATGCCGCCACCGCTTCCAATCGATTGATAGTTGATCTCAATATCCGGATGCAGATTGTTGTATTCGCTAAACCACTTAGAATAAATCGGGTACGGGAAAGTCGCGCCGGCAGCATTGAGCTTAGTTTGGGCCGACGATGAGAGCGCCAGCAGCACCAGCGCGAACAGCGGAAGTTTTCTCAATTTATATTTCTCCTGGCATCTTTGCCGTCACGCTGATTAGAAGGCCCAAACAATTAAAGGACGATGAACCCTGTGTTAACAGTTCACAAAATTCATCAAACCT
>Ga0134126_10006468_pt1 | contig 14682 bp, 18 predicted proteins | sample KB31752_FD_96881 | JGI IMG/M metagenome (GOLD analysis project Ga0134126, IMG submission 96881) | Terrestrial soil microbial communities with excess Nitrogen fertilizer from Kellogg Biological Station, Michigan, USA - KB3-175-2 | ecosystem: Environmental > Terrestrial > Soil > Unclassified ... | reverse complement strand
TCAGCCTGTTTGGATTGTCATTTCCTAACTTCGCACTAGGTCCGATCCTGATTTTGTTTTTCGCAATTAAACTCGGGTGGCTTCCGGTTTCCGGATCGGGCACATTCGCGCATCTCGTGTTGCCGGCGGTCACCATGGGCAGCGCCCTGGCTGCCATTCTCACTCGCATGGTTCGCACTTCCATGCTCGAAGAACTGGGCCACGATTACGTTCGCACCGCCCGCGCCAAAGGACTTCCCGAACACACCGTGGTTTACCGCCACGCGTTGCGCAACGCAATGCTGCCGATTATCACGGTGCTTGGCTTGCAATTCGGCGCGTTGTTGGCGGGCGCGATCGTAACCGAAAAGATTTTTTCCTGGCCCGGAATCGGCCGCCTGACTATCGACGCCATCGGCAATCGCGACTACTTCCTGGTTCAGGGATGCATCCTCGCCATCGGCCTGACCTACGTGCTGGTGAACTTTATGACCGACTTGCTGTACTCGGTGGCGAACCCGAGGATCCGGCAGTAGAAGGCATTGCAGGTTAGCTCTTCGTGTATTTTTATGCCTTTTGTGGTTAATGTCTTCTACATGAACTCCAATAGCCACGCAGGACACCAGGTTCACGAAGAAATTCAAAGGTGCAATTCTCAGTCGTGAGTGCTACTACGAATCTTTGCGGTAGAGAAGGTCTCGCATTGCTTTCTTGCGCTCCTGATTCAATTCCTTGTCGGTGCCGTGCGCGGCATTCTCCAAAGTAGCGCTCCCCTCAGGTTCACTGCACGCAGGGCAACGATTGGCAAAGCCTGGCTTGCCAGGTCTCAATTCAAACTCCTCCGAGCAGCCCACGCAAATTTTTATTGGAAACGCCATTGGATCTCCAAAAACTGATACCGGGAAATGATAAATGTTGGTAATGGGCAATTCTGCCGAGCTCAATTCACCGTCAAACTCAAATTCGTAGTCGCGCTGGGACTCGCCGCATCCGAGCTGCTGACAGAATACGCGTCCACCGTAACCGTGTAACTGCCGGGAGTAGTTCCATTCGATCCGCCGCCTCCCCCACCGCTTGGTCCGCCACATGCTGGCCACGCACTGACGGCGAGGACCAGGGCTCCAAGCAGCACCAATCGTAACTGCTTTCCATTCCGCCGAACTGGAAGCAGAACAATCACCAGCACGATGGCGCTAGCCATACCCATCCAGTTCGATGAAAATCCCGCCGTCGCAGCAGCATTCGCTGTCGTCGCGACCGTGATAGTGGCCGTCGCGGTCGAGGAGCCGTTGAAATCGGCAGTGTATGGATTGACCGGATCGGTGGTTGTAACCAGACAGCTGGCCTTCGGCGCGGTGGTAGCGCAAGAGAATGCCGTCCGTCCAGTCCCTTGCGTCTGTGTGACAGTGACCGACGCCGAATTTCCGCTGGTCGCCCCTGCGCTGACTGACATCGCAGCGGGTTGCGAGAGTTGCGGGACCACTGACGAAGGCACGTACTGCCGAACATAATCCACCAGCATCGGAAGCGGGCTGCTGGTGCTCGAGTCTGTCGGCGCACCCAGCGTTCCACCCACAGCAACATTCATGATCAGGAAAAATGGATTCCCCGAGCTGCTGAATGGCCACGTGTCTCCGGCTGGCAGGTCGGAGGCGGTGACGACGAAATAGGGCTGCGTGGGATCGTCGATGTAATACTGAATCATATTCGCCGACCATATTTGGCCATAAGTATGGAAGGCGGTATCGATTTGCTGTCCACCAGGCAGCATAAAGCAATGACCCTTGCCACTGCCTGCAGTAATTTTTGTGTGAATGGTTGAACAGTTTCCGGTTGCGCCCGGCCCGGCGATGTTCGAAGTCTTGGGCCAGTTCTCCATGATGTCGGACTCGCCAACGGTTGGCCACGAAACTCCCGACTGCGACCCGAGGTTCCAGAACGCAGGCCACAAGCCCGTATGCGAAGGGATTTGAAGGCTGGCCTCGATTCGTCCAGAGTTAAAGTTTTGCTTTCCCGCCGTCTTCAGCCGCGCCGAACTGCATGTGCCGACGGGCATGCAGTTGCTGTTTGGAGGACCGAGGACCTGAATCGCGAGATGTCCGCTGCCGTCAATCTTTGCGTTCGGATTACTGGAATCACATGGCGCGGTGTTCGACGACGGATCGCAGTAGAACTCTAGTTCGTTGTTTCCAAATCCGCTGCTGCCGGTATCGAAGGTCCACTTTGCAGCATCAATGGGGCTGTTTGCCGCGCCACTGAACTCGTCGCACCATTGTGCAGTCCAGGTTACTGCCCCGGTGGTGCTGTTTGCGACACCCGAGCATTGGGCGCTTAAAAGTCGAGTAGTGGAAATCGCTAACAGAAGCGTGAACAGCAGTAACCTAGGCTTCATTGCGGACAAAGTATTGCAGAGCTGTCCGGTTGTCAATAAACAATCGATTTTCTTGGGGTAGGAAGTCACGCCAGCAGCGGCAGGGAAGTGCCTTGTTGCTCTTCGCGCAGCGGGTCGGCAATTGTCCTAAGCTGAGGATAGTGTTCCAGCAGCGACTCCGGAGCGATCACGCGCCGTCCGGTCAACATGTGCTTCAGTTGCAACGCGTTCACTCCAGCCTTGGCCTCAAAATGATTATTCGCCACCACGAATGTGGTCTTGGCCAGCTGGCCAATGTTTTCGACGCGCTCTTTCCACCCGGCTAATTCGCTGGGCTTGTACAAATAGTTGTAACGATCGGCGCAAGTCTCCGCCTCGAACCACTCCTCGTAATTGCGCCCGTGCAGTCGCACGTAGCCAAGCGCCGAGGTCACATGCGAAGTCGGCTCAAGCGACCGCCCGATCTGCGGCTGGTCAATATTCACGAAGCTGACATTTCTTTCTGAGAAATAAGTGATCGTTTCGGGATTGTTCCAAGTGGAGTGCCGCACTTCCACCGCACGTGGATATTCGATGAACTGCCGCAGCAGGGTCTCCAGATATTCGCGATTCAGCCCCGTGTTCTTGAACGAAACCGGAAACTGAATTAGCAGCGCGCCAAACTTCCCGGTCTCCGCCATCGCTTCCAGTCCCTGCCGTGCAAGGCGCTCGTCCTCATCATTGGGGTGGATCGATACCGCAGAAGTCGGCTCCATTGTGGCCATCGGCGAGTGCGTAAATGACCGGTGCAGTTTCGCGGTAAACATGAAGTTAGGGTTGACGTCAGAAACGATTCGTGACCAAAGCTTTGCCAGCTCAGGCTTAATGTGTCCGTAGAAGGAAGTGTTGATCTCGACTACATCGAAGCAGCGCGCCACCAGCGCCAGTGGATGCTGCTTCCGGCGCGACATTCCCGGCGGGTAGAAAATTCCCTCCCAGTCCTTGTAGGACCATCCGGCCGTACCCACGCGAATTGGATTGCCTGGGGGCATGTACTCCATTTAAACAGGGAATCAGAAGGCGGGCAATGCGGGGAAATCCGAGCGTGGACAAAAACACGAAAGCCCCGGTAGTCAGCCGGGGCTTCAAAATAATACTGAACGCCGTCCGCACTTCGGCCCTAACGTGATTCGCAAAAAGACCTGTGCGAACGGTGGGATATTAGTAGAACTCCAGAACCACCCAATAGGCGCCACTGGGATAACGCTGTGTGCGCGCATAACAAGTCCCGGCGGAGTAGGTGTGCAATCCCCGATGAGCAATGACTTTCGAGATCTCAGCCGGCAGCGACTCCGGATTCATGCTGGTATAACGCAAAATATAGGCTCCGGGTGGAGGGCTCGCCGCGCTCAACGCGTCAGCTTTTGCCATTGCGCAAGCGCTCGATTGCACGTGGTTGTCACTGACACGTCGCAGCTGTGGCATTTTGGCTTGTGACCGCAACTTCTCCACGCTGGCGGAAACTAACTCCTGTGCTTGTTGCACTGAGTAGGTCGCCATGCTTAATCCAAAGTCCTGCGCCACGTAAAGCACATGGCCTTGGCGAAATACCCCGAATCCCGCCACGTTAAATTTCGGGCTCAGCAAATTGTCGCGATGCGGAGGAGACGCCAGCAGCGCGTCATGTGCGTCTTCAACGTTTGGGGCTACAGCCACGTTTTCACCCGTCCGCTCAAGATGCAAATTCGAAACGGCTGTAATTCGATCGCTGGGGGAGGGCTCGCCGGGAAATTGATGTGAAATGTGTTTTCGCGCAGCCATCGTCGCGGCATGCGCCCGCGCCGCGCGAACCAAGCTTTCATCCATTTTGAGTGCTGGCAAGCCGGTCCGTGCACGATCAGCGTTGGCTTTATCCAAAAGCTCGCGCTCGGACCGCAGGTCGAAATTAGGAGCCTCGTAAGGCGATACTTGCTGCCAGGAACTGCTCGGCGCCGTATCTGCAGCCTCCGCGGGCAATGCCGCTCCAGCAGCTGCTATATGCAGAGGAATCGCCGCGATAAGGGCCAGGAACATGAGTGTTTTAGCCCCAAAACGCTCATCTCGCGCTTTGGGAGCTCCCTGTCTACGTTCCAGATGCCCTGGGAGGAATCTGCTTTGCTTGGAAAAGAATAACTTCTACAATCCGGATCAGCACCTTACACCGGAGATATCCCGAAGTGTCCACTCTCCCATTGCTCCTAGGTCTGCTTATCGTCATTAACCTCGTCCTACTTCTGTGGCTATTCCTGTACCAACGTTCGGGATCGTCGCAAGCTGCTGGAATTGAAGCACTTGTGGAGCGGTCGAATGGCTTGCAGAAGGCCCTGACCGAACAGTTTTCCCGAGCCACAGCCGACATGGCCTCGCGCCTGGAGCAGACCAAAGGCGATCTTCGACAGCAAGTGACCGACCGGCTAGCAGATGGTTTCTGTGGCATCCGCGAAACGGTTGAAGAACAATTGAAGGCAGGCCGCCAGGAGCAAGCTGAGCGCCTGGGCGAAACCCGTTCAGAACTGGCCGGAGCGTTGGCGATAACCACATCCGCCCTGAAATCAGAATTTGATCGCCTCAACCAGCAGACGGCCGATAGCCTGGAGCGCATCCGTGAGCGTGTCGACGCAAAGCTGATGGCCATCACTGACCAGGTTCAATCTAAACTGGACCAAAATATTAAAGAGGGTTTTGCGCAATTCGAAAAAGTGCAACAGCACCTGCGTGCCGCCGAAGAACAACTGCGCGAGGTGGGAGCGCTCGGACACTCGATCAACGATTTAAATAATCTGCTGAAGTTGCCGCATCTGCGCGGAACTTTCGGCGAAGCCAGCCTGGAACGGTTGCTCTCCGATTTTCTACCTGCAAACATGTTTGAGATGCAGTGCTCGGTAAATGGCGGCGGCCGCGTGGACGCGATGATCAATTTTCCCGATCGCCGGCTTCCCGTGGACGCGAAATTTCCCCGTGAGCAGGTGCTGGCATTTTTTGAAGAGAGCAGCGAAGCCCAACTCGATGAAGCCCGCCTCGAATTCGTGCGCGTGATGAAAGCCGAGGCCAAGCGCATCAAGGCCTATATTCAGCCGGAGCACGGCACCACCGAAATTGCCCTGATGTATTTGCCCAGCGAAACCTTATACATGGAAGCCGTCCGCAATCGCGATCTCGCCGACTGGCTCAACCAGCAGCATGTGTTCCCGGTTTCGCCGAATACTCTGTTGATGACGTTGCAGACAATAGCGCTCGTCCACAAGTGGTACGAAGTCGCCAGCCGTTTCGAGAAGAGCCGCCAGGAACTGGCCAAGGCGCAAAAGTCTTTCGATCATTTCCAGAACCAGTTTGAGACTGTGGGCAAGAGTTTGAACAAAGCCCAGGAAGCTTTCGATAAGGCGTCAACTCATTTGAAGACCTATCGCGGACGGGTCACTGCGCTCAGCGGGCAGGAGCAGCTTGAGCTAGATGCTGCCAATGAAGCCGCTTTGCCACTCATCGACAAAGCCAGCGCATAGCGCAAGTTCACAAACGCGACTTCCAATAACCAGGTCTGCTCTTGTGGTGCGCGACCGCCACGATCCGGATGGAATCAGGATCGTCGAGGTAGACAATGGAAAACGGAAATGTTCGAAGCACACAGTTCCGTACAGGTAACCGGGAAAGCGTAGTGGAGATTCGGCGATAGCGAGAATGGAATGTGATGCGTTGGCACGAAAATGTGCGGCCCTTGCGGATTCCGGTTTCGATACCAGAGTGCGGATTCTCGAAAATCACGCCGCGCCTCTGGTGGAAGGCAAAAGCCCTACTCATCAGGAAATTCTTTGGCGAGCTCGCGGAGAACTTGATCGCCGGGAATCATCTTCACTTTACCAGTACGGATTTCATCCACCCGGCGTTTAATTTCATCCGCCCAGGCCTCGTCAACACCTTCCTCCGGCGGCGCGTCATCCAGGCTTTCCACCAATCGGTCGATTAATAAACCGCGCTCGTCGATCGACAGCGCCATAGCCTTGTCGAGCACTTCCGCCACCTTTTGACTCATCTGTGTCATGCGAGCAGTCACCGACTCATTTTACGTCGGTGGCCAAATTGCAAATAAGAGACAGCCTTCGTGAACCTTCGTGTCCTTCGTGGTTAATCCCTTAAAGGAGTTAGCTCTCTACGCACTCTCATTCAAATACTTTTTCATACACCTGATACATGGCACGTATCCTTCTCGCATCGCCTCACGCGCAGCAACACTCCGCAGGTGAGTTTTGTCCAGAATCGATGTGCAGCCGGCCACGTGAAAAATCTTTCCATCCGGATATATCAAAACCATCATGTCCGAAGGAATGCCCTTACCTGGCTGTGCGTGCTCGGATCGCAAAGTCCTACCGAGGCTCGAAGACCGCGCCACTTCGAAGCTGCCCGCGACCAGCACCGCGGCTGCTGCCGCCACCATCCAGCCAAAGAAAGTTCGTCTGCTTGGGTGAGCGTTTTCATCCAGTCTGCGCTGCAGCCGATAGCTGAATCCCAGCGGCATTTCCACCATGCGATCGTCCCCGTAAAGTTCCACTACATTGCGTGTCCCGGCAAGGACCGCGCTGCATCGCTGGCACCCTCGAAGATGATCGTCCATGGCAGCGCGCAGCCCGGCATCCACTTCGCCGTCGATATAATTCGAAATCTCGCGCCACACCTCTTCGCAATTCACTACCATGGTTTCGTCCCCTTTCCGAAGGACATCCTGCTGATCCACGGCCCTCCCAACCCCGGTGCCAGCAGATCTCGTAGCATCAGCCGTGCCCGCAGCAGGCGAGTCTTTACTGAGGCTGCCGAAATCTTCAGCGCTTCCGCCGTCTCTTCAATACTCAAGTGCTGCATGTCGCGCAGGACAAACACTTCGCGATAAATCTCTCCCAGCGATGCCAGTGCGTCCGTCAGCTTCTCGCGAATTTCTTTGCGCTCCAGCGTCTCCGATGGAATCTCCCGCCAATCGGCGAAATCACGCGGCACATAATTTCCCGTCTCATCTGGACGGTCCGCGATCGGCTCCATCACATCCGCGTGATTTCTACGCCTGCGCATGCGCGCCTCATTCACCGCAATCTGGATCAGCCAGGTGCTGAACCGCGCTTCCTCGCGAAACTGCTTGATGTGCCGGAAGGCCTTGATAATGGCCTCTTGCGCGGCATCTTCCGCGTCAGCCGCATTTCGCAGAATCGCAAAAGCCGCCGAATACACCCGGCGTTCGTACGGCCGCACCAACTGGTAAAACAGATCCGAGTTCCCATCTCGGACTTGCCGCACCAACTCTACTTCGCTCAGTTGTCCCGCTGGATTTCCCAGCGCAGTTGCTGATTCCGGCATCGTTCCTCATCGCGAAAACTGAACTCGTAGCGCCAGCTATTCGGGTTTGTACTCCGGATCTTTCTTCCATCCCGTAAACATCGAAGCAAAATTACTCCAGCCGTGCAGTACCACCATCACCAGGTGTCCAAACAGAAATGCAATCAGGCCCCACATGATTAAGAAATGCCACAGCCGCGCATAGTGAAATCCGCCCATCATCCACGCCAGCCAGGAAAATTGCACCGGCTTCCAGATCGCAATCCCAGTCAGCACCGACAGTACCCCCAGCCCAATCGCCGAAGTGTAGGCATGTTTCTGCAGCGGGTTATAGGCTTCGGTCGCTGGCGGCTTGGGGCCGAAGAAAAAATAATGTCGCACCATCGGCCACACGCCGGGTATATCGCGCGGCACGAACAAAATCTGTTTGTAATTTCCGCTGAACAGTTGATATCCGACATATAGCAGGCCGCTGGCGATGTAAATCCACACGAATGTCAAATGCCATTGCAGCGCCCCGCCCAACCATCCACCGATGGCGATAGACTTGGGCCAGTTGATTAAAGTTTGTTGCGGAATCTTTGCTCCGAAGCTGGGAAAGGCGCGGAAGATTTGCAGCCCGCTGCCGACTAACACAAACAGCGAAATCGCATTCACCCAATGGCAAAGCCGCACGATGAACGGGTGCTCGTAAACTGCCTCGGTCACTTCGCCGGTCTTCGGATTCTCGATTTCAACCACGCGGCTTGCCATTCCGTCTCCGCCTACAAACCATAAAAGTGCGAGTAGCCCTGATCTTCCCAGTAGCCGACCTTTTCCAGAATATTGGTGACCTTCAGGCTGGTCAGGTACTTCGCCTGCTTGTATCCAACTTTCGTCGGGATCGCCAGACGCAACGGAGCGCCATGCTCGCGGGTGAGCGGCTTGCCATACATTTCGTAGCAAAGCAGCGTCTGCGGATGCATCGCCGTCGCCATATCCAGCGATTCGTAGTAATCGTCAGCGCATTCCACGGTAACGAATCGCGAGGTCGTGTCGGCGCCAATAACCTTCAAAAAATCTGATAAGCGCGCTCCGGCAAAATTCCCAATTACGTCCCAACCCTCAACACAAACATGCCGGGTATTTTGCGTGAACTTGGCCAGGCTCTGAATTTGCTCGAGCGTGTATTCTCGGGGCTTTTGCACCGCGCCTGCTACCGCAAGTTTCCAATTCTGCAGATCAACGTCGGGATCGTCCACGTCATAATCATTGATAGGGAATTTCTCGAAAGGAGCGACCTCGGTATCGGAAAATGTCGGGGCGAGATGCCCGCGGCGGAAGAGAACGCCCGAAGCCCAATCGCTGAAACCCACTCCGGCTTTGAGCAGCGGAGTTTGCAGCGGCGGGATTGCAAATGCTCCTAACGCGATCACCGGCATTAGCTTTAGCAACTCGCGCCGGTTCATGCTTTTAAATTTCTTTTGATTAATGTGTTCGGCCACGGTTATGCTCTGCCCAGGAATCCACAATCCTACCGCACATGGGATTCGCTGGGCAGGCAAAAGTTACCCCTTATTTTGCCGCGTGAGTCAGACACTTTTGTCCTGCTGGTTTATGTGGCGAGGAACACCGGCGGTGAGAATAGCAACCACAAGCACGAACTGCCGTGGAACTCGGGCCATTCATGGCCGCATATGCTCCCAGATCGACAGAAGGCAGTCAAATGGTGGGCCCGGAGAGATTCGAACTCCCGACCTAACGGTTCGTAGCCGTTCGCTCTATCCAACTGAGCTACGGGCCCACAGATGAATTTTACTATCCCACTTGCCAAAAGCGGAAGTGGAGCAATCCAAACGGATCCCTCGCTTTATTTGTAGCTAATTGCCAAGTGCTGACCAACCGCCGGTGACCTTGGTAATTTTCACTGCGGCCCTCCGTAACGCACAATAGATCAGGAAATTACAGCTGAAGCCAAGGATCGATTAAGTGATGGACGCGATCGAGACAATCCGGGAACAAGTTCGCAAGGGATACATCGTGGGCGAGTGGGAAGCCCTCGGCAAGCGTGGCATTTCCCTAACCGATCGCATGAGTTTCCTGGAAGATGTATTTCTGTGTGGCTTTCAATCCGCCCAACGCGCGGTTGGCCTCACCTCTGATTCGCCAGAGTTCGTGGTGGATGTCCACATCGAGCTCGCACGCAAAGGAATGCAGGCCACAGGAGAAATTCAATCGTGGCAAATTCGCCGCAAGGACGGGACTTCCGAACGTCTGGAATTTAAGTCTGTGAGCCGCAGCGACCGCAGACAACGTCCGTCCGGCAATTCCGAAAATGCCAAGGGACAGGGCGCCTGAACAGCGACTTTCCCGGGGAAGCAATTTTTGCTCGCAGTAACTGACCCCGTAATTCTTTCCGGGCTAACGGCAATTCCTACCAGGGAGTTCTGCACTGCCTCTTCGTATTTTCAATTACTTAAGAATGGCCCCAGGGATGCAACCTGCTTAGCAGACGAAGTGGCGCGCAATGGGGCGCACTTGAGAATAACTTCGGCCAGAGGTTTTCTTGGGCGCCCCTTGCATTCAGGCCCTCCCCCAATTTACGCCAACGCCATTCTCTCCAGAATATCCACGCCCGCTCTCCGCAACAAATTTGCCACCACCGGTTCTTTAAATCGTGACGCATCATATTCCACGCGCACGGTATTCTGCTTCTCATTAAAACTAACGCGTCGGATTCCATAAACTTCGCGCATATTATCGATTGCCCGCATGGCGCTCTCCGTGGGCGGGCCCGCATATCGGTAAGCCACTTCCATCTGTGTCATGCTGTGAAGTTCCTCTCACGTTAAGATACACCACAAGGCCGCTCAAATCCCGATATTGTGGCCACACGAACCATTGTCCGGCTCCAATGAATCTATGAATAGAAGCTGCGAGCATCGCGGATAAAGTTTTTCTCAGCGTACTCCCGCTGTTCTCTGCGATCTCTGCGGTTAAAGGTTTTTGATTGATGACGACACCACCGACTCTCGCTAAAGATCCCGTCTGCGGAATGACCGTCGACACCACTAAGGCCAAAGCCACCGCCGAACACGCGGGAAAGAAATATTATTTCTGCTGCACAGGATGCGCGCAGAAATTCCAGTCAAATCCCGAACAATATCTGAAGCCCAAGCCCGCGCTTGTGACAATCGGGCCCCCACCGAATCCGGCGACGCAAACGCCAGCAAGTTCCGCGACCAACACGCCAGCCGCCGCATACGTTTGTCCCATGTGCCCGGAAGTCCGCGAATCGAAGCCCGGAGCCTGCCCCAGTTGCGGCATGGCCCTCGAACCCGAATTTCCTGCGGCGACTAGAAAAACTGAATACACGTGCCCCATGCATCCGGAGATCGTCCGCGATCAGCCGGGTCCTTGCCCGATCTGCGGGATGGCGCTTGAGCCGCGCACGGTTTCGGCTAGCGAAGAAGACAATCCCGAACTTCGCGACATGACTCGCCGTTTCTGGATCAGCGTCGCGCTCACTGCACCATTGCTGATAATCGCGATGGCAGACATGTTGCCCAACATGCCCGTGCAGCGCGTTTTACCTGCCGCGTGGCTGCCGTGGATCGAACTCCTTCTCGCCACGCCGGTTGTCCTCTGGGGAGGGCGGCCATTTTTCCAACGCGGCTGGGCCTCTGTCGCGAACCGTTCTACCAACATGTTCACCTTGATCGCGATGGGGACTGGTGTCGCATATTTCTACAGCATGATCGCGACACTTGCGCCTGGAATCTTTCCGCCATCATTTCGCGAGATGACCGGCCGGCCGGCGGTTTATTTCGAAGCCGCGGCGGCGATTGTGACACTGGTTCTACTGGGGCAGGTGCTCGAATTGCTCGCCCGCAGCCGAACCGGGGCCGCCATTCGAGCGCTGCTCGATCTTGCTCCGCAAACAGCGCGCGTCATCCGCAACGGAAATGAGCGAGACATTCCACTTGATCAGGTGCAAGTCGGCGACAGCTTACGCGTTCGTCCCGGCGAGAAAATTCCAGTCGATGGCGTCGTCCTCGAAGGCCGAAGCTCAGTCGATGAATCCATGCTTACCGGCGAGTCGGTTGCGGTCGAAAAAGCCGAAGGTGCTCGCGTAATCGGAGCCACGGTAAATGCTTCAGGTTCATTCATAATGCGCGCCGAGCGCGTGGGCAGTGAGACTCTGCTGGCGCAAATTGTCACCATGGTCAGCCAGGCGCAACGCAGCCGCGCTCCCATTCAGCGCCTTGCCGACAAAGTTGCCGGATGGTTCGTGCCTGCAGTCATTGCGCTCTCCGTGCTCACTTTCATCGCCTGGGCATTCTTCGGTCCGCAGCCGCGCTTTGCGCACGCCATCGTCAACGCGGTAGCTGTCTTGATCATCGCCTGCCCCTGCGCCCTGGGACTGGCTACGCCGATGGCAATTATGGTCGGCACCGGCCGCGGGGCTCACGCCGGCGTGCTGATCAAGAACGCCGAAGCACTGGAAACTCTTGAGAAAGTGGACACCCTCGTCATAGACAAAACGGGCACCTTGACCGAAGGCAAGCCCCGAGTAACATCTTTTTCCACTTCAAATCCCCTGGGCCAATTTGAGCCTTTAAGGCTTGCCGCCAGCGTGGAACGCGCCAGTGAGCATCCCCTGGCCAGTGCGATCGTGGCTGCAGCGCAGGAGCGCAATCTGAAGCTCTCGGAAGTCCGGGATTTTGAATCCCGGCCGGGCAAGGGAATTGTGGCTTTGGTGGACGGGAAGCGCGTAGCGGTGGGCAATTTTGCCATGTTGCGGGAGGAAGGAATTCAACAAAACGCTTTTCTGGTTGGAGGCGCCGCGACGGGCACCGCAGTTTTTATCGCAATAGATCATCAATACGCCGGTTCGATCAGCGTTTCGGATCCGATAAAGCAGGCAGCTGACTCAGCCGTTCGCGAGCTTAAGCAGCAAGGTTTTCGCGTCGTAATGCTGACCGGCGACAATCGAGTGATCGCTGAAAATGTAGCCCGTCAGCTGAAAATTGATGAATTCCACTTTGAAATGTTGCCGGGCGACAAAGCGCGAATCATAAAAGAGCTGCAACAGCAGGGCCGCGTGGTTGCCATGGCCGGCGATGGCATTAACGACGCCCCTGCTCTCGCCCAAGCCAATGTCGGCATCGCCATGGGAACTGGCACTGATGTGGCCATCGAAAGCGCCGGTATCACTTTGCTCAAAGGCGATCTCGCGGGAATCGTGCGCGCCCGAAACTTAAGCCGCGCCACCATGAAGAACATTCGCCAGAATCTGTTCTTCGCTTTCATTTACAACTCAATCGGAGTTCCTATCGCCGGAGGAGTTCTATTTCCGTTCTTCGGAATCCTGCTGAGCCCGATCTTCGCCGCCGCGGCAATGAGCTTCAGTTCAGTCTCCGTCATTACGAATTCGCTACGCCTAAGGAATGCAAAGTTGTAAGACTACGGCGTCTGTATCCGCTTTGCGACTTCCGTTCCCAGTCGGTTGAAGTCTGCTGTGTTCCAGGTATAAATGACTTCACAATTTGACTTCAGCGCGCATCTGGCGATCACGGCTTCGTGGATTGTTCCCCCTAAGACGCCCTCGCCAGCAGACGCTGACAGGGTTGAATAATAGTCACCTTCAGTGAGCGAAACGATTGTAAGACGCTTCCTTATGTCCTCGAGAAATAACAGGACTTGGTCGGTGGTCATGCGGTGCTTTCCAGGCAAACGCGTCAGGGTCGAATAAAGTTCTGCCAGACTGTGAGCGGCGCAAATGGAAGTACGCTTCTCGGTGTGACGGTAGAGCGCGAGACTGGCCGAGTGGTGGGGATGTTGCGCCAGCACGGTGGCGACTAGAACAGATGTGTCGAAAAAGCTTTTCAATCGGAGAGTCCGAGTGATTTTCGACTTCTCTGATCACGCACCTTGCGCATCGTTTTGCGAACCGTCTCTTCGCTTAAGGGCGCGCCGGAATCGAACACCCAAACGCCTCCCTCCTTTTTCATTTGTCCATTTCCCCGGGCAGGGCGCAAAACGATTCGTTCCTCAGAAGACTCCAGTTCCAATGAGTCGCCAGCAGAGAGCTGAAACTCGTCCCGCACGGGCTTTGGCAGAACAATCCTGCCCGCCTTATCTAGCGTTATTGTGGTATTCATGCAACCATTATACCACTAGAAATGGCATTAACAATACCATTCAGCGTTTGCTCAGTCCAAACTCCCCTGTTCCAGCACCACATTCTCCCGCACGATCAGCCGATGCGCGGCCATCTCTTTTAATTTCGGCAGCACCCGGCTCACGTGCGCGTCGGTGTCCACGAAAACGATGATCACCGGCAGCTTGCCCCCCGCGTCCACCAGATGACTGGTCTTCACCCGTTGCCGGCCGAGGAATCCCGCAACCGCATGCAGCACGCAGGCGGCAAACACGTTTTCTTCCCGCAAGTAATTAAGAATCGTCAGATGCAGCGGTTTGCCCTGCCATCGGTCGGATTCGTTCAAATAAATCGTGACTTGAACTGCCATAGGCATAGGCATTCTATAGCACCCGCGCGAGCGCCATTCCCGCGAGCGCCGCGGCCAGGCACAACAAATTATTCGACACGAAATTGGCGGCCATCATCATCCATTGGCCTTGTTCGAAGTACGCCATGGTTTCGAATGCGTAACTGGAAAAAGTGGTGAACGCGCCGCAAAACCCCACCACAATCAGCAATCGCCAGCGCGGATCCAGCAGCACTCGCTGCGTGCTCCAGATCATGAAAAAACCTACGATGAAGCTGCCGCTGAGGTTGATGAATAGCGTTCCGAAGGGAAATACCGGGCCTATGAATTTCGCCGCCCAGCGGCTGATCAGCCAGCGAAAATTAGCGCCGAAGATGGCGCCGATTGCAATAATGAGCACATCACTTAAGCTGCGCACGATAGATTTCTCCTACACAAATGGTAGGAGTTATCAGCGCGCTTGCAGGCGGGCGGTTATGGCGAACTCCATCGCCGTAGTCTCTTTTT
>Ga0134126_10006467_pt1 | contig 14684 bp, 16 predicted proteins | sample KB31752_FD_96881 | JGI IMG/M metagenome (GOLD analysis project Ga0134126, IMG submission 96881) | Terrestrial soil microbial communities with excess Nitrogen fertilizer from Kellogg Biological Station, Michigan, USA - KB3-175-2 | ecosystem: Environmental > Terrestrial > Soil > Unclassified ... | reverse complement strand
TGTACTCGAGCGCCGGGCATCCACCAGCGATCATCGTTCATTCCGACGGCGTTACCCAGATGCTGGAAAGCGGTCAGGGATTTCCCTTGACAATTCGGGCGGACCACCTCCGACCCGAGGCCAGTATCACGATGCCGCCGCGTTCAACGTTGCTGCTGTACACCGACGGTTTGGTCGAGCGCCGCGGCGACCCCATCGAAAACGGCATGGCCCGCGCTGCCCACCTCGTCGATGGCGGCCGATCAAGCGAACTCGACGAGCTCGCCGACGAACTGATGTCCCGCCTCGAACCGACCGGTGGCTATCCCGATGATGTCGCCCTATTGCTGTATCGACAGCCGGCCCCGTTGGAGATCGACTTCACCGCGGACGCCAAGCACCTGGCCCCGAGCCGTGATGCTTTGCGAAGTTGGCTGAGCGAAGCGGGTGTCGAGCCGGAACAGATCCAGGACATGCTCGTCGCCACCGGCGAGGCCGTCGCCAACGCAATCGAACACGGCCACCGGGATCGACCCGATGGCACCATCTCGCTGCGGGCGACCGCGGTCGTCGACGGCCTCCACGTCAGCGTGATCGACACCGGGGTCTGGCAAATACCCCGTCAAATGCCTAGTGAGTATCGCGGTCGAGGCATCTCGCTGATGCGCTGTTTGGTACAGGACGTGAGCATCCGTTCCAACGACGCGGGTACTACAGTCCATATGTACGCAAGGATCACGTAATGATGACCCCGCTCACCCTTAACACCGACCGTGGCGCCGACGGGACGCCTCGGGTGACGGCGGCGGGCGAGATCGACATCAGCAACGTTCACGTGTTCACCGAAGCGTTGACCAGCGCCAGCGAAGGTAATGCCAGGCCAATTACCGTCGACATGAGCGCCGTCAAATATCTGGACAGCGCGGGGGTCAACGTGCTGTTCAAGCACGCCGACGAAATCGAGCGCCTGCATCTGATCGTGCACCCGCTCTTGGTGCGGGTTCTCACGATCACCGGTTTGAGTGAGATCGCGACGGTCGAGTCTGGACCGGCCGGCGACGGCGGCAACAACTAGCGGCACTCAGCGTGGTCATAATCAACGGGTGAACACCGTTGTGTTGACGAGCGGGATCGCCGTCGTCGAGCTCGGCGGGCTCATCGCTCTCGGGGTGCTGCTCACCGCCTCGCGGCATCAGCTGACGCAAACACGAACCGAGTTGGAGCGCAGCCGCCAAGTGCGTCCCGGCAGGCGGCGACGGCGACCAGGGCTGGCGCCGTTCGCGATCAGGACGGCATGGCGAACAGCCGACTCACTGATCACCAAAGGCATTGGTGCCACAGTCCGTAACTCAATCGAAGACCTGGCCGGCTGGGCGCAGGTGGAACGTCCCGATCTGGCTCGCCTGACCGCGGACGGCGACGTCGTGATCGTCTTCTCCGACATCGAGGACTCGACGGCGCTCAACGAAGGGCTGGGGGATCGGGACTGGGTGAAACTCCTGGAGCGCCACAACCGGCTCGTCGAGAAACTCGTCGCCGAGCATGGCGGACACGTGATCAAGACTCAGGGCGACGGTTTCATGATTGCGTTCGCCGACGCCGAACAGTCGGTGCGGTGCGGGCTCGCCGTGCAGCGGGCGCTGCTCAAGAATGCCGACCAGTGGAATGGAATCCGAGTGCGCATCTGGATCCACATCGGCCCCTCGGTCAGACGCGGCGACGACTTATTCGGGCGCAACGTCGCGATGGCCGCGAGGATCGCCGGGCAGGCCGGCGGCGGCGAAATCCTGATCAGCGATGCCGTGCGCGAGGCTGTGGACGGCGCCGCTGGTATCGACCTGTGCGCACCCCGCGAAGCGGAACTCAAAGGCCTGCAGGGGATTCACCGGCTTTACGCGGTCAAGATTCCCGACTGACCACTACGGCCGTATTTCCACCTGGTCGTTGGGATTGAAATAGCGTTCGGTCCCGTCGGTGAATTTCACTGTGCACAATTCCGGCAGGAATCCGCCTTCATACGGGGCCAACTCGGACACCACGCGGGTCTTGACCCGCTTCCACGCATCGTCGCCCTCGCCGTACTCACGGAGTTGATATCCGGGTAACCGGTTGGTGAGATCGACTGCGCGCATTTGGAGCACCCGGCTTGATGGCGTCGGCATGGTTCCAATTCTGCCCAGCAATTCTTACGAGCAGATGACGTCTAGGTTCGCGCGGGCAGCGGCTGCTGCCCGTGACGACGCCGCCGGCGTGCGGCGTGCATAAATCAGACTGGTGCGAAATGCGTCATGTAAACAGGTCAGGATGCTCAGCTACGTAGGTGCCGACAGTCGTCGCGGTTTGCCCGGTGAGCTTTTCGACGTCGTCGGTGGCACGGTCGTAACGCCCGGCGCGGTGTAACAGCGCCATCGTGGAGAGATGTTGTTGGACGTGTTCCGGTAGGCCGAGCGGCTTGAGAACGTTCTCGAACCAGTCGTCGTGTGGGATGTCGTTGCCAGTAATCGGTCGTTGGAGTCCAAGCCCGTATTCGGCGGCCAGCCCGTCGACGTCGAGACTCACCGGTCCGGTCAACTCGTAGACCTCACCAATGTGATCGGCGGGATCGAGCAGCACCGCGACGACCGCACGGGCCACGTCGCTCGCCGCGATCGGCGAGGTTCGCCCCGATCCGAAAGGGAGTGCCAACACATTTCGTTCGCGCAACGATGCGGCCGCCAGCCAGGTGAAGATCGGATTGTCCAGGAAAGCCGTCGGCCTGACATGCATGACGGGCACACCCGACCAGTTCAAGACGTGCTCGGCGAGGTAGTGCAGCCGATGTTGATGGGATTCGCCGACACTGGTCAGCGTCATCTGCGAAACCGTCATCTGGGACATGTTGACCAACGCTTCGAGGTGGTCGTATTCCAGTGCGGCTTCGCAGATTATGGCCGTAGCTGTGAGGTAGTCCGGCGAGACGCTCATCGAAAAGAACACCCGGTCGATGCCCGCCATTGCGTCGACCACATCCTGCGGCTCGGTCAGATCTCCGATGACGACTTGCGCGCCGAGCTTATGTAGTGGTTCGGCTCGTTCGTCGTCGTGGTGAACCAGTGCGCGAACGCGGTCGCCGCGCGCCCGAAGTCCCTCAACGACTTGCCGGCTCACCCCGCCGGTGCCGCCGCCCGCGCCGGTGACCAGGTACAACGGCGCATTCATGCTGGTGTGCCCTCCCAGTGCTTGGCGAGTGGGGTGCCGGCGAACCTTTCCAGCATCTGCGGCGACATCACCAGCCAAAAGCTGCACGGGCGGTGGTTCACGACGAGGCGGTGAGCCTTGCCCTCGGCGTTGAAGGTGACCAGCACGATGACCACGCCGCGCCTCCTGTGCGCACTGTGGCGAAAACGACGCCGGGCCGATGTCGCGCCACCATCACTATTCCCGAGCCTTCACTGTCCTCTAACGCGGCTCCGTTCGCAGGAAATCTGTGCTGATCGGACATGACGTGACAGCCAAGGGTGTCCCTGCCGGTACCCCCTAATAGCTGGGATCGGCTGCGGAGCCGTTCGACGGAATAGGGGTTGTGCGCCCCGCGCTCTGGTCAGCGTAGGCGCCGCGGCGCACACCAAAGTTCAAGTAAGAGAGGGATACCGATGTCCACCATTCACTTCCATGGGACCACCAAGTCGACGCCCGAGCAGTTCATCGCTGGGCTCACCGATTTCGGCCCGAACCGCTCGGAGCTGTTCAAGAACAGCGCTGACAGCTATATGACGGTGCACCACCAAAGCTTTCAGCGAGCGGACGTCACTGAAGGCTCGGGCGGAATCTGGGAGCGGCTGTACTACGACTGGACCGATCCCAACACCGTCACGCTCAAGACCACCGACTCCAATGTGTTTGGCGGGGCATCGGGCTACACCTATACCCTCACGCGGCGGCCCGACGGAAAGACCGACGTCGACGTCGTCATCATTCGCGAGGGCAAGAACCTCAAGGGATTAGTGCTGTCGGGTGTACTGGGAACTATCGGTAAGCGCTCTTTGGCCAAGGCATTCGCCAACAGTCTCAAGGCCATCGAATCCCGCACCGCGCCAACGGCGTCTTGAGCACCGAGAAAAGAGCGAACAATGTTGAACGCACTGTACGGGATGCTCGCAATGGTTCCGATCACGTTCTGGATCGCCGGATACACGACGGTCTCGCGATGACCGTGTTCTCGTTCGACGCCAAGCAGGGCAAGGACACTGGTCGACTCGCATTCGTTGTCAAACGGCTGCGTGCGCACTGGATCCAAAGACGCCATGAAGATCGCGAATTCAGGATATGGCTAGAGGTAACCGCGCAGTAACTACACTCATGTTCGCCGGCTTTCAGCGATCGAACACCATCAGCGGTTTACCCCCGTGCTCGGGTGCTTCAGCTAAATCTACGGCCTCACCGAACTTTTCGAGCGGGACTGGCTGGCCCTCTGGCACACGCAAAACGCCGCTGTCCGCGAGCTGCACTGTCCGGCCTATCGCTGCGGCCACCCGATCCTTCGGGGTCTCGGTGAACCAACGGAACAGCCAGAACCCCCGAACGGTCTTCCGTTCGTAGATCAGCGAGCGCGCGAAAACAGGGATGGTGAGTTTGTCCGGGTCGGTCTGGCGGTGGGTGGACAGCGCACCGTAGACGACCAGCTCACCGCCGGGCGCCAGCGCACGCGACACGTCCGCACCCACCTGACCGCTGACGCAGTCGATCGCCTTGGACACGCCTTCGTGGCCCGCGATCTCCGCTACCCGGTCGCGCAGGTTTTCATCTTCTGTGCAGATCACCGCAGTACCGCCCATCCCGAGGATGTCCTGGACAGCGGAACGACGGCGGACAACGTTGAGGGTCTTGAAGCCGAGGTGTGCCCCGAGTTGGATGACCGACTGGCCCACTGTCGAGCCGGCCGCGGTCTGCAGCAGCCATTCGCCGGGCCGAACATGGAGTTCATCACCGGTCAAGATGACGGCGGTGAGCGGATTGCTGAGAAGCTCGGCGGCCGTGGAATTGCTCATCCCCGCGGGAACAGCCAACACCCGCTCGGCGTCGGCGACAACATACTCCTGCCACGTACCCCTGACTCCGATCGTGATGACGCGTTGGCCCACGGCCAGACCTTCGATGCCGCTGCCGAGATCGTCGATCACGCCGACGGATTCGATTCCGGGCACGGTGGGGAAGTCCGGGACGAATCCGTATCGGCCGCGGATGGTGTGCAGATCGCTGGCATGGACAGGCACAGTTATCACGCGGATTCGGACCTGGCCGGGACCGGGTTCGGGTATCGGGCGGGCCTGTAAGCGCAGGACCTCGGACGGTTCACCCATCGTGTCGGCGACGAGACAGTGCATGGTTGACACTTGCCTACCTCCTCAGGTCCGCTCACATGCTGCCACCGCTGCGGGGTTGTCGGGGTCTAATTCTGCAGGCTGCGCCGCCGCCGGCCCCTCAAGAACGCGGCCACCGACCACGAGACAAGTCGCGATCGAGCAACTGAGGGCTAGCATCGCCACCGTAGAAGAGGCTTTGGTCGAAGGTGTCACCGAAGTGCTTGGCTAGCAACGACGAGAACAGCAAGGCGGCCGACTGCGGCCGGTGGTTCATGACGAGCTGGCTGGTCTCTCCGGCGTCGTTGAAGTACACGACGACGAAGTTGTAGATCTCGACGCCGTCCGGCCGGTAGGCCTCGCTGCCACGGATGCGGGAGCGGTAGTCCTCTAGAAATAGATCGCCGCGCATGCCATAGAAGCGAAAGTCCTGAAACGCGTAGAGACTACGCGCGAAACTCAGCATCTTCCCGACCTGTTGCGCGCCGCGCAATTCGCCGTTGAACACCGCGCCCTGGAGGATCACATCGTCGGCGAGGTTGTCCAGCCAGTGGGGATAGTAATCCAGGTGTTGCGCCTGGTTTTCGAGGTTGCGGTTTGGTGCGGCCATTTCAGTTTTCTCCTCCTTGCTAGGTGGACCGACATCTGAGCCCTCACGCAGCCTGGAAGTGTTATGTCACTTTCAGGAGGATCTTGCCGCCGCGGAGGAGGTGCTGCACTGCGTCCTGGATTTGGTCGAGGGGGTACACGGCCGCCACGGGGACAGCCAGGGAGCCGTCGGCCACCAGCGGTGCCACCTCACGAACGACAGGCACCACCTTGTCGCGGTAGTCGAAGTCGCCGACAAAGAACCCGCGGACCGTGATGCGCTTAGCGACCAGTGTCGCGGTGTCGACCCACATTGGTTCGTCCCGGGCCCAGGAATAGCTGACCAAACATCCACCATCGGACAGCAATCCGAGCAGCCGCGCCACCCCTGGACCACCCACGGAGTCCACCGCCAACGCCACTCGCGCGTCGCCGATGACTGCTTGGACATCCTCGACCGCGTCGTCGTCATCGACATGGACCACGTCGGCTCCGGCTGCAGTGAGCTCGGCGAACGTTGCGTCGTCACGGACCAGGTTGATCGTCTTCAGTCGGCGAAGTTTCGCTAGCGCGATCAATGACCGCCCCACGCCGGAGTTCGCGGCGTTCTGAACTACCCAGTCGCCGGGCTGCAGGGGAGTGCATTCACTGAGCATCAACCCTGCTGTCGGGGGGTTGCTGCCCAGCATCGAGTACTGCTCGATATTGCCGCCGGCGGGGAGTGGGAACAGGCCGTCGGCGGGAACGACGAGGCGCTCACGCCACGCACCGGAATACAGGGGTAGCACGACCAGATCGCCGACCTGCAGTCCATCGACCTCGGACCCAGTGGCAAGCACCCGGGCGACACCCTCTGCGCCAGGTATGTGCGGCAGAGGGGGTCGTGCCAGCGCACCGAGGACAACGAGGAGGTCGTGCTTGTTCAACGGCGAGAGCTCAACGCTCACCAGAACCTCATGCGGACCCGGCGGCGGCGGCTCCTCGATGTCCACGACGCGGATCACCTGTGTGGGGTCGCCGAACTGCTCAATCTGGATGGCGCGCATAGTAATTCCTCTCTATCGAAGGCTGGGTCGCTGTGTGAACCTGCCCAGCGGATACGTCCTTAACGTGCGGAGCCCAACAGCGACTCCCCCAAGGCCCCCGCTGTGCTCGAGTGGCTCAGCTGGGACGGAGTGCTGCGTTGCTTGCGCTCCCATGGCCAGGTCATCAGCGCCCAGACCACGGCGACGATAACGACGGCCTCCAGCACGTATGACGGCCACGGTCCCAAAGCGTCCAGGGCGGAGCCGTTGATGGGTTTGCCGTTGAGAAAGCCGTAGTCACTTCCGGTGATCGCGTTAAAGGTGAAGGTGACTGCGACCCAGGCCAGTGTGGTGCGGACCGCGAAGCGATAGCTGCGCCAGTCCGGGCGCATCCCGTAGCCCCAGGTGAGATAGATGGCCGCCCACACTACCAGCAGGTGCAGCGCAAAAAAGGTCAGGAAGCTATGGCCTGGGAAGTCCGGCGCGTGGAGATCCGGTGTGACTAGCGCCTGAGAGCTGAGGGGCAGTCCCCAGAAATAGGTAAGCGCGAACGCCCACTTCCGGTGTGTCCACAGAGCGTAAGCCGCCGTGAGCTCAGCAAGATCGCACAGTTGCAGCGGCACCGAATGGTCGATCGACGGGTGTATCAGCTTGTACGCCAGCGCCACCCCGAATATCGTCAGCATCGCCACCGACAGTGTGCGGCCCAGGAGTCGGGCCTGAGCTTCGGTTTGCCGGCGTCCGATCCAGACCAGCCCAACGGACCCGATCACAAAGACTACGAGCACCGTCAAATGCGACGGACCGTAGGCTGAGAACCAGCCGGTCGATGACGCCCGCGCCGAATCTGCCTCGGCCATCAGTGTTTTGATGATCATTTCAATGTCCTTTTCTGGTGGTTAGGTCGAACTAATCCATCGCGGGTTCGCGGCCCTCAAGGGTGCCGTGTGCAGTACGGGCGCTGAGCCGCTGCCGAAAATCCGGGACGCTGTAGCCTGTGACGGTCGCGTCGGTGCGGGCACGCACCGTTGCAGAGCGCGGGAGGCCGAACAGCGGGCCGATCTCGCCAAAGTGGTCGCCGGCCTTGGCAATTCGGAGAATCTCCTGCCCACCACCCGGTCGTTGATGGATTACCTCGAGCTCGCCGTCGGAGACGACGTAGATCAAATCGGCTAGCGCGCCTTCGTTGAACAACGTGGTTCCCGCTTCGAGGTAAATCCTCTCGTGGGCCCGGTTGACTAAGGTCGTCGTCGGCACCATCTCGATGACGCGGTCGGCCAGGGGGAGTAATCGGGAGTCGTGCGTGGCCACCACGACGATGCGGTCGCCCGAGGCCAACTCGCGGATCAGCCGGAGCATCTCTTCTACCTGGAGGTAGTCCAGATGCGCCGTCGGTTCGTCAGCGAGGATCAGCGGCGGATCGAGGGCAATCGCCCGCGCCACCGCCACCCGTTGCTGCTGACCGCCGCTGAGATCACCGGGACGATGAGACATCCTGTCCTGCAACCCAACACGTGTCAGCAGCTCCACCGCCCGTTCCCGTGCGGCCCTGCGCGAGTATCCGGCTGCCCGTAGCGGCACGGTGACGTTCTCCAGCGCCGTGAGGCTGGGCACCAGGTTGAATGCCTGAAACACGATGCCGACGTTGCGGCGCCGGTACCGAGTCATTGCGCGACGGTTGAGCGCCGTCACGTCTACGTCACCGACGGTGATGCGACCCGACGTCGGTGTCAGCAGCCCGCCGAGACACGACAGCAGTGTCGTTTTCCCGCACCCGCTGGGGCCCAGCAGGATGTTCAACGAGCCGGGGTCGAGGTCGAGGTTGAAACCATCGATCGGTCGGATTGTGTTGCCGCCGCTGGGGTATTCGACAACGAGGTTCTCAGTGTGTAGTCCGGACATGGTTAGGGACCTCCAAACGCGTGTGCAGGGTCGACGGTCGCAGCCCGTTGGACTGCCGTGGCGCTGGCCAGCAGACCAACCAGGACTGCTATCACCGCCAAGAAGGGGTAAGCCAAAGGTGGCTCGATGACGTTCATTGGGAACAGCGGTGCGAGCAGACGGGACAACCCTGCGCCGAAGGCTGCCGCGAGAACTGCGACGGTAATCGCCTGCAGCACCAGGCCGGCCAGGACCGATCGCGTCGCGACGCCGATCGCCTTGAACACCGCGAAATCACGCGCGCGCTCCAGCGCGGACAGGTAGACGACCGCGCCCACGATCAGCGCCGCAACGACCCACAACAGGATGGCAACGATCCTGATCGCCTCGACCGCAATCTTGGTGGGCCGCATCAGGTCGTCCACAGCGACGCTGCGGTCGACGACGCGGTAGCCGCTGGGAACCTGAGTGAGTGTGCCGCGGATACCAATTGCCCCGATCATCCGCTGCCCGCTGTACGCCAGTTGTTGGATGCCCTCGATCGTGACGAAGAGATTCGGTGTCTTCGCCAGCGAGGTGGAATTGTTCACGATGCCGACGATGGACAGCTTGCGCGAACCGATTTCGAGCTCATCGCCAACCTTGCGGCCGATGATGCTCGACACCGCTATCTCGTCGGGCCTCGACGGCGCGTGGCCCGCAGACACGGCCGGCATACCCGGACCGCCGACCGGTGCGCCGAACATGGCCGCGTCGCGCGTCGTGTTACCGGTTTTGAACGTGGCCCCTTTGTACAAGAGGGGAGCGGTTGCAACGACGCCGGGGGCGGCGGCGATCGCTTGCACCTCTGCCTGCGGGAAAGGCGCGGAGCCCAGGAACGGGCCGGTCGCACCGGATTTGATCAAAAACAGATCGACGCCGAGGGAATCAACCGTTCGTTCGTCCTCCACCCTGAACCCGTGGGCGAGACCGGTGAGTACAAGGGTCATCGCGAACACCAGGCCCGTAACGAGGATGGCGATCACGAAGCGCCATTTGCGCCACTGCATGTCCCGCAAAGCTGTGAATAACATGATCACACAAAACCTTTCGCTATCGATTGAGGTTGCCGCGACGATATGTAACGTAAGACCATTCCGTCCGTCGATCCTGAACCGGGCTGAGCCGCAATAATTTTCACGATGTCAACGGCAGCAATGGCAGTCAGCGCGACAAGGACGCTCACCATGACAACGGCTGGAAACACCGAAGTCCACTGCGACGCCTGCCGGACAAGCCGCGAGGTGGCGTGCGCCGCAATGCCCGTCACAAACACCAGCGCGTCGGTGATGTTCAACTGGGCAAACTTGAGCACCTTGATCGCGGACAGCCCGACAAGGCCGTACCCGGCGGCCATGACGTGATGCCGCTGGGCGCTGACAACCGGCGGCGCGGACAACGTCGCGGCGATCGTCGCAGCTGACTTGGTCATGGATCCACCATCGGCGCGTCGCGGCGGGCCTGGATATGCCGCACTTATCCCCGGTATTGGCAGGGACAGGATCGCGCCCTTGTCAGCTCAAGCCGAGTTCGTCAATTCCGCTGAGTGATCAGAAATGCGCGTGTACGCTACAGCAACCGCCGAGACATGTTTCCCGGGCTTGTCCTCGCGGCCCTGGACTGCTGCAATGCCAGATCGGAGGCTGCTTGGGTGAAGAAGCGGCTCAAGCGACGTAGGACCGCCGGGCTCGCCAGCAAACTATGGCTACCCGTTGTAGCCCTCGTGATGTTGGCGGTCGTCGGCTACGGCGTCACCAGCGTCCGGCACGCCTCCGATGCGATTAGCCATCCGCCAACTACGAGCTCAATCCCCGCCACGGTTGTTCAGATCAACCCCAAGAACGTCACCTATGAGCTCTACGGCGACCTCGGCGGCGGCGGCAGAGTCGTCTATGCGGATCTCAACAGCCAGCCGATCTCGGTCACCCTGACGTCGCTTCCTTGGTCTCATTCCGAGACGACGATGTCGCCGTCGGCGTCCTTGAGCCTCGTCGCGCAGATCGACGGCAGTTCATTAGGCTGCCGGATTCTCGTCAATGGCGAAGTCCGCGATGAGCATTCGGTCGCGCACGATGGCGCGGCCGTCGCGTGTACGGTGACCGCGGCATGACCGCCGAGCCGCCGACCGAACCGGTGCGAGTTGCCGAACCGCCGCATCGCCCGCGGCTAGCGAAACTGCTTCGGACACTGGCGATCCCAATCCTCATTTTTTGGATCTTGGCCGCCGCCGTGACCAACGTGTTCGTGCCATCCATTGAGAAAAACACGGCGGCCAATGCCGAGGCCGAGGTTCCTCGCGATGCGCCGTCGTCACAGGCAGCACTCATCGAAGGCGCGGCCTACAACGAATCCAAGTACACCAGCGCCGGCGTCGTCTTGTTCGAGACCCAGGGCCGCAAGCTCGGTGAGCAAGACCATCAGTACTACGACGAGTTGGTACGTCAGTTGCAGCAAGACAAGCAGCACGTGCAGTCACTGCTGAACCTGTGGGGCAAGCCGGTGACGATGTCAGGTCAACAGAGCGCCGACGCTGAAGCTGCCACGCTCACTGTGCGGCCCACCGGCGACTTGGGCGACGCTGACTCCAACCACTCGATCAACGCCATTCGCGACATCGTGGCAAAAGTGCCAAAACCGAAGGGCCTCAACGTTTATGTGAGCGGACCCTCACCGCTTGCCACCGATACGCTGCACGCCGCGGACGAGAGCCTGACGACACTGACGCTGGTGACGATCGTCCTGATCATCGTGATGCTGCTCATCGCTTACCGCTCGGTTACCCGAGCACTAATACCGCTGTTCGGGGTGCTTATCGGACTGGCGACCGCACGAGGCGTCGTCTCGTTCCTGGTGGGGCTCCATGTGCTTGGCATCTCGTCATTCGCCACCAATATGGTTGTGGCTTTGGTGCTCGGAGTTAGCACGGACTACGGCATCTTTTACCTCGGCCGATACCACGAAGCGCGACGGGCTGGGGCGGACAAAGAAACCGCGTACTACGAAGCCGTCGCCAACACCACGCACGTCATCTTGGGGTCTGGCATGGCGATTTCCGGGGCCACGCTGTGCTTGAGCCTCACCAAACTGAACTATTTCCGCACCCTCGGACCGCCCTGTTTCGTGGCGATGGTCGTCGCTGTCGCAGCTGCGCTCACCCTTGGACCCGCTCTCCTTACCTTGGGCAGCAAGATTCGATACCTCGAGGAACCCAGGCCGACCAGCCCGATGTGGCGCAAAATCGGCACCATCATCGCCCGGTGGCCGGCACCGATCATCGCGGTGGCCGCCCTTGTCATCCCGCTGGCAATCATGAATCTCGCCTCCTACAAGGTCAGTTACAACGACCGTGATTTTGCGCCCGCCAGCGTGGAGTCCAGCAAGGGCTATGCCGCCTCCGACCGACATTTCCCCAAGAGCGAGCTGTCCACCGACGTGCTCTACGTGCAGTCCGACCACGACATGCGCAACACCACCGACATGATCTCCTTGGACCGAATCGCCAAGAGCGTCTACCACACCCCGGGTATCGCGATGGTGCAGGGCATCACCAGACCCAACGGTCGACCTCTCGAACATGCATCGCTTCCCTACGCGACGAGCGCGGTGGGCACCAAGATCGGCGAAAACATCGACTTCATCCGCGACCGCGTGGCCGATATCGACAAGTTAGCGGCAACGACGGGGGACGTGATCGAATCGACCGAGCGTGTGGAAGATCTCACTCGCCAGCTCGCGGCCGGCACTCATATATCGCGCGAATCCGCAGAACGGCTGCAGGCCATCACGCAAGAAGCCAGAGATCACCTGGCAGATTATGACGATTTCTTCAGGCCCATGCGCAGCTACTTCTACTGGGAGAAGCACTGCTTCGACATCCCTATCTGCTTTGCCTTCCGGTCCCTTCTCGACACAGTCGATAACGTCGACGAGTTGACCGATGAGTTCCAGAATGAGGTCAAGGGTCTCACGATCATCGACGCGGTCACCCCGCAGCTTGTCGCTCAAATACAGGCGATCGTCGGCAATCTGAGAACAACTCAGTCCTTGACTCTCACGGCGCAAAGCACTCTGCATGCACTCATACCGCAGTTGGAAGTGACGATTAACCCGTTGCTCGATTTGGGCCGAGCGTTTGACAACGCGAAGAATGACGACTTCTTCTACCTACCGCCGGATGCGCTCAAGACCAATGATTTCAAGGTCGGCATGGACTTCTTCATGACGCCCGACGGCAAGGGTGCCCGCACCATCATTTATCACAAGGGCGAGGCCATGAGCCCGGAGGGCATCAAGCAGATCCAGGATGCGTCCACCGCCGCCGAAGAAGCCCTGAAGGGTACGTCGCTGGCGGACGCCAAGTTGTACATGGCAGGCGCCTCGTCGAACTATCGTGATATTCAGGACTTTTCGTACAACGACCTCATCATCATGATGCTGGCGACATTTGGACTGGTGTTCCTGATTGTCTTGGCCATCACCAGGGCCTTCATCGGGTCCATCTTGGTGCTCATCACCGTCATTCTTTCTTTCGCCGGGGCGTTGGGGTTATCCACCTTGCTTTGGGAAACCATCCTCGGCATTAAGCTTCACTGGCTGATCATTCCGATCTCATTCATCGTTCTGGTTGGAGTGGGCTGCGACTACAACCTGCTGCTGCTCTCGCGTTACCGAGAGGAACTCGGAGCCGGCATCAAGACCGGCGTGATCCGGGCGATGGCGGGCTCCGGCAACGTGGTAGTAACAGCAGCCTTTGTCCTAGCGGGCACGATGCTCGCGCTACTTTCCAGCGACGTGGTGAACATCGGTCAGTCGGGCGCAACAATCTGCATCGGGTTGATCTTCGACATGATGATCGTGCGTCTCTTTTTGGTGATGCCGCTCGCCCGTTTGCTCGGCCCCTGGTTCTGGTGGCCGCAGCGCATTCAGCGCTCGCCGACCCTTGCCCGCTAAACAACTGTCGAACAGGAAGTGCCGAAATGTCGACATACCGCGCGTACGAGGTGACCGGCGAACGACAATTCCGCGAAGTCGAGCGGGAGCGTAGGGAGCCATTAGCGGGTGAGGCACGGCTGAGGGTATTGGCGTGCGGCGTCTGCCACTCCGACACGCTCGCGGTCGAAGGGTTGCGGCCCGACCCGTCGAAACCTGTTGTACCAGGCCACGAAATCGTTGGAATTGTCGAAGCCGTCGGGCCCGGGGTGACCGCCTGGCAGGAGGGCGACCAGGTTGGTGTCGGCTTTCTCAACGGCCACTGTTTCGAGTGCGAGCCATGCCGTCGCGGCGGGTTCGTCAACTGCACCAATCAGCAGCAGACCGGCACCAGCGTCGACGGGGGATACGCCGAGGTGGCGTATGCGCGTGCCAGCGGGCTTGTTCGGATCCCCGGCAACATGGAGGCGCTCGACATCGCGCCGTTGCTGTGTGCTGGCCTCACGGTCTACAGCGCACTGTTGCGGTCCGGCGCGCGCCCCGGCGCACTGATCGCCGTTCAGGGAATCGGAGGACTTGGGCATCTCGGCATCCAGTACGCCGCGACACTCGGCTATCAAGTCGCGGCCATTGCTCGCGGCGGCGAGAAAGCCGCGCTTGCAACGGAACTCGGGGCGGACCACTACATCGACAGCAATGCGGCCGATCCCGCCGCCGCGCTACTGGAACTCGGCGGCGCGGCGGCCATCATCGCGACGGCCGCGAGCGGCGCCTCAATGTCGCCGCTGATCGGGGGTTTGGCTCCCAGCGGGCGCATGATGGTCGTCGGTGTCGGCACAGACCCCATCGAAGCTCAGACCGCCGACCTTGTCTTGAGCACTCGGTCGGTTACCGGTGCGCTCAC
>Ga0134126_10006466_pt1 | contig 14684 bp, 10 predicted proteins | sample KB31752_FD_96881 | JGI IMG/M metagenome (GOLD analysis project Ga0134126, IMG submission 96881) | Terrestrial soil microbial communities with excess Nitrogen fertilizer from Kellogg Biological Station, Michigan, USA - KB3-175-2 | ecosystem: Environmental > Terrestrial > Soil > Unclassified ... | reverse complement strand
CGCGGAGTCCTGGTGGTAGATCTGCGTCGCGTTGAGCGCCGTGTTGTCGACGTTCCGGCGCGCGCCGGAGCTCGTCACGGGAACGCTCGATGCCTTGCGCGCGTGCGAACCCGAGCCTGCGCCGAGGAGGGCGATCACCGTCACGGTGACGACACCACCGAGCGCGGCGGCGAGGAGGAGCGGGAGGAATCCACGGTGCGATCTCATGCCGGCCATGCTGGAGCGGCTCCCTGAGCCGGCGCTAACAAGTTCCCCAAGCGCGGCTAAGCGCTCCCCGAGAGAACGCTGGGAGGACCGCGGGCACGACGCGTGGCCGGGCATCGCGACCGCTACGCTTGTGCGGCATCTGGCGACGTGGCGGAGTGGCTACGCAGCGGCCTGCAAAGCCGTCTACACCGGTTCGATTCCGGTCGTCGCCTCTGGAACGCCTGCGACCGCGGCTCGAGAGGTCGCGCGACGATCTCAACGGGAGCTGACGAGCCCCGACACATCTCAGACCGGCTCCCGGCGGCATCTCGGCCACCGCCGGGAACCGGGCAGATCCGCGGCTCTCAGCGGATCGCGATCTGAAGTTCGTGGCTCGTCCCGTCGCTGACTTTCACCCTCAGCGTCCAGGTACCGGCACTGAGGCTCCCGGTCGCCAGGCTGAACGAGTAGTTGCCGTGCCGCCTGTTCGTGAACTGATCGCCCGATCCGCTCGATGGCGTCGCGGGCGTGAACGAGCCCCCGGCCGGCGCGACTTCGAGCGTCGCCGAGGCGTCGGTCACGTACCCGAGCGCATTGCCCAGGTGGAACCCGACCGCGACCGGCTTGCCGCGCTTTACCCTGCGGCCGCTCTTCGGCTTCAGCCGGGAGAACGCGTACACCACGTCGGTCGTGCAGTCCCGTGTGGTCTGGTAGCCGACGTTGTCCACCGCAGTGGCGCTCGTGGTCTGCGCACCGAGCGTTCCGGTGGCGATCGCCACGCTGCCCGACGGGTCCACCGCCAGCCCGGATTGCCCGTCGGAAGCGGTTACCGAGGCGAAGACGCCTTCGCCGTAGAGCTCGGTGCTCGCCGGGCACGACACCTCGAGCGCCGGCGCCGTCGCGTCGACCTGCACGGTGGCGCAGCCGGGCGCCGAGACGTTCCCGGCCTCGTCAGCGACCGTGCCGCACGCTTCGTGCACGCCGCTCGCATCGAAGATGTCGGGACCGCTCAGCGTCGCCGAGTCGATGCCCGACCCTTCGCTGCCGTCGGCCAGAGCCGGGTCGCCGTTGGCAGTGAAGGAGACGACCACTTCGCCCTTGTACCAGCCACCGCCGCCGGCGTAGTCCGGCAGGCGCGAGGCGGCGGCTCCGGGTGCGAACGGTGCGCTCCGGTCGACCTTCACCGGCGCGGAGGCGGACCCGAAGTCGCCTTCTTCGGGTTGCGTTTCGGATGCTCCTTCGTCGATCGCTCCGACGCGGTAGCTCCACGTGCCCTCTGACTCGGGGGAGCCTGCGGAGAACGTGTACTCGTGACCGCTCAGCCCGCTCGCAACCGTTTCCCAGGCGCCCCCCGCATGCCGGTGCTGGAGTGTGTAGAGCTGCGGGAGCGAATTGCTCGGCGCGTTCCAGCTCAGCGTGAACGTCCCGTCGTTCGGCGTGGCCGAGCCGGCCGCGAGGTGCGGCACGCCGGCTTCGCAGCCCTGCGCTTCGTAGCCGGCCTGGCTCGTGTATTCGGCGACGGGCGCGTATTCGCCCATCACGCTCACGAGTTCGTTGTTCGGCGCCGACGGCGTCGGCTGGGGGATGTTTTTCGGCGACTGCGGCCAGTCGGCGCCGCTGAGCGCGTTCATGTAGCGCATGTAGACGACGCCCTCCCAGCTGCGGTTGGGCACCGCGGAGCCTTCGATTGCGCCTTCGCCGGCACCGAAGCTCAGCCACTTGACACCGCACATCGTCGAGGCGTTCGCCGGCCGCTGGCCGGACTTGCTGATCACGATCGTGTAGTAGCCGTGGCTGTCCAGCGGCACCTGCTGGTCATAGGCGCAGTCCGAGCCCTGGCCGGAGATCGGGCCCTGGGCCGTGCACACCGACCAGTAGCGAACCTGGGGCTTGACCGATGACCAACTCGTCGCGTTCGGGCGGGTGTGCTGGTAGCTCGGCATCCTGCCGCGCACGACGATCACGTTCCCGTAGTTCAGCGACAGCCCGGCGACGATGAACTGCGTGTCGGGATTGGTCGCGAAGCCGCCTTCGTCGGTCGCCGGGAATTTTTCGACCCTCGTTTTGTAGTTTTCGGTGAACAGCCCGAGGATGCTGTAGTTGTTGTTCCAGAAGCGTTCGAACGCGGCCGGTTTGCGCGCCGGAGCGTTCACCGGGTCGGCCGATTTTTCGACCTGTTTTTTGTAGGTTTCGGCTGGGAAGCCCGTCGGCGTCGCAGTCTTGTTGGCGTTCAGCGCCGTGCACACAGCTTCGGGCTGGGTGATCGTTTCGCCGCCCGCGAGGGTGAGCGAGACGGTCGGAAGTTCGACTCCTCCGGTGCCGCCGATGCCCTGGTCGGGAATGTAGTTGCGCATCGCCACGCGGATCGGCGAGGTCGCCGAGGTCGAGGTCGTGTAAAGGGTGTTCGGCGCGCGTTCGGCCGGGATCGGCCCGCGCAGCACCTGCAGCGTGTAGGTCTGGCCGGCCGGCGTGCGGTCGTTGACCGGTGAGGTCTGAAAGGGATTGACCGAGCCGGGATCGGGTTCGATCTGCGTGTCGCGCAGGAAGTCGCCGTTGCCGACCGAGCCGTTCCCGAGCTGGTTGGCGACCGTGAACGAGAAGTAGCGCTCGCGCGGGTAGGTGCCGTGGATCGTCAAGCTCGACCCTTCGGGCATTTCGAACTGGGCCGGGAAGTAGGTGGAGCCCTTGTCCGGATAGAGGTTCGGGATCTGGATCGGCTGCGGTTCGGGCAGTGCCGCGTAGTCCATGCCCCGTGGACCGCCCCAGAAGCAGTCGTGGTTGTAGAGCGCGTTCGTTTCTTCCGCGATCGGGCGCGGGAAGAACAGCGTGCTGGCCGGGGCCTCGTTCGCCGGGACGGCTATCGCGATCAGCGACGCCAGCAGCCCGCCCACCGCAAGCCTGGCGGCGCGGGTCGTTGCGGTCGGCCGCTTCCGCGAGCCGCGAGATCCCCCGAACATCCTGTCTCCCTCCTCCTCGGGTGCAGTGTGCAGGCGCCAGCCTACGACGCTGTTTACTTTTTGTCAAGTTGACTTCATGTAAAATACTCGGCGATGGCCCAGGCAGTGCGACACGAGCCCACCGGCGCGGCCCGCCCCCCGCGGCGGCTCTCCCGCGAGGCGCGGCGCGAGCAGCTGGTCGCCGCCGCGATGCCCGTCGTCGCCGAGCAGGGCTTCGCGGGCTTCTCGCTCGAGGACGTGGCCGAGCGCGCCGACGTCACCCGCAATCTCCTCTACCACTACTTCCCGCGCGGGAGGGCGGACCTCGCCCTCGCGGTGGCCGAGCGCGCCGGGCACGAACTCACCGACGACTGGCTGACCGATGAGGCGATTCCCCTCCAAGAGCGGGTCGCGGGCAACAACGCCCGCCTCGTCGAGCACGCCCTGCAGCCGACCGACGCCTGGATGATCAACCGCCGCGCGCGCAGCGCCACGTCCCCCGAGATACGCGAGGTGTTCGAGCGGTTCATCGGACTGGTTGTCTCGAACATGTCGCTGAACCACCTCGGCACGAAGGAACCGCCGCCGTTGGCGCGGATCGCCCTCTCCGGCTACGTCGCGTTCGTCGAGACGGTGCTCGACGACGTGCGCACGGGAACCGTCCCGCCGGAGGGGATCGTGCGGCTGCTCAACGAGACGCTCGCAGCCGCACTGGGCGCCGCGGCGGCCGGCTGAGACCCCTCGCCCGGCGATCCGAGCACGCACCCGATTCCCTCCCTCCGCTGGCCGAACCTGCTCGTAGTTCTCCACCTCTGAGCAGCCCTCTCCCCCACCCGTGACCGTCCCGAACGGCGTAAACAGAGGCACGGGATCCTGCGTCCTGAAACCGCCTTTGCACGCTTGGCAACGGCGCTCACGCGTGTCGAACCTCGGGACATGCGCCCTCGCTCGTTCATCCCCACCGCAGCCATCGCCGCGGCGTTCCTCATAGCTCCCGCGGCAGCACCAGCGTTCACCCACGTCGTCGCTCCCGGCGAGTCCCTGTCGTCGGTCGCCGCGACCGACGGGCTCACCGTCGAAGAGCTCGCGGCCGCGAACGGCCTCTCCGGCGAAGCCCAGCTGATCGCCGGCACACCTCTGACGATCCCCGAACAGGGGGCGACGATCTCCGCTGAAGGCGGCGAAGCCACCGCGGCCCCGCTCTCGGCCGAAGGCCGCGAAACCGCCGCGACCCCGGCACCGGCAGGCGGCTACGTCGTCCAGCCGGGCGACACGCTCTCCGCGATCGCCGCCCGTGAGGGCACCACCGTCGAAGAGCTCGCCTCGCTCAACGGACTCGATCCCGAAGGCGTCCTTCTCTCGGGCTCGGTGATCGATGTCCCCGGGGCGTCCGCCGAACCTTCCTCGTTCGCCCCGGCGCCCCCGTACCCGACTGAAGAAAGCGTCTCGCCCGCGGGCGTCGGCGCGATCGCCGAAGAACACGGCATCTCCCCCTCGCTGGCCGAGGCCATCGCCGAACAGGAGAGCGGCTTCAACAACGGTCTCACCTCGAGCACCGACGCGCGCGGAGAGATGCAGATCGAGCCCGGAACCTGGAGCTTCATCAGCCAGAACCTCGCGGGCCCGCCGCCCCTGGACGAAGCATCCGCGGCATCGAACGTCCGCGGTGGCGTGCTGCTTCTTCGCTACCTGCTGAACGAAACCGGCGGCGACCCCGGCGCCGCGGCCGCCGGCTACTACCAGGGCCTCGAATCCGTGCGCGAACACGGCGAGTTCCCGGAAACCGAACAGTACGTGAACAGCGTGCTCGCGCTGAAGAGCCGCTTCGAGGGCGGATAGGCCCCTGGTGAACAGCCACGCCCGGGTGTAGTGTCCGTCGCCGCAAGGGACGGCAACGACCCCGGGGGGCGCCTTGGGCAGGACGGACACACGGGCGGGTCGAAGGGCGGCGATCGTCGCCGCGCTCGCGCTCTCGGTGGGCTCGCTGGCCGTCGCACAGCCGGCGGGCGCCACAGGCGCGCTCAAGTTCACGGGCTGCCTCGGCAGCGTGGCGGGGTGCAGCAGCTCCCCGAGCAAACTGGTCGAAGGCGCCCGCAGGATCGTGGCGACCAACAACGCCGTCTACATGGCCACGCACACCGCCATCGTGCAGCTGTCAGCGGGCTCCGGCCTCTCCTACGGAGCGTGTGTCAGCAGCGACGGCAGCGGGGGCGCGTGCGCCGACACGCCGGGGACCCAGCAGACCGTCGAGGAAGCAGAGGCCGTGAGCGTGAACCCGGCCGGAACCTCGCTCTACGCAGGCGCGTGGAACCTGGACACGTTCTCGAGCGCGAACGGTGTCGTCTCGCGGCTGTCGATCGCAAGTCCCGGCGGGCAGATCGCATGGCAGCAGTGCGCGAGCGACGACGGCTCCGGAGGACTCTGCCAGGACGTGCTCGGCTCGGCCGAAGGCAGGCCGCTCCACGAACCGGTCGCCCTGGCGAGCAGTCCCGATGGGAGGTCGCTGTTCGTCGTGAGCGAGAACAGCATCATCAGCCACTTCTTCACCAACCCGCTCACCGGCGAAATGAGCTTCGACGGATGCGTGGGCCGGGAAAAAAGCCTCGAAGACCAGAGCTGCGCCCAGGTACCCGGCCCGGCGCTGGGTCATCTGGAGGACGTGGCGGTCAGCGCCACCGACCAGGTCTACGTGCTCGGCACGGCGCCCGACACGGTCTCGCACCTGCGCACCGATCCCGAAGGTCGTCTCACCTACGAAGGCTGCATCGCGGCCGAAGGCCTGAGCGGCTCCTGCGGCAGCTTCCCGGCGAAAGACAACCCCATCTTCCACGCGAACGCGATCGCCTGGGCGCCGAACGGGAACCTCTACGTGGCCGCAGAAGCCGGGATCCTCACGCGCCTGGCGCTCGATTCCGAAGGTCGCATCTCCTTCGGCTCGTGCTCGGCCCCGAGCACGGCTCCCTGCGAACCCGCGCCGGTCGCAGCGTCCGTCCTGCAAGACCCCAAGGGGATCGCCGTCAGCCCGGACGGGAAGACCCTCTACCTCACCACCTTCAACGCGCTCCTGGCCTACTCGCTCGACGCCGCCGGCAAGCCGTCCTTCCTTCAGTGCTTCTCGGCCGAACCGGCCGCCGGCTGCGAAGCGGTACCCGGCGCGGCGCTGAAGAGCTTCGACAACGTGAGCGTCTCGCCGGACGGGACCGCCGTCTACGTGTCCGGGAGCGGGTACGTCGCCCGTTTCAGCACGTCGGGCACGGCGGGCAGCGGACCGGGCGGCGGCGGGCCGAACCCACCGGGCTCGCCGGGGGGCGCAACCGGCGGCAAGAAGCCGCTCTGCGCCGGGCACCGTGCGACGATCGTCGGCACCGCGCACGCCGATCACATCAAAGGCACCAAGCACGCCGACGTGATCGTCGGCCTGGGCGGCAGCGACACGATCGAAGGCGGCGGCGGCAACGACATCATCTGCGGCGGGCCAGGCAACGACAAGCTGCGCGGCGGCGCAGGCAACGACCGCCTCTACGGCGAAGGCGCCAACGACGCGCTCGCAGGCGAAAAGGGCGCCGACGCGCTCTTCGGCGGTGCCGGCAACGACAAGCTCGAAGGCGGTGCCGGCAACGACCGCCTCCTCGGGCAGGCCGGAGCCGACAAGCTCTTCGGCGGGCCCGGCAACGACCGCCTGGAAGGCGGGACGGGCAAGGATCGCCTCGCCGGCGGCCCCGGCCGCAACACGCTGCGCTCCTGAGCCGGCCTCAGTAGTAGTCCTGCACGCTCATCGACCAGCGCGCCGAGTCCCGGCCGCCCGAGACGATGAGCCGGTACAGACCTGGCCCGCTCGTGAAGACGTGGCTCTTCTCTTCCCCTTCGTCGAGGCCGAAGCTGCCCGCGCTCCCGCCCCCGCTCTCGTCGTGGGCTTCGGCGCTCGGCCCGCCGCAGACCAACAGGAGCAGACAGGTCCCCCTGTAGGACATGTCGTAGACCACGCGCCAGCGGGTGCCGAGGATGCGGAAGGGCACGGACCTGCCGTCGTCCACCCCGGAGAAGCTCGTCAGCGTCCGCCACTCGGGCGTCTCGGCGACCGACAGCGCGACGGTGGACCCCCGCGGCGCACGCGCGGGCGCGTTCGGCGACTGCCGCACGACGACACCGGGGGCCGTACCCGGCGCCGCGACGTGCGTGAGCGAGTAGCGCAGCCCTGCGTCGGCGATCGTGCTGCCGGCCGTAGAAGCCGACTTGCCGACGACGCCCGGGACGGGAACCGGCGGCGGGCCGGAGCTCAGGACCACGCTCACCGCCGAGTCGCGGTCGACGCGCGTCCCGGGCGCGGGGCTCTGCGCGATCGCGATCCCCGCCGGGGTCTCGGAGTGACGCTCTGAGAACACCGGGCGCACGTGCAGCCGCCTCGCGCGCGCCTCGACCCCCCCGCGCGGCAGCTTGCGCAACGCGGGCACGATCGTCCTCGCGGGGCTGGAGGTCAGCACGACCGCGAGAACCAGCGCCGCCACGGCCGCGAGCAGCACTGCCAGCGCGACCCACGCACGCCGCCGGCGCGGCCCGCCGCGCCGCCGGGTGCCGTTCGCGGGCGGCTCGGCGGGTGGCGCACCGCCCAACACGCGGGTGCGCTCCGCGCCGCGGTGCAGCGGCCGCGTGGCCGCGGCCTGAATCGGACGGGTCGCCGCGGCCCCGGGCTCGATCGGCCGCGTACCCGTCTCGCCACGGTCGAGCACGCGCGTCGCGCTCGCGTCTGCCGCGGCCGCGCCGGCGCCGCTCGACGGGCGATGACCGTTGGACGCCGTGGCCCCGGCTGCCGCGCGCAGCGCCTCTTCCATCTCCCCGGCGTCGGCGTAGCGGTCGCGCGGCGCCTTCGCCAGCGCGCGCTCGACGACCGCACGCAGCTGCGCCGGCACGTGCTCGGGCAACGGCGGCGGGGGGTCCTGCAGGTGGCGCAGGCCCAGCTCGACGAGCGAGCCGTCCTCGAACGGCGGCCTGCCGGCGAGCATCTCGTAGAGCAGCACGCCGGCGCTGTAGACGTCGGTCGCCGCGCTGGTCGGGTGCCCCCGCGCCTGCTCGGGGGACATGTAGCGCGGCGTCCCGGCGACCGTCGTCGCCAGCGACTGCACGGTCCCCTCGGCGACGCGCGCGACGCCGAAGTCGGCGACCCTCACCCTGCCGTCGTCGCCGAGCAGCACGTTCGCGGGCTTGACGTCGCAGTGCACGATGCCCTCTCGGTGCGCGCCCGCGAGCGCCGAGCAGAGCTGCTCGGCGATCAGGCGCGCGTCCTCCGCGGGCAGCGCGCCGCGGCGGAGACGGTCTGCGAGGCTCTCGCCCTCGACCAGCTCGGTGACGTAGTAGGGGCCCTCCTCCGCTTCGCCGATGTCGTAGATGCGGATGATCCCCGGGTCGCTGACACGGGCGAGCACCCGCGCCTCGCGCTCGAAGCGCTCGACCCAGGCGTCGTCCTCGGCCCACCAGGGCTTGATCACCTTGACGGCGACGACGCGGCCGAGGCGGCGGTCGCGTGCACGGTAGACCCGGCCGAACGACCCCTCACCGAGCAGCTCGAGGAGCTCGTAGCGACCGTCCAGCGCGGATCCGGCCAGATCCGGAGCGCGAGGCATCGACGGTCAGTATTCCGTGCCCGCGGGCCGGAGGTCGAAGATGCGCGCTAGCGGCTGGACGCCGCGACCTGCTCGGCGAGCGTCACGAGCAGAGGCCAGTGCGTCTCGGGGTGTTCGCGCAGGAAGCCTTTGAAGTTCCATTTGCTGAGGCCGCCCACGCGCACCGCGGTGACGGCGCGCACGGTTGCCGTGCGCTTCGTGTCGGGGGCGAGCATCGCGATCTCGCCGAAGTGGTCGCCGCGACCGAGCCGGCGCACCTCCTTGCCGCCGACCAGCACCGACAGCTCGCCGTCCAGCACGACGAAGAACGCGACCGCCGACTCCCCCTTCGTGACGAGATCCACGCCCGCCGGAACGCTGCGTTCGCTCATCCGTTTCGCGAGCCCCTTGAGAACCTTGTCCTTGAGCGGCTCCAGGAAGCGCACCTGCCTGAGCTCGTCTGCATCCACGGCCATGTGCGAAAAGCTACTGGACCCCCGCCTGGCTCGCCCTGCGAGCAGCGGTCCCGAGCGCCGCGTCGAGGATCTCCCCCGCGACCTTGCGCGCGTCGAAATGAGCGACAGCGATCTCGCGCGCGGCCGCGCAGTGGTGTGCGTAGTCGCCGTGCACCTCCTCGAGCGCCCCCTGCGCCTCCTCCGGCGTCGAGAAGCGCAGCACGCCGCTGCCGCCGTCGAGGTAGCGGTTCGGCCCGGTGTCCTGGACGACCGCCGGCCGGCCGCTCGCGAGGTAGCAGATGGTGCGATCGCTCACCCACGCGTTCTGCAGATGCATGCAGGACGGCTTGGCGCAGCTGAACTCGCCGGCTGAGCCCCGCACGTAGTCGTGGTAGGCGGCGGGGGTGGCGGTCACCTCGCTCGCGCGATTCACGCGCCATCCGTTCCCCCTCAACATCTCCATGTCCTCGCCCTCGCTCTCGTCCACGCTCAGCGACAGCTCAAGCGCCACGGGCACGCGCTTCGGCAACTCGACGTAGTCCATGAAGCTCGCGCGCTTGCTGTTGTCGTAGAAGCCGCCGCGACCGTCCGCGGCCCACTCGTCGCTCCACCAGCTCGAGACCGTCGTGAAGCCCCGCGCCGGCTGCTCCCGGGCGAGCGGCCACTGCTCGGTGCTCACCGGCGGGCGGATGTGGGTCCACTCGATCCCGCAGGAGGGGAACGCCGCCGCCGCCGTGCCGACCGTCTCGCCGGTCGTGAAGTGGAGGTCGTGGGCGCGGACCTCGAGCTCGCCCTCGGCGATCCACATCTGCAGCAGGCCGGGGTCGATGTCCACGAGCGCGGTACGGCGAAAGCGCGCGAGCATCTCCGCGTCCAGCTCGTAGAAGAAGTTGAGCAGCAGATCCGCGCGCGCGATCACGGCTTCCGCCTCGTCCGGCTCGAGCGTCAGCCATGCGCGCTCCTGCTCGCGCTCGCCCGCGTAGACGATCAGCCTGTCGGGCAGCCCGGCCGCGCCCAGGCGCGCCGACAGCTCCCTGGCCTTGCGCACGTCCGCGTCGTGCTCCCCGCAGGAGCTGAGCCGTTCCAGCCACCACACCTCGCAGCCCTGCGCTCGCAGCCCGTGCACGTACTGAAGGAAGGCCGAGAAGTGCCCCCCGCCCTGCGGGAACTGGAGCACGTCGAAGGCGGACAGGACGACGGTCGCCCCCACCGCCCTCAGCCCTCCCTCTCGCCGGCCGCCGCCGCCGCAAGCTCCGTGTAGTCGATCAGGGTGATCCCGAGCTCCTGCACGCGCGCGCGGATCGCCGGGTCGCACAGCGTCCGCACCTCGGCCTCGCGCTCGATCAGGTAGGAGGACTCGAAGCCGTCGCCCGTGTAGCCGGGGTGGCACCCGAGCTCGGTGATGCCCGGGCCGACCTCCACGTCGAGCATTTCGCTCAGCGTCTCGACGCTGACCTGCTCCAGATGCGTCTCGTCATCCCACTGGCCGTAGAAGTCCGCGTAGTAGCGAGCCGGGGAGAACCCCCGCAGCGGCAGCCCACGCTCGCGCGCGATCTCCTCGAACAGCTCGCTGAGCGGCGGCTCGAGGTGGACGTTGTGATGGGAGTCCAGGTGCGTCGGCGGGCGGCCGAGCAGCGCTTCGAAGCGGCCGAGCTGGCGCTCCACCTCCTCGCGGCAGGCGCCGGTGTCGAACAGCAGTTCGGCGTCCTCGTTGGTGAGCTGAGCGTGGAGTCCGACGCTCATCGAGCCCGTGCTCGTGAGGCTCCCGGCCCCCGGCATGTCGACCATCAGGCTCGCGCTCGTGACGATCCCGTGCTCGTGTGCCTCGAGGATGCCGCGGTTCACGCTCGCGCTCGCGCCGAGGTCATCGGCGTTGACGATCAGATAACGGGGCGATGCGCTCATGCTCGACGGGCCCCGCGCCTTGGGTTCCCGGCCCGGGCGCTCATTCTCGGCTTTCCCGCGCGATCGCGGCGCGCGGAACTCGTGAGATCGCTCTCATCCTGCACGAGTACATCAACGCCGCGCCCGGCGATCGGTTGAGAAGGGAGGGTCGAAACGGGGTGACGGGTAGCTGAGAGGGGTCGCACGCACGTGTGATCTTTCCGTGACCGCGCCCGGACCGCCAACTTCAGGCGCTCCGATGCGTTCTAAGTCCGGGCCTCGCGCAGAGCGTCCGCCCTCCCCGAAACCCATGGCCACGCGCACGAGCCCGCCACAGCAGGCCCAGAGCCCCGAGATCGCCGGGCCGCGCCCGACCGTGCGCGGCAAGTCGCTGTATCTCGGCGGCGAGAAGCTACATGTCAGAGGTGTGACATACGGCCCGTTCAGCTCGGACCCGGGCGGCGGCTTCGAGCCCGCCGTCGTCGAGCGCGACTTCGCGCAGATGGCCGAGGCCGGCATCAACGCCGTGCGCGTGTACTCGGCGCCCGAGCGGTGGGTGCTCGACCTCGCCCACAAGCACGGCCTGCACGTGATGGTCGGCGTCCCCTGGGAGCAGCACATCGCCTTCCTCGACACCGGCGCCGCGGATGGCATCGAGCGCGCGCTGCGCGAGACGATCCGGCCGCTCGCCGGCCACCCCGCCGTGCTCTGCTACTCGATCGGCAACGAGATCCCGGCGTCGATCGTGCGCTGGCACGGCCACAAGCGCATCGAACGCTTCCTCGCCCGCCTGTGCAGGGCCGCGCGTGAGGAGGACCCCGGCGCGCTGATCACCTACGTGAACTTCCCCCCGACCGAGTACCTGCGGCTCTCGTGCTTCGACCTGCTCTCGTTCAACGTCTACCTGGAGCAGCCCGAGCAGCTGGAACGCTACCTCGCGCGCCTGCAGAACCTGGCCGACGAACGGCCGCTGCTGATGGCCGAGATCGGCCTCGACAGCCGCCGCAACGGGGAGCAGAAGCAGGCGGGCTCGCTGCGGTGGCAGATCGAAGCCTGCAACAGCGCCGGCTGCGCCGGCGCCTTCGTGTTCGCCTGGACCGACGAGTGGCACCGCGGCGGCTACGAGATCCTCGACTGGGACTTCGGCCTGACCACGCGCGAGCGCCGGCCCAAGCTCGCACTCTCGGCCGTGCGCGAGGCGTTCGCGACACCGCCAATGGACCATGCGGGCGGGGCGCCGACGATCACGGTCGCGGTCTGTACCTACAACGGCTCGGCCACGCTGCGCGAATGCCTGGAGGGGGTCGTGGCCCTGCGCTATCCCGACTACGAGGTGATCGTCGTCTCCGACGGCTCGACCGACGCCTCGGCGCAGATCGCGGGCTCCTTCCCGGGGGTGCGCGTGATCGAGACCGGCCAGAACGGCCTCTCCTCCGCGCGCAACACCGCGATGGACGCCGCGGCCGGGGAGATCGTGGCCTATATCGACGACGACGCGATTCCGGACCCGGATTGGCTGAGCCATCTTGCCGCTGCGTTCGCGTCCGGGCCCTACGTCGCCGCAGGCGGGCCGAACGTGCCGCCGCCGGGCTCCTGCCGCGTGGCGCAGTGCGTCGCCAACGCCCCGGGCGGCCCCACGCACGTGCTGATCGGCGACCGTGACGCCGAGCACATCCCCGGCTGCAACATGGCGATCCGCAAGGACGCGCTGCAGCCGCTCGGCGGCTTCGACGAGCAGTTCCGGGCCGCGGGCGACGACGTCGACGCTTGCTGGCGGCTGCTCGACGCCGGTGGCGAGATCGCCTTCGCCCCCGGCGCCGTGGTCTGCCACCACCGCCGCCGCACGGTGCGCGGCTACCTGCGCCAGCAGCGCGCCTACGGCAAGGCCGAGGCGCTGCTCGAGCGCAAGCACCCCGAGAAGTACAGCGCCGCCGGGCACGTCGCCTGGGACGGGCGCCTGTACGGGAACGGCTCGGCCCAGCACCGCGGCGGCTGGCGCTGGCACGTCTACTACGGCGGCTGGGGCACCGCGTTCTTCCAGCCGCTCTACGGCCCCCGCAACGGCCTGCTGCAGTCGCTGCCGCTGATGCCGGAGTGGTACCTGGCGATCTCGGCGCTGGCCGTGCTCTCGGCGGTCGGCCTCGTCTGGTCGCCCGCGCTGATCGCGCTGCCCCTTTTGATGCTCGCCGTGGCCGCGCTGCTCGCCGACGCGGCGCTCGGCGCATCGCGCGCGCGGTTCGACTCGCACGAGGGCGTGAGGCGCATGCGGGCGCTGACCGGGCTTCTCTATCTGCTGCAGCCGCTCGCACGGTTGCGGGGCCGCCTCGGGCACGGGCTGACACCGTGGCGCCGGCGCGGGCTGCGCTCGTTGACGCTGCCCCTGGCGAGCACGGCGACGTTCTGGTCGGAGTGCTGGCAGGGCACCGAGGAACGCGTGCGGCGGCTGTCCAGCGCGCTGCAGCACGAGGGAGCCGTCGTCGCCTCGGGCGGTGACTGGGACCGCTGGGACCTGTCGGTGCGGGGCGGGCTGCTCGGCTGCGCGCGCATCCGGCTCGGGCTCGAGGAGCACGGCGCCGGCCGGCAGCTCGTGCGCGTGCGCACCTGGCCGCGGGCCGGGTGGTCCGCGCTGCTGCTCGTCGCGCTCCTGGCGGCGCTCGCGGGATTGGCGGCGGCCGGCAGCGCCGAGGCGGCGGCGATCGTCCTTGCGGTGTTCGCCGGCATCGTGCTCGGGCGCCTGCTGTACGAGTGCAGCGTCGCCTGCGCCACCGTCCGGGCCGCGCTCGCGCACGCGTTCGTGGACCCGGAGCCGGACTCCGGCGCCGCAGGGGGCGGCGGCACAGAGGCGGGCCGCACGGCCGAGCCGGAGGCCCAGGCCGCCAAAGCGACGCGCGAGCGCCCGCGCGTGGACACCTCCCACCTGGCCCGGCAGATGCGCCGTGCCTCCTCACAGCGGCTCGACCGCGAGCGGGTGGGCAAGCGCTGAGAAGCCGGGTCCTGCGAGGCTGAGGTGATGAGCGAGAGCAGCGCAGCCCCCGGGGTCGTCAGGGTGGAGGAGCCGACTCCGCGTTCGGCGTGGCGGCGCGAGCTGAAGCTCCTGCCCTTGCCGCCCGAAATGGACGTGCTCGCGTTCGATCCCGGGCTTCAGCGGCTCTACGCGGCTTCCGAGACCGGCATGGTCGCCGTGTTCGGGGTCGCCGCCGATCGCACCGTCACCGAGCTGGGCCGCGGGTTCCTCGCGGCGAATGCGCACAGCGTCGCGGTCGATCCCGCCACGCACCGGGTCTATTTTCCGCTGGAGAACGTCGGCGGCCATCCCGTGTTGCGCGTCATGGAGGCGCGCGACGCCACCGCGCATCCATAGCCAGGGACCCTGCACCGACGACGCACAAGAACGCGCAGGCAAGCAGCATCGAGACGTCGGTCCGCGCTTCGTGTGCCATCGCCCAGAACCCGGTGCGGCCGCTCGGATCGGCGAAGCGCCAGAAGCCGTGCCCGAGCAAGATCGGCACCTTCGTCGAGACGATCGCGACGATCATGTCGACGGCGAGTGCGAGCGCCGCGAGCTGCGTGAGCAAGCCGACCAGGACGAGCGCGCCGGCGACGATCTCGACGCCCCCGACGAACGG
>Ga0134126_10006465_pt1 | contig 14685 bp, 13 predicted proteins | sample KB31752_FD_96881 | JGI IMG/M metagenome (GOLD analysis project Ga0134126, IMG submission 96881) | Terrestrial soil microbial communities with excess Nitrogen fertilizer from Kellogg Biological Station, Michigan, USA - KB3-175-2 | ecosystem: Environmental > Terrestrial > Soil > Unclassified ... | reverse complement strand
GGTTGCTGAACGAGATCGGCAGCAGGGGCCTGGGATCGCTGACTCGCAGTGAGCTGCAGGAGCTCGGGCTGCTTTATCGCCAGGCTGCTGCTGATCTTTCCACGTTACGAGAAGATCCGAGCGGCAAGTCGTATGCCCGGTCTCTGAATCTTTTGCTCTCCCGCGCTCACAATATCATCTATTCCGGGCAAAAATCGAGGGCCAGCGGCATTGTTCATTTTTATCGTTTTACCTGGCCGCAGATCTTCAGACGCAACCTGCACCTGATCAGCACGGCATTCCTGATTTTTGTGCTGGGCGGTCTTGCCGGTCTTCTCCTTTCCATTACGCGGCCGGACTTCATGCACCTGTTCCTTGGCCCGGGGATGCTCGAAACCATTGAGAAACATAAAATGTGGACCGACTCAGTCGTCTCCATCAAGCCGCTCGCGTCCAGCTTCATCATGACGAACAATATGAGTGTTACCTTCATGACGTTTGCTTACGGCATCACCGCAGGGATCGGGACGGTTTATATGTTGGTCTTCAACGGCGTGATGCTTGGTACTGTGGGCGCAGCGTGCTGGCTCGGCGGCATGAGCCTGCCTTTATGGAGCTTTGTTGCTCCTCATGGTGTATTAGAGCTTCCCGCGATTTTTATTGGTGGAGGCGCCGGACTAAGAATTGCCCAGGGCATGCTCTTTCCGGGATTGCTCCGGCGACTGGATTCACTGGCCAACGCAGGAGGAGAAGCGGTCCGGCTGGTGCTCGGGGTGATTCCGATATTGATCATTGCCGGATCCATCGAAGGTTTCATTTCTCCCTCGCCGAACATTCCCTGGCAATGGAAGTTCGCGCTGGCCGGTGCAATCGCTGTGATGTTTTTCGGCTATTTATTTTTCTGCGCTCGCGGCGATTTATCTGAGTCGAAGAACCAGTGACCCTGATGAACAGGGTTGCAGCACTTGTAATGCCTTAGAAGGCAAACCCCTCACAATTTACGGACCATCTTAACTGCAGAGGTTGTTGTGCATGGTCCGTTTTCAATGTGATACCTGCGGAAGACTAAAAGAGCGAGATGAAGCCTGGATTCTCGGCTTTGCGGCCGAAAATATCGGTGTAACATCTGCCCGCCGCGAAGTCTCGATTTCGACGACCTGGGACCGCCCACGCGCCGTGGAACCCTTGGCAGTACATTTCTGCTCTGATGAATGCAGAGCAGAGTACATGGATGCGCTCTTTGGAGAGAGTCCAGCCACTCGCGAAGGTGAACACACGACACCCAAACGGCGGGTGAAGCGCGTAGTACCGGGCGGAGTTGTGGATACAGTGGTGGCGGAAAAGACTGGACCGGTGATCGTTAAACGGACCGTGCTGCGCAAGAAGCGCGCCTGACCGATCTCAGTTTCATCTGCTCGATTAACGGAGCAATCGCGCCGCCATTGGACCCAGAATCGCGAGAAATAGCACATAAGCAGCAGCGAACGGCCCCAACTGGGGCTCGATAGCTGTCCCTAGCCCTGCGATCACAATAGAGAACTCCCCGCGCGAGATCAGTGCGATCCCCGCACGCAAACGGCTGTCGCGAGTTACGCCAATCCGGCCCACAGCCCAGAAGCCCGTCATGAACTTGGTAAGCGCGGTAACAATGCCCAGTGCGACGGCAGGGAGCATCATTGCAGGAAGCGTAGCCGGATCGATCTCCAGGCCAAAGAAGAAGAAGAATATGACCGCAAAGAGATCGCGCAAAGGGGCTATCAGTCTTCGCGATTTTTCCGCAATAGGGCCGGAAAGCGCGATACCAACCAGGAAGGCTCCGATCGCCGACGATACCTGCAACTTTTGCGCAATGCCTGCGACAAGAAGCACGATTCCAAAGGTTGAAAGCAGGATGATCTCGTCCGATTCGTGGGTGACAAATGCGCTTATCCGATGGCCGAATTGCAAGGCGATCACCAGAATCATGAAGGCAGCAAGAATCGCGATCAAAAGGGAGAGCGTGACTGTCCCCGGACTTCCGCCGACAAGGAGTACTCCGACCAGAGGCAGATAAACTTCCATGGCAAGATCTTCCAGAATCAGGATGGAAAGTACGGTCGGGGTTTCTGGTTTGTTGAGCCATTTGAGCTCGGACAATACTTTGGAGATGATTCCTGACGATGAAATGTAAGTCACGCCGCCAAGCAGTACAGCCGGCAATGGTCGCCAGCCCAGAATCAGGCCGCAAACCAATCCCGGAGGAAAGTTGAGGAGAAAGTCCATGCCTCCAGCAGGAAGCCCCGTTTTCAGATTCTCCCTGAGCTCGTCGCCGGTATATTCAAGCCCTAGCATGAACAGGAGCAGCAGTACACCGATCTCTGCGCCAGCATGGATGAAGTGTTCGCTGACGTAGAGAGGCGCCAAACCCCCGACGCCAAATGCCAGACCTGCGATCAAATACAAAGGAATGGCAGAGAAGCCGAACCGGCTTGCTATTCTTGCCAGAATGGCGAGGCCAACAATGGAAGCGCCCAGTTCCATGAACATCCGGGCAGTGTCATAGGTCTGCGTCGACATCGGCCTTAAGGATAGCAATAATGGCAGGGCGGTTCTAAATCAGACCTCTCTCTTTGACCTCCAGGTACCGATTCACCAGCACCGTCGTCAGGGCATCAGGAGAAATTTCCAGCGCCAGGCCACCTTTGCCGCGCAACCTTCCGATGAGCGTTTCTCGCCTGTGCAGGAGTTCCTGGGCGGCCATGATTTCGAACATCTGCTCACTGTTTTCCGGATACTTGCCTGCCAATTGCTGAAGATCAGTCTGCGCGATTACAGCGAACAGCAGCAGATGCTTGGAGAGGATCTGCGATGCGCTCTCAACGACTTCAGGCGTCATAGACGTGTCGGCAAGATCGGTGATCCAGATCATCAGCGAGCGTTGTTTTTGCATCCGCAGCAGCGCCGATGCCGCATAGAGATGGTCTGCTTCGGAAGGTTCCTCGTGCGCCGAGGCCAATGCTTCCAGGATTGCACGCATGTGCGCCTGGCCGCGGCCGAGCCCCACCCGCTGCTGGATGTTGCGACCATAAACCAGCACCCCCGTCCGGTCGCCGGAGTAGAGCGCAATCTGCGCCAGCGAGAGGGCGGCGTTAACCGAGAGGTCCAGCTTGCTCAACTCACCGACGCGAGCGCGCAAGAGCCTGCCGGAGTCCATGACGATCCATACCGCCTGGCTCCGTTCAACCTGAAAAAGTTTAGTCACGTGCTTGCCGCGTCTTGCCGTCGCTGTCCAGCAGATATCGCGGAACTCATCACCGGGCTGGTACTCGCGCAGGCTCTCAAACTCGCGGCCTGTCCCGCGCTGCCGGATGAGTCGCTTTTCGAGTTCGATCTGCCGCGCCCGCGAAAGAAAAATGTTGTGCCTTTTGGCCTGCTCAAGATCAGGGAAGACGCGGAGTGATTGAGCCAGTTCGGCGTAAGCCCAGCGCTCCGCAAAATGAGCGCCGCTTTGATAGCGAAGCCATGCTCCACCCAGCTTGATGTCGCCTCGCTTGAGGGGCCTTGCCAGATAAGAGGCTGATCCGTCAGAGGTGCGGGCCGCTTTGATCAATAGATCAGGTGGCGAAGGACGAAGCGGGGCGGCGACATCATCGAGAATGCGGCATTCAATGTAAGCCCCGCTCAGATTTTGAAGATTGAGCGTAACTTCGACCGGGTTGGTGAGTGACGCCGGCCCGCCCCACGACCTTTCGACGATAAGTTGGCCGGGACGAGGCAGACGGTTGAGGTCCACTAACCACGCGATGACGGCGCATAAGTCCCAAGCGGCCATGACGAGCAGAAAACGCAAGTCCCAGAAAGCCGGGACCGCCCAGAGAACCCCAAGTCCTATCAGCAGAAAAAACCGCCGTCCGAAGCCGAAGGGAACGCGTTGGCGCGCGCGAGCAGCGGCACGTACCGGTGGCGGAATGAGAGTTTGGGGAGCTGGGCTCATTTATTTTTGAAATCCGGAACCCGCGGTTGAGTATCTCCTGACAATAGTGATCCCTCGCTACGCTAGGGATTTCACAACAACAATCTCACTTCGGAACCTCAACAGAGTTCACAATTTCTTTCAACACCATGTCGCTATCCTGGCCTTCCAACTCCGCTTCCGGTTTCATCATGACGCGATGGCGAAGAACGGGCAGCACCGCAGTTTTCACGTCGTCTGGGATGAGGTAATCGCGTTCCTCGAGGGCGGCTGCGGCCTTGGCCACCATCATGAGGCTGATGGCTGCACGCGGGCTTGCGCCCATCGAAAGAGATGGCCAATCGCGAGTGCGCCGTACCAGTTCCACAATGTATCGGAAGAGCGCGGGTTCCACCGTCGTACGTCTGACTTCTTCTCGTGCCTGCCCCAGGACCTCAATCGGCAGTGTGCTGATGTTGATTGCCTCGAGCCGATGCGAATCGAACCCGTGGTGGTGCGCCTCCAGTATCTTCATCTCAGCGTCCGCACCGGGATATGAAATCTTAACCTTCAGCAAAAAACGATCGAGCTGGGCTTCGGGCAGCGGATAGGTCCCTTCGAACTCGATCGGATTCTGGGTGGCAAACACGGTAAAGAACTGGGACAGATGGTGGGGCACGCCATCAATCGTGATCTGCTTTTCTTCCATTGCCTCCAGCAGGGCCGCTTGTGTGCGGGGTGGCATACGGTTGACTTCATCGGCCAGGAGCAAGTCAGTAAAGAGCGGCCCGCGATGGAGAGAGAAGGTGCTGGTGGCCAGATTCAGCACATTGCTGCCGATGATGTCGGCAGGCATGAGGTCAGAGGTGCACTGTACGCGGCGAAACTCCAGATCAAACAGGCGGGCAAAGCACTTAATGACCAGCGTCTTTGCGATTCCGGGCACTCCTTCCAGCAGCGCATGGCCTCCGCAAAGAATCGTGAGCAGACACTGGTTGACGAGGTCTTCCTGTCCAACGATCGCTTTGCTCAGTTCATTTCGCCCGTGCGTGAGCACCCGGGACACGTTCTCCATGGATTTGCTTTCTCCTTAGGCTAACTTGAGATTCTGCATGTGCCGATTGAGTTCCTGGGATAATTCCAACGCCGTATCCGCGCCTAGGTCGTCCCGAGTCAATGCGGCTTCAATTCTACGCAACAGCTCGTTGAGAGTAGCGTCTTTGTATCCGAGGCGCCGGCGCAAAGCACTCGCAAGTTCTTCCGCATTGATGTTGGGCGCGAGACCGAGATGTCGTGTGGCGATTGTCCGAAACCGCGCGTAAGGCACTTCAAGCGCGGCACGGTTCGCCCGGGCCTGCCGATAGAGGCCTCCAAGCGTTTGTACAAATTCGAGCGGGGACAATCTAGATTGTTCCATGGCAGGATGAATCGGCAGGCTTCGCCTGGAAAAGGTGAGGAGAACAGCGACCGTCAGCAGCAAACACTGTATGAATCCGAAGAAGAGAGGCGGCGCAGCCATGTAAGACAAAAGGCTCTGGCGATAGCCATGGAAATATTCGTCCCACAAGATGTGCTTACGGCCAGCGAGCGAATTCAACAGCAGGGGCAAATTGCCTGCCGCGGTAATGCCGGCATTGCTGAGGGGAATTGAAGATGCCCACCAGATCACTTCGCCTTTGCCAACTTTGTACGAAACCACAATCGGCCGATCGCCATCTGCGTAGTGGGACAGGTAGGAGGTGGAATTATTTTTCCAGTACGCGGCAGGGGACATCTTAATGACGCCAGCGCGGGTAATGGGCGTCAGCAACCCGGGCCTAAATTCCTTCCAGTCAGGGCTCGGCATTCCGTTCCGTTCAATGTCAGCTCGCGGAAGGAAGAGAGATGCGGTTGAGCCTGTTGCCAGAATTCTGCCTCCACGGCTGAGAAACAACTGCAGAGAGGCGCTCTCTTCTTTGGTCGGCGCATTGAAGGGGGAGACCAGAACCAGAGTGGTATCGGCGACATCCTCGGGAAGCGCGTTGGGCGATTGTTCCCAGCGCTCCACGTTGTAACCCTGTTCCTCAAGAAGCAGGTATGCGGCCCTTGCGCCTTGTGAATCAGGCGAATACGAACTGGGTATCTCCGACTCCTGCTGATCCGCTGATTTCACCGAGAGAGCCACGATAAGGGCCAGGCAAATCGCGGACGCGGACAGCAGCAGACGCCGATCATTCCGGGAAACGGTCAGCGGCATCCGAGTTTCTCCAGTTGAGCCAGCGTTTCCTGAAAGTCCTGCTGCCCGGCGGGGCGGTCTCCATACCAGACAATCTCAAATTTTCGGGTCAACGCGGAGAGCGAAGGATAGTTGCTGTTGCGAGTGCTCAGTAAGCGAAGGTATTCGCGCGGCGTGCGAGCGCGATTTGGTTTCCAGGCGCCACCCGATTCCAGAAAAGAAATTCCTGCCCAATAAGCCAGGTGAATGGCATTACGCCAGTCCTGCTTTTCAGCAGAATTGCGGGCCTCACCGAGCCATGCCCGCCAGCTTTTCGCGGAAGGGGAAAAAGGAATGATTTCCCGTGGCGGAGCTTCGTCCGCTTTGCGACGAAAACGATTGAGGGTCCAGAAGACCAGCAGCAGCAAAGCGGCGCCTACCAAAAGGTAGACCATAATCTGAATCACGTTGAAGGCGCCTTTCTGAAGGTGTATGCGGCCCAGAAGGCGTGCAAGCCGGCGGTATAGCTTCCCCAGCAGGGTTTCTTTCATGCTTGGGCGGTGAACGTTCCTGAACTCACGTCGCGCAAGGATCTCGTCTATCTTCTGCCGCGACGATGAGGCGTCCGCCTGGCCGTGATCGAAAACCGCAGCGCCCTCTTCCAGACGCTGGACATAGCTCTCAAGTTGTTCGAGTTGTTCAGGCTTGAGGTTAGCTCCGGCCTTGGAAAACTCAGTCAAGTCATCTTTGAGCGGGTGGAAATTGATCGCTACATCGCCATTTTCTGTGCGTACGCTCGTCTCATCAGGGATCGCCGCAATGATGTTTCCCGCCTGCTCCGGATGATCTTGAAGCGACCGGACCTTCTCCGCGATATCGTGGAGTTGCCCCCGGTAGTCCTGAAGGGAGACGCCGGCGCCATACGACACCCCGCAGAGAAACAGGACCAGTAGAGCGTATGGCCTTGAGGAAGTCATCCGACTGTCGGGATGGTGCCTGAAGCTGGTTCTGTCTGAAGAGGGGCCGGCGCTGTCTGGCTGATCGCTTCCATCATTAAATGCAGGTCGAAGGCTTCCTTGCGGACACGCTCATCATAGTAGACGAGCGCCATGGCGATGGTTGCGATTGGTCCCGCCAGCATGGTCCCGACGAACTGAGCGACGTAGAGCCAGGCCAACCATGCCACGCTGGGATGAGCGCCAGCACGGAGCGTAAAAATTCCTGACCCGATGAACGCAGGCACTTCCAACACGCTTTTTATAGCTATGGCGATCAGCAGCGTCAAAAGGTACACGCCCAGAACCCTGCCGACGTTTCCTTTGGTGAGAAATTTGCTTCTGATGAGGGAAAACTTGACGGGTAAGTTCTCTATGGCACATGCGGGTACGGCCAGCGCGTAGCGGCAGTAGGCATAGAAGAACCAGATCAAACCGCCGACAGAGCCAGCGAATGCGAGCAATGACCCAATCAAAACAAGCGAGATTGCGCCAGCTCCCGGTGAGCCCTTCACCATGTTCGGTATGCCGAGAAAAACAGCGAACATGAGCGCATAAGATAGCGCCAGCGGCCATGAAGCAATGCAGAAGATTCTCACCACCAGAGCGAGAATCCTGCCAAAGATGGGCTTAATGCGGGCATAGGCGTCCTGAATGGTCGTAGCTTTTCCAAGGTGCAGCATGGAGACCGCATAAACAGTAGCGCCGGTCGCGATGGCATATCCGATTGCATAGACCGTCATTCCCAGGCTCATGCCAACTGCCACGCGTGTGACGATGTCCGCAAAGAAGTGCTGCATCATGGCGGGATCGACTTTGGTGGGATCCGGTGTAGTTGGCAGGCCGAGCATCCAGACTTGTGCCAGGCTGGCAAGGGTGGTAAGAGCCGGCACAATCATAGCGATGCCGGCAAACAGCCAGAAATTTCTGCGGTAAAGGTAAAACGTCCGGTCCAGCACCTGAGAGGCGCTCATGGGACGCAGGGGTGAATCCATATTCGGACTTCTCCGTACAGGTGAGTGCAGGTGCATGGTAGCACACCCCAATGCTGCAAATCCGGCGCGCGCGAGAGTAGCTCAAGCTAAGCACGATCAGGGATCCTCACCGGCCGGGAGCATAGCTTGAAGAGAAAAGCGCGTCTGATAGACTCACAGGTTAACTTGCGAGGGCTGAACGAAGTGAGACAACTTCCTGTACTGGTGGTCCACGGCGGCGCGTGGGCCATGCCTGATGACGTTGTGGACGCGCATGTCCGCGGTGTAAGGAAAGCGTTGGATGAAGGATGGCGGATTTTAGAGAGCGGGGGCCGGGCCCTGGATGCAATTCAGGCAGCCATCATGTACATGGAAGATGATGAAACCTTTGATGCTGGGCGTGGCAGTTTTCTGACTCGCGATGGACACGTGCAGTTAGACGCTCTCATGATGGACGGCTCGACTCTTCGTGCCGGTGGAGTCGGCTGTGTTGAACGAATCCGCAACCCCATTGCCGCGGCCCGCCTGGTTCTTGACGATAGTCCTCATATCTACATGGTGGCGGATGGGGCAGAAGCCTTTGCTCAAGAACACGGAATGGAGCTGTGCCGGAATGAAGAACTGGTGATTGCGCGCGAGGTGGAGCGCCTGAAAGAAGCTCGTGCCAAAGCGGCGGCCGGCGAGCCGGACACAACCTTTGCCGGGCTCGATCGTGGGCATGACACTGTGGGCGCTGTGGCGCTTGATGCGGACGGAAACATCGCAGCCGGAACATCAACGGGTGGAACGCTCAACAAAGCGCCGGGAAGAGTGGGAGACTCATCTCTGATCGGGTGCGGCTGCTATGCGGATAATCAAAGCGCGGCAGTATCCTGTACCGGTTGGGGTGAGCCCATCATGAAGCTGGTTCTGGCAAAGTGGGCGGCGGACCGTGTGCAAACAGGAGGAGCTCCTGATGCGGTCTCCGACGAAGCTATGTCCTACCTGCAGCGGCGCCTCAACGGACACGGAGGCATGATCCTGCTGGATCGGCGGGGCCGTTTCGGAATTGCGCATAATACTCCCCGGATGGCCTGGGCGTACAAGAGCACGGAGAGCGAAAGTTCAGGCGTCAATTGCCGGTTGGGAGCCTGACGAGCGCTCCGGTTCCTCTTCGCCGCCAGCCCTGCATTTACAATAAAGAGTTAGACATTCTGCACAGGGCGTGACAGAGGAGCAGATGTACGAAGTAACGGTGGAAGACTCATTTGCGGCGGGCCACTACTTGCGGAATTACAGAGGCAAGTGTGAGAACCCGCATGGGCACAATTACAAAGTGCGCGTGACCCTGCGCGGATCTGAGCTGGACAAAGCCGGCCTGCTTCTCGATTTCAAGGACCTGAAAGAAGTCATGAAGCATGTGATCGACCGTCTTGATCATCATATGTTGAACGACATAGAGCCGTTCATTGAGCTGAACCCCTCGGCGGAAAACATTGCAAAATACTTCTACGATCAGGCCAGCGCTCGTTTGAAGTCGGTCACGCATGGACGGGTTGGTATAAAAGACGTGACGATCTGGGAGACAGATACGACCACGGCACGTTATTCGGAATAGACCCGAGACAGCTCTTGTAAATGCAAGTCGTTTAAAGCAAATCGTCTAAATGCAAATTGTTGAAATCTACCGCTCCATTCAGGGCGAGTCGTCATTTGCCGGATTGCCATGTATCTTTGTGCGACTGGCGGCCTGCAATTTGCGTTGCTCATGGTGCGATAGTGAGTACACCTTCAGCGGCGGAAAGAAGATGACGTCCGCCGAGATTGAAGAGGAAGTCCGCCGACTCTCGGATTCAGGGCTGGTGGAGTTTACCGGGGGCGAGCCGATGTTGCAGGCGCGTGAGCTGGTTCCGATGATGGAACGTCTGCTGGCAGGGGGCTACACATTGCTGCTCGAAACCAGTGGAGAGCGGCCTCTGGAACAGGTTCCAGTCGCGGTGCACAAGATTGTGGATGTGAAGTGCCCTGGCTCAGGAGAAGGCGGTACTTTTCGGATAAGCAACCTGGATACCCTGACAAGCCGCGATGAAGTCAAGTTTGTGTTGACGGGCAGAGTTGACTACGAGTTCGCTCGCGACTTTGTGCGCAGCCACGGGTTAGAAAGAGCAATCAACAGCGTGATTTTCTCCCCGGCGTTTCTTAAGAATCCCAGCAGCGAACGCGATGCTTTGAATTGCCAGCTTGATCCGCGACTGCTTGCGGAATGGATTCTCGAGGACAAACTGAACGTCCGACTTGGGCTGCAAATCCACAAATTTATCTGGGAACCGGCGACGAAAGGCGTATAGCCTCTCAGTTGCGGATCACCCGCGAAGCAGGTGTGAAGCCGGCTGGAAATTGATTTTTCGGCCTTTGAGAGCAGCGATTCCGGCGGCATGAACATCGAATTTTTGTAAGACACAAGGAGTGCTATTGCGGGCTGAAAAACAGCGTTCTGTGGTGCTGTTGAGCGGAGGCATGGACTCGTGCGTCTGCGCGACTCTGGCAGCGCGCGATACAGAAGCTGCAGCCATGCACATCAGTTACGGGCAGCGGACAGAACAGCGCGAGCGGTGGGCATTTGAACGGATTTGCGATCGCCTGGGCATTCGGCACCGCCTGGCATTGAACAATGAAGCTCTGAGCCTGATTGGTGGATCGGCGTTGACCGATAAAGCTATAGCCGTGCCACAGGCGGGAAAAGAGATCGGCCAGGGAGAAATTCCTATCACCTACGTTCCTTTTCGCAACGCACATTTTCTCTCAGCGGCCGTGAGCTGGGCCGAGGTGCTGCATGCAGACCGGATCTACATTGGAGCGGTGGAACAGGACAGTTCGGGATATCCGGACTGTCGGCCGGCATACTATCGGGCGTTCAATGAATTAGTGCGAGCGGGAACGCGGGAAGGGAAGATCAGCATTGCTACGCCGCTGATCGCGATGCGCAAGGCGGAGATCGTAAGGTTGGGGCTGGAACTTGGGGCACCGTTCGATTTGACGTGGTCTTGTTACAGCCGTGAAGATAAGGGTTGTGGGGTTTGTGAAAGCTGTGTGTTGCGCCAGCGGGCATTTGAGGAAGTTGGGGCCGCGGATCCGGTCCCCTATATGTCGCAAGCCGCTGGAAATACAATATGAGGTGCGAGGTTTTTAGAGCCGGAGGCTGAACTTTATGAAGATGAAATCCATTCACGTGATGTTGATGACTGCGCTGATGGCGTTTAGCGTGGTCGCGGCCTGGCCGCAGGCTACGTTGAGCAGAGTGAGCGGCAAAGTTACGGATGCCGGTAAGCCCATTGCCGGCGCGCAGATTGTATTTACGAATCTGGACAACGGCAAAGTTTACAAAGGCAAAACCGATAAGAACGGCACTTACATCATGGTCGGGCTGGAGCGCACGGGATTCCAGATTGATGTTACAAGTGCAACCGGGGAAAAGCTGTACACCGTCAAGGAGAGGGTAACCGGCGAAATGAACGGCGAGATGGGCGGGGAGCAGCAACTCGACTTCGACATTTCCAAGGGCAACGCCAAGGGGCCTTCAAAAGAGCAGATTGAGGCTATCAAGCAGCAGAATGCCAAGGCTGAAAGCCAGAATGCTTTGATCGGCCAGGCCATGGCTGCTCTGAATGCCAAGAACTATGAAGGCGCCATACCGATCTTGCAGCAATTGACACAGGGTGATCCCAATCGCTGGCAATTTTTCCAGGCCCTTGGAAATGCCCAGTACCAAACCGCCAAATACGAGGATTCAATTCAGAGCCTGGATAAAGGAATACAGGTAGCGCAAAACGTGGTCGCCGGAAACATCAAGGATCCCAAGAACCCTGACACCGATCCGGTCAAAGCCAAGGCCGGCCTCGCCCAGATGCTCCAGAACCAGGGAAACGCCTACCTCAAGCTGCACAAGAATCCTGAAGCGATCGCAGCTTTTGAAAAGGCGGCGAACATGGATCCAAATCCGGGGAACGCGTACTTTAACATCTGCGCCACCCAATACAACACCGGCAACATGGACGGCGCGGAAGCCGCCTGTGACAAAGCCATCGCTGCCGATCCAAACAAGGCAGAAGCCTACTTCATCAAGGGCTCCGCCATGTTTGGCAAGGGCAAAATGGATGCGAACAACAAGTGGTCGGTACCCCCAGGCACCACTGAGGCTCTCAACAAGTACCTGCAACTCGCTCCCGACGGCTCTCATGCCAATGATGTGAAACAGATGCTGGAGAGCGTTGGTGCGAAGATTGAAACTACATACAAAGCCAAGAAGAAGTAGCGAGTGCCTCCGCTTTAAACTTCTTGAAGGGTGGTCTTACGGCTACCCTTTTTCTTTGCGGGCAACCATTGCGGGACGAAATGACTCATTCGTTTATCGGCCGCCGGGTTACCCGTCTATAATTTCGTTCGCGATCATCGGGCATTTGCGTCCATGGTAGGGGAAAGTGGGGGAAGAATGAAGAAGCAAAACGTCATTATTACAGTCGCTCTGAGCGCATTTCTGCTTGCTTTTTCCGTTGCAGCATGGAGCCAGGGTTACACCGGCGGACTCAAGGGGAAGGTCACCAATAACTATGAGCCCGCAAACGGTTTGCGTGCGGTCTTGACGGATATGAACACCGGAAAGACCTACAAGACCAAGATCGATAAAAAGGGCGAACTTTATTTCGGCGGTTTGCAACCCGGTGAAACTTTTATCCTTGAGATTTTCGGCGAAAAGAACGAAGTGCTTTACAGCAGAGGCGGAATCAATATTAGCGGCAACGGAGAAGAATCGGCCGGCGACATAGAACTAACCAAACCTGAGCAGAGTGGAGGCAAAGCTGGTGGTCAGCCTTTCTCGGCAACTCCAGCAAAGTCCAAGAAACTCAGCAAGGAAGAGCAGGAAAAACAGAAGGCCGACGCGGCCAAAATTGGCAGCATGAACACGCTGATCCAGCAGGCGCAAGCCGCGATGCAAGCGCAGAACTGGCCGGATGCGGAAAAAGCGCTTAAACAACTGATTGACGCTGACCCGAACACGACCCGATGGGAGTTTTACAAAGCACTCGGCGATGCGCAGAGGAACCAGCAGCATTTGCCTGACGCGATTCAGAGCTATGAGCAAGGCACAAAAGTGGCGTTGACGGTGGCCTCCGGCACAGCTCCCAAGGACCCGCACAATCCCAACCAGGATCCAATGAAGGCCAAGCAGGGTGCGGGTCAGATGCTGAACTCGGAAGGCGGAATTTACGTGCAAATGGGAAACAATGATTCAGCGATAGCTGCCTTTAAACGCGGAGCTGAGATTGATCCTGATCCAGCGATGGCCTACTACAATCTTTGCGCGATGGAGTTCAATGCCGCCAAATATGAAGATGCGGCAGCCGCCTGTGATAAATCGGCGGCAGCCGATCCGAACAAGGCAGAGGCGTGGTTCTTCAAAGGGGCCGCACTCAACAAAGCCGGCAAAGGCGCCGAGGCGACGGAAGCATTGAATAAGTACCTGCAGCTTCAGCCCAACGGTACGCACGCTGCGGAAGCCAAACAGATGCTGACGCAGAAGTGAATACCTTTGTAAATGGATGCAACGGGCGGCTCGCCAGGCCGCCCATTACTTTTCTCGTCAGTTCCCGGGACGCGTATTCTGCTGCTGCAAGGCTGACGTAGCACCTTCGAAAACTTTGGTGACTGTGCCACGGCCGATGCCGTAAACCACGTAGCCTTTCTGATCGAAGCCGTATTCACGAAACAGCAGCTCAGCGAGGCCATCACCGTCCACATCAACAGCGTCAATTAATTCGAGTCTCGGAGCCACATCCAGCCGTGAGGAATCGGTCACGCTGACCGCAAGGCGCTGAAGATTGCCTTCATAGTCCATACGCGCGATCACGGTGAGGTAGCGGGATACGAACTTCGACGGCGCGCCTTTTTGCCCCGGAGCAACATAGCTGCCGGGAATCTCAGCCGTCAGCACGATGGTGGCTTCATTGCTGAGGTCGAGATCGAAGGCGCGGATCACGACGTTCTTCATGGCGTTCTCATCGAGCTGCGCGTTTTCCCTGGGAAGTTGCGTCAGGGCGAACTTGCGCATCTTGGCTTCGATGGTTTCCTGCTCATCTGGCTTCCAGGGAAAATCATAAGAACGGGCGTCAGAAGGCTGCGCATCTGAAACCGCGACAAGAGTTTGTGTTCCTTGCGCAGGCACAAAAGGCTTTGCAGGTGTCGCGGCACCCTTTGCGGACGGCGTTGGCGTGGTTATCGCGACAGGCGCTGCTTCGGGCTGTGAGGTTGAGCTTCCGGGGGACCTTCGGCGGAGCACAGGCCGGTCTGAATCTTCCGGCTCAGATTCGGGCGCGGGAGTTGGAGTGGGCGCAGGCGTGCTTTGTGCTTCAGGGGTGGGAGTCGGCGTACTTGCAGGCGACTCGGCACTGCTGTTGCCGCGATGCAGTTTAGGCCGGTCATCATCTGGATTACTCGGACGCGCAGGTTCTTCCGGTTTTGATTTCTTTGCTTCCTTTGCTTCCTGAGTGACAGGCTGCCAGTTCCCCAGTGCTTCCCAGATATCGCCTGCTTTTGATGGGTTGTTAATGGTTATGTAGCCAACAGGAACGCCCGTCT
>Ga0134126_10006462_pt1 | contig 14688 bp, 19 predicted proteins | sample KB31752_FD_96881 | JGI IMG/M metagenome (GOLD analysis project Ga0134126, IMG submission 96881) | Terrestrial soil microbial communities with excess Nitrogen fertilizer from Kellogg Biological Station, Michigan, USA - KB3-175-2 | ecosystem: Environmental > Terrestrial > Soil > Unclassified ... | reverse complement strand
TTGGACAGGCGATGTCTGATCGCGTCGATTGCATCGGGATCGCTGCGGCCGCGCTCAAGACATAGAGCTTCGGCGAGGGCATAGGTTGTCAGGCGGCCGTTGTGCGCCAAGGCGCGCGCTATGTCGCCTGTGCGAAGCTGCGTGAAATGCCTAACTCTCATACGATCCCTCACACAATATCGGCAGGGTACAATAGGCTAGACTTGCCGGCCGCGTCGGCCTCAAGCCGCTTGAGCGGTCCGGCCTTGCGTCGCAAAGCCTATTTACACCCGCAATTGAGATAAGTCAAGGGGTATTTTTTCCTTGGCCTAGTATTCAACCTTGAGGATGTGATGGTGACACTCAAGCATGCTCGGCCTCATGGTCCTTGCCGCATTGCTTGTAAGTGATCGCCTTGGCCAAGGCTCGGGCAACCTCGCTGCGGTCAATTTGCGTCGGCATAGCTCTATCGCTCCCTGTCACATCGGACGCACCATTACGTCCTGGCCAACGCTATTACACCCGCGCTGATTAAAACACCATTACCGTCGCATCACGATCTCGTGAGCCAAGCTGACTTTGCCAGATATTACAACACATTGCAAAGTAATATCGTTGCGCGCTATGTTCGCCAGGTCATAGCTGGCTTCACGAAGTTTTCGTGAAATATTCGTGAAGTTTTCGTGAAACCACATTATGCTCATCGTGAGCAAAAGACCGGGGTGGGTGCCGGGGTGGGTCTCGGTCTCCGCTCCATCGCGCGCACAAACCCAACTAAACGCTCGCGCGGCAAGGAAAATTCGCAATATCAACACCGTGAACAAGTGCCCGCCGGGCGGCAAAAATTAATTCTTGACAGAAATCTCTACGGAAATTATATTAACACCGTAGACATCGCCCGGCCGAAAAACTGCGCGTCGCCGGGCCAGCGAGGACACGAAGATGAGCACCGAAATTCCCAGCGCCGCGGCGCCGACCAAGGAAGAGTTTCCCGAGCTTTTCGCCGACCCGGAAACGGGCGAACTCTCGCCGACGTTGCAGGCACTCAATCCGCGGCAGCGGCGGTTCGTTTGGGCCATGCTCTCGAATGGCGGCAACCAGACCGACGCCGCGCGCCGGGCCGGCTACGGTGGATCGTCCGAGCAGTCGATGCGCGCGACGGGTCATCGCCTGGCCCACGATGAAAAAATCCAGAAAGCGATCCTCGAAGAGAGCCATAAGTATGCCGGCGCCCGGCTCTATAAGTGGATGGAGGACATCGCGCAGATCGCCGGCGACGTGACGCAGCCCGCGGCGGCGCGGCTCCAGGCGTACAAGATGCTGCTGCCGCGCGGCGGCTCGATCGAGCGTACCGAGCACACGGTCAACGTCAACCGCGGCGGTGAGATGTCGGTGCCGCAGATGATCGCGCACATCAAGCGTCTCGCGTCCGATCTCGGCGTGGACTATCGGCCGATGCTTCAGAAGTTCGGGTATGGCGATGCGGTCGATGTCGACTTCGTGGAAGTTCCCGCGGCGCCGGCGCAATTGCAGGCACCGATAACCGGTGCCGAAGGCTTGGAGGATTTGCTGCGATGACCGAACGTGCAACGCCCGCGGCGCTCCGCGCGCTTCTCGCGCAGTTGGAACAGGCCGCCGAAACGGTCAAGTTCCGCAAACTGTTCGGGTACTCCCCGTTCAAGAAGCAGGCGCAGTTCCACGCGCTCGGCGCGACGAAGAAGCTCCGCGCGCTGTTCGCCGGCAACCAGGACGGCAAGACATATTCCGGCGCGGCCGAAGTCGCGATGCACTTGACCGGCGAGTATCCGTCGTGGTGGCAAGGGCGGCGATGGACGCGGCCGGTGACGGGATGGGTCGCGGGCGAAGGCGGGTTGCTCACGCGCGACGGTCCGCAGAAACTTCTGTTCGGCGAGCCCGGTCTCGATGAAGCGATCGGCACCGGCCTTGTGCCGCGCGAGGCGATCAAGCAGCGCACGCTCTCGCGCGGCGTGGCCAACGCCTACGACACGGTGTTCGTCAAGCACAAGACCAACGGCGTGGAGGACGGGACCAGCATCGTCGGGTTCAAATCCTACGATCAGGGCCGTACCAAGTTCCAAACCAAGACGCTGGATTTCTTTTGGGGTGACGAAGAGCCGGACGAAGATATTTCCAGCGAGTTGCTGGCGCGCATCAGCAGCACGGACGGGATGGGGTTCTACACCTTCACGCCGCTCAAGGGACGCTCGAAGCTCGTCAAGCAGTTTCTCGAAGAGCCGTCGAACGAGCGCGCGTATGTCGTCATGACGATCCACGAAGGCATCAAGTCGTTGCTCTCGCCCGAGGAACGCCAGAAGATCATCGAGGGCTATCCCGCGCACCAGCGCGACGCTCGCGCCTTCGGCGTGCCGAGCGCCGGCGAGGGCGCCGTGTTCCGGGTCCGGCCGGAAGCGTTGCTCGAACCGCACATCCCGATGCACATGATACCGCTTGAGTGGACGAAGATTTGGGGGATCGACTTCGGCATCAACCATCCGTTCGCCGCGGTGCTCCTGCTTTGGGATCGCGACCTGGATGTGATGCACGTTTGGCACACGCTGCGTATCTCCGATCAGACGCCGACGTTCCACGTTCCGGCGATGATGGCCATAGGTGCTGACGTGCCGGTGGCGTGGCCGAAGGACGGGCATAGTCGCGAGAAGTCGTCGGGCGAAGAGTTGCAGCTTGCCTACAAGCGCGCCGGCTTGAAGATGATCGGCACGCACGCGCAGTTCGATCAAGGCGGCGTAAGTCTCGAAGCCGGCGTCATGGAGATGGAAGAGCGTATGAAGTCCGGGCGCTGGAAGGTGTCCGAGCATCTGACCGAGTTCCAGACCGAGATGCGGAATTATCACCGCGAGAACGGCCTGATCGTGCCGATCGAGGACGACTTGCTTTCCGCGGCGCGCTATGCCATGATGATGAAGAAATACGCGAAGGCTGTCCCGCTCGGATCGAAACGGACGGACATGCGCGGTCGCTCTTCGTCATCGTCGAGCGATTGGGACATCTTCACAGGAGAGGCCACACATGGCTGATGGCGGCGCGGCACCCGATCTCGGTATCTTCTCACACGTCGGAGAAAATGCGGCGAAGGATCGCGCGGCCGGCGTCGATCGTGCGCAGTTCGTCAAGGATCACGACGGCTTGCTGAAGGAGTTCGGCGACAAGGCGAAGGCCCTGTTCGACAAGCACTTCGGCACCGGCGCACCGGGCGGCGGCGCGGCGCCAGGCGGCTGATCCGATGATGTCGGCCAAGAACATGCTCGGGCCGGCGGCCACCGATCTCGGCTTCGGGCTCAATTCCAGCGACGCGCTTTCCGCGCAGCTTCAGGAGAAGTCCGACGAACTGAAGAAGCGGCGCGCGTTGCAGAACAAAGTTGCGGCCGGCACCGGCGGCGCGGCGGCCGATCTCGGCATTATCGGTCTCGGTACGGGTGTCAACGGAGGTTTCTGATGCAATTCAATTCTGATCGGCCGTTCGAGATGCCGGACTTCGTGCTACGCGCGCTCGACAAATTGGGCGCGGTGCAGCCGACAAAGGCGATCGACACCGAGACCCTGATCGCGGGCCTGGTGTTCGAGGGCATCACCGTCGTGAAAAACAAAACGCCACCGGAAGTCCTGGGGCCTTGGCTGGAAAGCCAGGTCAAGATGGGCGTGATGCCGTACCGGCACTACGCGCATTTCGTGGCCAACACGGAACCGACGTGGAAGGGCTACGAGTGGTATTGCAATTTCGAGCCGACCGATAGTCGGCATCCGGCAAATCGGAGCGCCGCATGAAGATCACCATTGACGATGCGGGAAAGCTGATCGAGCTTTGCGATCGCGTGCTGTTCGAGGCTGGCGCGTTCGCGGTGGCGCCGCGGCGCGGTGCGGAGAAGCCGGCGGCCGGAACAATGGCGCTGGATGATTTGGTGGCGCATCTCGTTCTCGACGAAAACGTGTCGTTCGACAAGACCGACATCATCGAGAACGACGTCGCGCTGAAGCTCTGGCTGCAACGCCTTGGCCAGACGCACACCCCGCTGCCGAACAAAATCCAGTACCCGACGTTCCCGGTCCGCACGCGCTTTCTCGGCGCCGGTGATCAGTGGGTCGCGTGGACGACTGTTCGCGAGGGCGATCCTCGGCTGAAGAAGGTGCAACGCTAATGCCAGCGTCGACCATTCACTTTGCCGAGGATTTGTCCGGGAACATCGTGATCGAGATGCAGTCACCGCGGCTTGTGATCTCGAAGCGCGACTTCATCGGCTTTGCCGAATACATGAATGGCTTGGCACAGCAGATGAAAGCTGGTATCACCCCTTCGCCGAAGGACAAGAGGATCGCGAGCGGCTTGATTTTGCCGGGGTAACAGATGGCTGGTTCCGATCTCCGACTTGGCTACAATCTCGCGGAAGCACGCGAACAGACGGCGCGCGAACAGGAAATCGTGCAAATCAGTTTGCGCGAGTTCGCGCAGCTTCAGCTTTACCGCTACACGTTCGGCGCACAGTGGGAAGAGGCCGCGCTGCTGATCTGGCCCGACATGCGGAACACCTTTCAGGTCGGCAATTATAACTGGCCGGGCCAGAAGAAAACCGACAAGCAGATTGATGCGACTGGCATGGCGGCGCTCGAACGCTTCACCGCGATCGTGAACAGCTTGCTCACTCCCGAGAACATGACGTGGCACACCCTGGCCGCGGACGATGACTATGTGATGAAGGATCGCCAGACGCGTCTTTGGTTCGAGCAGGCGACGCGCATCTTGTTCCGTGAACGCTATCGCTTCACCAGCGGCTTCATTGATGCGTCGCAATCCGGTTACAAATCAATCGGCGCGTTCGGTAACAGCGGCATGATGGTCGAAGAGTACAATGACACGGTGTTCGGCAACGGGCCAGGGCTGCGCTATTCCAACGTGCCGATCGGCAACATCTACATCCGCACCAACCACCAGAATTTCGTCGACGGGTTCGTGGTCCAGCGGCGCATGACGCCGGAACAAATCCTTCAGGAATACGGCCCGGAGAAATTCCCGGTCAGCCTGCACACCGCGTTGCAGCAGCGGTCGCAAGCGCCGTACAACATCATTCATCGCGTCGTGCCGGCAACCGACTACGACCCCGAGGCGCTTGATCGGCGCCGGATGCGCTTCGCCTCCTATCACATCTTCCTTGGTGATGGGATCACCGGCGTCGACGCCACGGGCGGCGGCATCCTGCTTCGCGAAAGCGGCTACTATTCGTTCCCGATGCCGTTCATGCGCTACGCTCAAGCGCCAGATGAAATCTACGGACGCGGCCCGGCGCAGATGGTGCTGCCCGCGCTCAAGACGCTCAATGCCGAGAAGGCCGTGTTCCTGAAAGCTGGCCATCGTGCCGCCGATCCTGTGCTGCTGCTGACCGATGACGGGATCGTGGATTTCAAGAACGTCCCCGGCGCGCAGAACAAAGGTGGTGTGAACGCGAAGGGCCAGCCTCTTGTGCAGACGCTTGTGCCCGGCAACATCCAAATCTCGAAAGAGATGATGGCGGAAGAGAGCGGCATCATCAAAGACATGTTCTTGGTGTCGCTGTTCCAAATCCTCACCGAGACGCCGCAGATGTCCGCGACCGAAGTGATCGAGCGGACGAACGAGAAAGGTATTCTTCTCGCGCCGACTGTCGGCCGCATGGCACCGACGCAAGGTGTGATGATCCATCGCGAACTGAACTTGCTGGCGCAGATGGGCAAGCTGCCGCCGATGCCGCCGCGGCTTCGCGAAGCCCAAGGCAACTATCACGTCGTCTACACGTCGCCGCTCGCGAAAGCGATGCGAGCGCAGGAAGCCGCCGGCTTCATCCGCACCGTCGAAGTGGTGAAGGAGATCGTAGCCGTGACGCAAGACCCGTCGCCGCTCGATCGCTTCGACTTCGACACCGCAGTTCCCGACATCGCCAACATCAATGGCGTGCCCGAGAAGTGGTTGGTCGACGATAAGGGCCTTGCCCTGAAGCGCAAGGCGCGCGCTCAAGCGGCTGATCGTCAGGCGAAAATTCAGGCGCTCCCCGCCGAAGCCGCAATGGTCAAGGCGCAAGCCGTGGCGAAGAAGGAAGCCGGCAATCAGCCGCAGCAACCGCAAGCCGCACAACCCGCGCAGCGTGGTTTGCCGACCGCGCCGGCGTTTGAGCCCGAAGCTGTACCTGGAGGTTGACGATGGAGATAAGTTGGGCCGCATGGAATTTTCTGCGTGATCGTGCGCGTGACTATCAGCGCAAGTTCCCGAACCCGGCCGATGATCGCGTGCTGCGCGACCTGGCCAAGTTTTGTCGAGCGAACGAGTCGACGTTCAACGCTGACCCGCGCGTTCATGCCGTGCTCGAAGGGCGCCGCGAAGTTTGGCTTCGCATAGCCAACCACTTGCATCTATCGCCCGAGCAGTTATACTTGATCTACAACTCACCAGCCGTCCCAATGGAGGATGTCAATGACCGTTGAAGCCGCACCGGGTACGCCCGCTCCTGCCGCGTCTCCCGCACCGGGTACGCCCGCTCCTGCCGCGAAGCCGTGGCACGATGGTATGCCAGCCGAACATCTCGGCATCATCAGCAACCGCGGATGGGACAAACTCGACGCCGCCGGCGCCGCAAAAGCGATCGTCGCGTCCTATGACGAAGCGCAACGTAAGCTCGGCGTCCCGGCCAACGAATTGCTGCGGTTCAAGCCGGACGATCCGGCGATCATGGACGGGTTCTTCCAGCGTCTCGGTGTCCCGAAGGATGCGAAGGACTACGATCTCTCTGCCATCAAATTCAAGGATGGTTCGGCGCTCGACGATACGTTCGCCGATCGCGTCCGTGCCGCGGCGCTGAAGTTCCATCTGCCGAAGGAAGCCGCCGCTGGCATGGCGGCCGAACTGGCGGCGTTCGTCGACGAACAGGAAGCGGCAGATGCACAGGTCGAGACCAGCCAGATCGAAGCCGGTCGCGCCGCCGTCAAGAAGAATTGGGGCCAGAACTACGAGCAGAACCGGTTGATCGCGCAGCGCGCCGCGCAAGCGATGGGCTTCGACGCCGAGATCATCAGCACCTTGGAAAAAGCCGCGGGCTACGAGAAGGTGATGGGTGCCCTCCTGGCGGTCGGCCAGAAGATCGGCGAGGACAAGCTGCTTGTCATGGACACGCCCGCTGGCCGCGGCGTCATCACGCGCGAAGGCGCGGTCGCCGAGAAGAAGAAGCTCATGGCCGATCCGACCTTCGCCTCGCGCGCCACCGAGAAGAACAGCCGCGAGTGGGAACAGATCACCGCGCTGAACCGTATCATCGCCGGCGTCTAGAGCCATGCCCTCCGAGTCTGGCAAACAGCATCGCCTCATGGAAGCTGCCGCGCATACGCCCGGCGGCTATGGCGGTGTGCCGCAGTCGGTCGGTAAGGATTTCGCAGCGGCCGACAAGCGCGCCGGCAAGAAATTCACCGCGAAGCGGCTGAAGAAACGGAGATAGATCATGGCGAAACATTTCATCGCGAAGGCCATCAAGCATCCCGGCGTCGAGCGCGCGGCGGCGAAGAAAGCTGGCGTCTCGACGCAAGAATATATGCGGGAGCACGAACACGATCCCGGCAAATCTGGAGATCGAGCGCGGCTCGGCATCCGGCTTTCGCGCATGGCGAAGAAAAAGAAGTAGGAGATCGGCATGGGCGACGGTATGGCCGGCATCATGGTAATCTTCGGCATCATCTGCATCATCTATCTCGTCGGCACACGATGAAGTCGTTCCTGTCCGGCTTGGTCATCGGGATCGGCCTCTTCGCCGGTTTCTTTGTTACCGTGCCGGGCCGGGTTCCGCCGGACACATCGACAAACGCAACAATCGAACCCGAATGGCACGCGCCCTGTCACGCTGTCGACGCGATGCCACAGACGGATTGTGACGCTGGAAAGAAATTTTCTATCTAGGTAATTTTTGTGCTTGACAGGGTAATTTTGTTGCCCTAGTTTCCGATCGTCGCCGACTTCGCTAGTCGGCCACTGGCCCCCGCCGAGGGTAAGGCCATGCTCCCCCGCAAGGGCAAGGACACCGAGCGTTGGTGACACCTTTTCCAGGGGACTATCATGGCTGACAGTTTCGATCCGGGCCTCATCCCGTTCTACACCGTCCAGTACAGTTCCGCGTTGGAACTGCTCTTGCAGCAAACCAAGAGCAAGCTCCGCGGTTCCGTGCGCGAGGGTTCGTTCGTCGGCAAGGCCGCTTCGCCGATCAACCAGGTCGGTGCGCTGACCGCGAAAGCGCCGACCGGCCGCTTCGCACCGCTCGCCCTTCAGGAAGCGCCGCTCGCTCGGCGCTGGCTGTTCCCGCAGCCGTTCGAGCTTCCGCAGTTGGTGGACAGCTTCGACGAACTGCAAACCATCGTCGATCCGAAGTCGGAGTTCGCGCAGGCTGCGGCCGCCGCGTTCAACCGCGTCTGCGACGACATTATCATTGCGGCAGCGACCGGCACCGCGACGCTCGGCGTCGATCAGGCCGGTTTCACCACCGAGACCTTCAACACGTCGACGTTCCAGGTTCCGGTCAACTTCAAGTCGGCGTCGGCCAGCGGCTTGATCGTCGACAAGATCATCGAAGGCAAGCGCATCCTGCGCCACTTCCACAATGATCTCGAAGCCGAGTCGCCGACCCTTGTGATCGGTTCGCAGCAGGAGAGCGATCTCTTGAACCAGGCGCAGGTCGTGTCAACCGACTTCAACCCGCAGCCGGTGTTCACCGATGGCAAGCTGACCCGTATCTTCGGCTGCGACATCATCGTGTCCGAGCGCCTGCCCTACAACGTCGGCGCCAGCAATCAGCGCGGCGTGCTGATGTACGTCAAGTCGGGCATCCATTTCGGAACCTGGAAGGATATGGAGAACGTGATCTCCTACCGCGATGACCTGTCCGGTCGTCCGTGGCAGATCGCGACCCGCTCCATGTACGGTGCATCGCGTATGCAGGCCGGCAAGGTCGTGCAAATCCTGTGCTCCGACACCACGGGCGCCGACATCAACCCCTAACGGATAGGCGGGGCTCGCAATCCCGCCTCTTCGCCTTTCTCGGAGAGAGACATGACCTACGCGACGCTGAACTCACAGTCGATCAACAATCTGGACACCGTACCCGTCATTGCGGCGACGCGCGGCGAAGGTGCGCCCGATCATTTGTTCGTGGTCGACGACTACGTTTCCGTCCTGGCCGCGGACTTGGCCGTTGGCGACGTGCTCCGCCTTGTGCGGTTCCCGACCGGGGCCAAGGTCAAGCGCGTTCGGATTTTCTCGGACGGACCGCTCGACACCAACGCCTCGCCGACCCTGGCCCTCGACTTCAACATCGCGTTCTCGGACGCGAACACCAGCGCGGTCGGCAATGCGGCCAATCAGGGATCGGTCGGCGATCAGGTGAACGACGGCACCCCGTCGTCGGTTGCGGGCCAAATCCCAACCACGGCTGGCAACGCCGTCACCACGATCTCGGCTTATTCGTCCCCGAACATTCTGTTCGGCACCTACACCGTCCAGTCGCACACCGTTGGTATCCCGTGGGGCACCGACATCACGCTGACCGGCGCGACCGGCTTGGCGAGCAACACCTACACCGTTGCCGACATGCAGGAACCGATGTGGAAGGTGTTCGGCTTCAAGAACGCGGCCGGCAACGATCAAGACCCCGGCGGCATGTTCGATCTGATCGCCTATGTCTCCACGGCCGCCGCGACCGGCGCCGCCGCGAAACTGTGGGCGGAAGTGACGTACTCGCTCTAATCGAGCGAGCAAACAGTGGTTCGGCCGGCGAGACGCGGAGAGCAATCGACGCACTCGGACACCTCCCCGAGATCGGCACTCGCCGGCCGACCGCCTTCTAGGAGGACTTGATGACCGTTACTCTCGTTGCCATCGACGTATCGCTCGGGCCGCCCGTTGTTTCGGGACAGGTGCCGACGACTGTGAGCAACGTGGCGGCCTACATCGCCCAGGCCGTGACGGACACGACGACCCTGACCTCGGCGATCAGCACCGCAAAAACCGATTCGACCACGGCGGTCTCCGATCTCGCAACCGCGACGACGGACATGACGAATGTGACGAACCAAGCCGCCACCGTCGTCACGGATACCGCTACGGCCGATACCGATGTCGGTACGGCGCAGACGGACTTCGACACGGCAATGGCCGATCTCGTTACGGCCTTCGGCAACTCGCAGGTGACGTACACCGCCGGCACGACGCATCAGTTCAGCGGCACTTGGAGCGGCGTGCAGCCCGCGCCGACCGCGAGCGTGATGAACACGATGCTGACTGCGCTGAATACGGCATTAACTGCCCTTATCACCGCGAAAACGGCAACCGCCACGGCCAAGAGCGATATGTCCACGCTGTCGACCGAGACCGCTACGTTGTCGTCAGCGGTGAGCGCGGCGTCGGCGCAGGTCGGTGTCGTGGATACCGCGGTGCAGGCGCTTTCGACCAGCGCCATCGCGACCGATCTCTCCAACGCGCAGGGCAACAATCTGCCGAGCGGCGTTGCGGTTTACATTCAGGCTGACAACAGCAAAGTCCTGTCGAGCGGGGCCTTCAGCGGTGCCTTGCAATCGGCCTTGGAGTTTGCTATCAATCAGTCTCTCTTTTAAGGAACTGACCACATGGCACAGAAGTTCTTCTCGATCAACACCGGCCAGACCAGTCCGCGCGACGTGCTTCAGGCGACGGTTGCGCCGACCGCCGATGTCTATGTGCAGGTCAGCACCACCAACGCGCCGACAAAGCTGGCGGTGGCAAAGGCGCTCGATGCCATCATGCAATTCATTCTTTCCAGCGGCTTGGAAAGCGGTTCGCCCGGCACTGACACGCCGTTCGGCAGCAACATTTAAGGAGAACCGACATGACCACCGCGAAAGGTCTCTATGCGAGCGTTCCGCTGCCGGCCTATGCCGTCACGCAGCCCGCGAACCCCGTTGCGCCGGCGTCGACTTCCGCCTTCAAGATGCAGGGCCTCGGCGGCCTGATTACGCCGGCGGTGTCGGGCATCATCCGCGTGCGATACGACTTCGTGCTCGTCAACAGCGGCACCACGACTGTCGGCATCGGCATCGCGCTTCAGGGCTATTATCAGGCCGTGCAGAACGGCGTCGCGATCCCCGCCAATGCGGGTTCCATCCCGTCCGGCGCGCAGTCGATCGGCCCGCAATACAAGTGGGCGACCGGCGTGACCCTGACGACCGCGGCCGATCTGTTCGAGGCCGGCTCGATGGAAACGCTCGTCGGCGGACTGACCGTTGGCCAGCAGTATTGGTTCGACCTGGCGGCCGAGAGCGTCGTCACCGCGTCGATCATCTCGCTCACGAACGTCCAAGTCCTTCTGCAAGAAGTGACCTAACGATAGGGGGAGCCTATGGCTGGCCCCTATCAGGTGCCACTCGACATCGCGAACCGCGCGCTTCAGCACGTCGGTATTCGTTCGATCACGTCGTTCACCGAGAACAGCAAAGCGGCCATCGAGATCAGCAAGGTCTACGACAAGGTGCGTCGTGCCGAGCTTGAGCGCAATCGCTGGACCTGTTCGGTCCGGCGCGCGACGCTGTATCCGGTGTCGCTCACCAGTATGCTGCTCGTTCTTCCCGCATGGAACGCGTCGACGAACTACGCCGCGGGCGCGGTGGTCAGTTACACGGACAGCACCGGCAACACGCGCTCCTGGTATTCTCGAACCGGCCAGAACCTTAACCAGAACCCGACGACGCCGGGCTCGCCGTGGGCACCGTTTTTCGGGACGCTGCTCGTCAACCAGTTCATTCCGCAGACGACGGGCGTGACGCCTTACGCCTACAATGCCGGCGACACGGTATATCTGCCGATCCAGCCCGGCAAGAACACCGCCTATCTCTCACTGTTCAGCAATAATCAGGAAGTGCCGAATACCCCCGACCAGTGGACGGCCTACGTCAACCCCTTCCAGAATGGACAGGTCATCCCAGGCAATCTGACGGCGAGTGGGCAGATCGTTGGCCAATACAATCGCGGCCAGATCGTGCAGGGCAGCGACGGCTACTTCTACATGAGCCTCATCGACATCAACCAGAACAACGATCCGACCGCTGGCCCGTTTCCCTGGAACCAATTCTCGTCGTATGCGGAGACCGATCAGGTCGCAGGGATTGACGGGATGGTGTACCAGTCGCTCGTCAACAGCAACGTGGGCAATCCGCCGACGACGGACAGCGGCACCAATTGGGAGCCCATGTTCAAGTTCGTGCCGTGGACGCCGGCGTTCGACGCAGAGATCGCGTCGACGATGTGGTTGCCGCTTCAGGGCGCGAGCCTGATTGCGCCCAACATCAATTACCCCATCGGCAGCGGCCCGATCGAACAGTCCTTCAACAAGAACATTTTCCGCCTGCCGGAAAACTTCCTGCGCCGCGCGCCGCAGGCGCCCGAAGTTGGCGTCTCGGTACTTGGCTTCCCGAACGGATTGCCGGCCGACGATTGGGAGGAAGAAGGGAACTATCTCACCAGCCGGTTCCCCATGCCGATCCCGTTGCGCTATTGCGCCGACATCGTGGATGTGTCGCAGATGGCGGTCATGCTTTGCGAAGGCATCGCCGCGCGCATCGCGCTCGAAATCTGCGAGCCGTTGACGCAGAGCACGGAGAAGCTGAAGAACATCGGCGCCATGTACGACAAATTCATGGGCGAGGCGCGCACCATCAACGCGATCGAGACTGGTCCCGAACTGACGCCGGTGGACGACTTTATCGCGTGCCGCATATAGGGTTTCGAGATGCCTGATGTCTCCTACCAACAAGACAACTTCCTCGGCGGTGAGTGGTCTCCCCAGGCGCAGGGCCGGTATCAGCACCCGAAGTACCGCACTGCCCTGAACGTGTGCCGCAACTCGGTGCCGCTCGAAGTCGGCGCTTGGACGCGCCGCTCGGGGGAACAGTTCTTGGCCACGACGCGCAATGGTGCGGACGGGCGCTTGATCGAGTTCGACTTCGCCGAGCCGAACCCGTACCGCATCGAGTTGACCAACGGCCATATGCGGTTCTTCACCGGGACGAGCCTGGTGTTCACCGACGACGCCGTGACCGTCACGGGAATGTCGACCGCATCACCGTCGATCATCACCACGACGGCCGCGAATTTCGCCACCGGCGATCAGGTGCAATTCCTGTTCAATGGTATCCGTCCTGCGAACGCGGCTATCCTTCGCAACCGCCAGTTCGTGCTCACGGAAGCCGGCGACAATGATGGCACGCAATGGACACTGACCGATCCGATCAGCGGGGCCGCGATCAACAATCCCGGTTGGTCTCCCGACACTGGCACGATCCAGATGGTTCGCGTGCTCGATCTGACATCGCCCTACAGCAGCACCGATTGGTCGCAAGACACCGTGCGTTCGATCCAGCCGGGCATCAATCCCGATGGTACGAACAACGGGCAGACCGTGCTCGTTCGTGGCGACACCGCGCCGCAAGTTCTCTTGGCTACGTCGAACGAGACCGCGCCGCAGTTCGCGAGTTTCGCGCTCACGCCCGCGGTGTTTCAGGACGGCCCGTATCTCGATCCGGTGCCGGGCTTGCAGGCCACGCCGGATGCGAAGAGCGGCGTCATCAATATCACGATTGCCTATCAGGCTTTTTCGGCCGTCGTCTCCTATTTCCAAGGCGACATCGTGGTGAGCGGCGGCCTGACTTATCAATCGCTGAAAGACGCGAACCTGAACAACAATCCGGGCAGCAGCCCGACGTTTTGGAAACTGATCTCGAACGTGCCCGGCGTGAACGGCGGCGCTGGATTTCTGCAAACCGACGTGGGCCGCCACATCCGTCTCTTGTCGGAGCCAACCGTTTGGAACAACGCGACGGCATATGTGCAAGGCAACAACGTGCAGTATCCGCTCGGCAGCGGGCAGTATTGGACGGCGCTGAAGAGCAACACCAACGTCACGCCTGGCAGCGACTTCGCGTCGTGGTCGGTGGCCAGCAATGCCGCGCAATGGGCGTGGGGCCGCATTAGCACCGTCAATAGCGCGCTGTCGGTGCAGGTGCAGCTTATCGGCTTCGATCCGGCTGTCATTGTGCAGGGCGCCACGAACACGCTGCTCTACGTCAACACGATCTACACTTGGCAGCTTGGTGTCTATAACGGCGTCACCGGCTGGCCGACGTGCGGCGTTTACCACGAAGGCCGCATCTATTTCGGCGGCTCAATCCGCAATCGGTTCGACGCATCGGTGGCGAACGGCGTGAATGGTGCGTTCATCAACATGGCGCCTACCGCGTTCGACGGCACTGTGGGCGATGCCAACGGGATCAGCTACACCTTCAACGCCAAGGACAACAACCAGATCAATTGGATGCTGTCGACGAGCGCGGGCGTCCTCGCCGGAACGCTTGGCGGCGAATGGTTGATCGCGGCGAGCGCGCTCAATGATCCGATCACGCCGTCCAGCGTTCAGGCGCATCGCGTCTCGCGCTATGGCAGTTCGGTAGTCGAGCCGGTCGAAGCCAACATCTCGACGGTTTTCGTGCAGAAGTTCGGGCGCACCATCATGGAGTTCCTGTCGGATGTGTTCACCGGCAAGTACCGCGCGCCGAACATGACGATCTTCGGCAGTCATCTGGTGAACAAAGGCATTGCCGAAATCCGCTATCAGGAAGCACTCACGCCGATCTTGTGGGCGCGCACGA